>Ga0272449_1000887_pt1 | contig 33226 bp, 36 predicted proteins | sample YNPCB0241_FD_198679 | JGI IMG/M metagenome (GOLD analysis project Ga0272449, IMG submission 198679) | Hot spring sediment microbial communities from Yellowstone National Park, WY, United States - YNP-CB-024-1 | ecosystem: Environmental > Aquatic > Thermal springs > Hot (42-90C) > Sediment... | reverse complement strand
TAAAGAAATTGAGGATATTGAAAGAGAATTAAAGAAGCAATAAACCCCGTTAGAAATTTTTCATTTCTAACGGGGTAAAATTATAAAATAAATGGCTGGGTTAGCGACCATCCTTTGTATCACCCGCGTTGGGTTGGGTGCGGTGGGACAAGGGCAACGAAATATAAATAATAATTTTCCGCCAAAAATAATCGGGTCCCGCACAATCCCGCAGAGCGGGATATGCGGGATAAACTCCGCTAAGCAGGCGAGCCCCGAAGGAAAGTGCTCCGCACTTCCTAGGGGACAAGCAAAAAGAAGAATTTTTGTTTACCCCGTAACTCGTAGCAAACCGAAGGTTCTGTCACAGGACCCGCCTGTTGTCCCGCAAGGTGGGACTGGGGATAGGAAAGCGTTTCCGCAATTCCTGCGTCAACAGAAAGGCAAAACAGAAAAATTTCGTTTCCTTAATTAAAAATAATTTGGGGGCGTACAATCAAAAGACGTGAAGAGAATTTTTCTCTTTTGCTCGCCGTTAGATGAGCGGAAACGCTGGGCGGGTTTGTCGCCCGCGGGGCGACAATTAAAAATCAGCGTCGGGATTTTGTTCAAAAGAGGTTTGGATTTTGTCCAAAATTGTAAAATGGCGGAGGGCAGAGGATTCGAACCTCTAAGGGCAATTAGCCCACTGGTTTTCGAGACCAGCGCCTTACCATTCGGCCAGCCCTCCTTGAGAAATTCAGGCCCCGAAGGGCCTGAATGGTTCTTTTTAGTTTTGGAGTATTTCTTTTTGCAAATCTTGAAGTTTCTTGAGGATAGAGTTAACTAATGTTGTAATTCTTTGGTTGTTGGGATAATTTTTTTTGATATATTGGAGTAATTCTTTGAAGAATATTATTTCTTGAATAAGATCAATAGAATTATAAATCATTTTTTCACCTCCTTTTAAAAGAGCTTGATTAGAATCATTATAAAACTTTTCTTCTTTTTAGACAAGTGCCCCTGGGAGGAATCGAACCTCCATCTGCGCCTTAGGAGTGCGCGGCTCTATCCATTGAGCTACAGGGGCTTTTCTTTAAAATAATACCAAATAAAATCTTGAAAGAAAAGATGAAAAATGTTATCCTTTTAAAAAACAAATTATGAAAAGGGCCCGTGGTATAGTGGTAACACGCGGCTATGGCATGGCCGAGTCAGGGGTTCGACTCCCCTCGGGTCCACCAAAGACGATTTGCCTCGCCCCTCGCTTCGCTCGGGGCTCGGGTTTCGGCGGGCAAAAAGGCAGGGGGTCTGAGCGTCATCCCCACCAATGAATTTTTGCCCGTCTGCTGGAATGCCCGTTTTGCGGACGCGGTGGCTTTAAAAGAAAGAAAAGAGGTAAAAACACTTGCCCCACCATCCCTTGCGCGCGTTTTTGAAATTTTACTCCCTTTCTTTTTGACTTTTATTGATTTTAGTAATATCATAGAAATAGTTAGAGTGGGATAAAGTTTTCCCAAGGTAATGTTTACTTTAATCGTATTACTGCAATAATTACTATGTCAAGCAACAAAAATTTATCCACATTAGCTAAAAACATCAGGAAATTAAGAGGGAAGAAAAATCTCTCTCAAGACAAGCTCTCCAAATTGGCAAATATGAGCCACAATACTATAATTAAGATAGAGTCGGGTTTAATTAAAAATCCGAAGATTGAAACCGTCCAAAAATCGCAGACGCCTTCGGCGTTTCGTTGGACGAGTTGACAAAGTAGTATTGCTAAAATTTTGACGGCGAGTAAAATATAAGTAAGGTCGTAAGTTTAAATAAACTAAATTTATAAAAAATATGGACAATCAAAATTTCACTCAATCAGTGCCGGAAGGTTCTCAAATGCCGCCAATTATACCCGAACCAAAACCAAAGAAAAAAATTTGGATCGTTTCGGGAGTTTTGGGAGCGGTTGTTATTATTGCTTTGGCTATTTATTTCGTTTTACCTAAATCCGGCCAAGAAATAATAAAGAAAACGGCCGAAGATATTTATAAACCCGCCGTCACGTTTGCTTCCAAGTTTGCGACTTATGAGGAAGTGCCAGTGAATATCAGTCCGAAAGTTCCAGCTTATACTGTGAGTCCAGATTTGAGCAATATTATTAATGCCAAAGATCTTTATTACTATAATTTTTCTCCTTCTTCTTTTTCTGACAAAGAAAGAAGTTTATTGATAAAAAACGCTTTTGTGGTTAGGCCGTCTTACCATCATGAATTTTTTCCACTATATGAATCAAATCGTTATAGTTATATACCGAGTTTCATTACAACAGACTCAATACTCCACAACTATCATTTAATGTTTGATTTTCTGCTCAAGCAGTTAGAGGAGCAAAAATTGGCAACTGAATTGAAACAACTTAGCGCCAATATGCTTGCCGAATCGCTTAATCAATACAACAATTTAAAGGGTACCGAATGGGAAAACGCTGCCAAAAGAAATGTTGGATTTTTTGCGGTTGGTAGCAAACTTTTAGACCCCTCGATTAATGTTCCTGCAATTGTTGCCAATGAAGTCAATCAAGAGTTGAAACTTATTGAAGCTCATCAAGGCATTGAAAAATCCCCAGTAATGAACATTGGTCGTAGAGGGGATGTAATGATTGATACTCCGCAAGGACCCCAACCATTAGAAGCATTAAAAGAAGATTACTCACAATATATTCCAAGAGGGCATTATGACAGAACAGAACAGCTGAAAGCTTATTTTAAGGCAATGATGTGGTATGGCCGCCTTACTTTCAGAATGAAAAGCGAGGACGAAGTAAAATCGGCCTTACTTATTACTTTCGCCTTAAATAAAGAAAATAATCGGAACAGCTGGAACAAAATTTACGATACGGTAAATTTCTTTGTTGGCAAAAGCGATGACATTAATTATTATCAATTCAAGGATTTGATTGAAAAGGTTTACGGCACAAACGCGACATTGCAATCAGTGGTAAGCGATAAAAATAAACTTGCCGTTTTTATTAACGAAGCAAAGACCCTAGAACCGCCTCAAATCAATTCAATGCCGATTTTTCAAGCGTCAATTCAATCAGATAGAGAAAAAGAAGTTAAGGGATTCCGTTTTATGGGACAAAGATTTACGATTGATGCTGCTATCTTCCAACGGCTAGTTTATCGGGAAGTTGGCGATAAAACTAAATCTTGTCAATCATTTAAACCAGAGGAAACAGGGTGCTTTTCGGGAGCGCGATGCCTTCCTAAGGGGTTAGATATTCCCGCAACCCTGGGCTCGAACGAAGCAAAGAATATTTTAAACGAAATGGGCGAAAATCAATATGCCTGTTATTCCGAAAATATGTCAAAGATGAAAGAGTATATATCAGGGTTGAGTAAAGAAATTTGGACACAAAATTTGTATTGGGGTTGGCTATATCAACTTCTCCCGCTTCTTGAGGAAAAAGGAAATGGCTATCCAACTTTCATGCAAAATACTGCTTGGTTAAGAAAAGACCTTAATACATTTTTGGGAAGTTGGGCCGAATTGAAGCACGATACTATTCTTTACACCAAACAGGTTTATGTTGAAGGAGGAGGTGGCGGCGGTGAACTACCTCCGCCACCAGATGATCGAGGGTATGTTGAGCCAAATCCTTATGTTTATGCCCGCCTTGCCTCGCTTCTGAAAATGACGAAGGAAGGTTTGGAAATGCGTGGATTATTGACAGCCAACATGAAAGATAATTTGAGCAAGATGGAGCAACTGGTAATGTCTCTTAAAATAATTTCGGAAAAGGAATTAAATAACGAGAAATTAACCGATGTAGAATACGAGCTTATTCGTTCATACGGCCAACAATTGGAGCATTTCTGGGTTGAAGTCCATAAGGATGAGCCAGCATATAAACAAACTGGAAGCCAAATGGATTATTTGAGTGAAAATCCAGCCGCAATTATTGCTGATGTCGCTACCGATCCAAACGGCCAAGTATTGGAAGTAGGCACCGGTAAAATTTTCGAGATTTATGTTGTTGTTCCAATTGACGGAAAATTAAGAATTGCCAAAGGCGGAGTTTATTCCTATTACGAATTCACCTGGCCGATGTCAGACAGATTAACCGACAAAAAATGGCGAAAATTGTTAAATTCCGGTCAAGCTCCTGAATTGCCATTTTGGACTAATGCATTTGTGGCAAAATAAGCAAAGCTTGCTCGCTTCGCAATTAAAATAAATGCAAAAGAAAGTCACATGGCTTATTGTTATCTTTCTTTCTGTTTTTGTCGCCTCTTTGATCGGCAGTTATTATTTGCATTCTTCCAAGAACCAAGAAATATCAGATAGCCAGGCGCAAGGCGAAAAAGAATTTTTAGATTTTTTGTTGCAGAAAAAGAAACTTCCTCAAATAAGCGAGGAAGTTTCTTTGGTTGCTGTTGGCGATATTTCTTTTTCGCGAGGAGTGGAGAGAATAGTCAAAAAACAAAAAGACATCAATTATCCATTTTTGAAAATTCGGGACTATCTAAAAAGCGCGGATTTAGTTTTCGGAAATTTGGAAACACCAATTACACAAGGACCGGAAATTCCTAACTTTGAAATAATTTTTAGGTCAAATCCCGGGACTGAACAAGCTTTAAAACAAGCCGGATTTTCTATTTTGTCGCTGGCAAATAATCATACTTTGGATTTCGGAGAAAAAGGATTGAAAGACACTTTTAATTTTCTTGAGGGCGCAGGAATAAAATATGTTGGCGCGGGACAGAATGAGCAAGAAGCGTACCAGCCTGTTTACATTGAGAATAAAGGAATAAAATTTGCTTTTCTAGCATATACCGATAGTGATTTTGTTCCGGCTTATTACGAGGCGTCAGCCAATCGTTTTGGAACGGCTTTTATGCGGATAGAGAAAATGACCGAAGCTGTAAAAGAGGCAAAGCAAAAAGCCGATTTTGTAATTGTTTCAATGCACGCTGGAATTGAGTATGCCAGAAAACCAAATAATTCACAGATAAATTTTGCTCACGCGGCGGTTGACGCTGGAGCCGATTTAGTTATTGGCCACCACCCACATGTTGTGCAGACAATGGAAAAATACAAAGGGAAATACATTTTTTATAGCTTGGGAAATTTTGTTTTTGACCAGCCACAGTTGCAGGAAACAAAAGAAGGTCTGGCTATTAAAGTTTATTTCTCAAAAGATGGGATTAACAAAATTTCCCTCTTGCCCGTAGTTATGGAAAATCTGGCTCAACCGGAAATGGCAAATAAAAACAAGGCGGATAAAATTTTACAGAGATTAGATTTTTCATTGGCAAGCCAAGGTGTTTATTCGTGGGATGATAGCAGTAATAATTTTGAAAAAGGAACAAGAGCCGCGATTTACAGCAACATCTCCAAGAGTGGTGTGATTATTTCTAAACAAGAACAGGAAGATTTAGATAATGATTCCTTTCCTGAAAATTATGTTTTGGAAAATGGAAAATTGATAATTACGGAAAACGAAAAAATGATTTGGCAGTCGCCGAGCGATTGGTGGATAGACGACTTTATTCTCGCCGACTCAAATAATGACGGAGTTGTGGATATAAATTTATCTCTTTGGAAATCCGGCAATTTTGGTACATCAAAGCCTTTTTGGATCAAAGAAAACGATATGGCCGTAAAAAATCATTTTTTCGTTTTGGATTTTAGCGGCGGCTCAATTAAGCAGGTTTGGGGTTCTTCAAATCTCGCTGAACCGATTTGCGAATTTAAGATTGCTGATGTTGATAATGACGGAAAAAACGAGTTAGTAGTAATTGAGGGTGATTATTCTCAAAATCTAAAATGTGTCGGAAATTATATTGCGGTTTGGAAATGGAACGGATGGGGATTTTCAAACGAATGGCGAAGCGAGAAAGGAAATTTTGCGAATTTAGAGATTGAAAAAATTGACAGAAAAATCTATATTGTAGTTGATATTCACTAATTTTTGTAGCCGCCGCGTCCGCAAAACGGGCATTCCAGCAGGCGGGCAAAAATTCATTAGTGGAGATGACACTCAGACCCCCTGCCTTTTTGCCCGTCTGCTTTCCACGCCGAAGGCGCTCCAACCTGCCTCGTTGTTAGGCGGGGCAGTCGGGATTTTGTTGATAAAAAGTTCTAACTTTATCTAAAATGTTCCACCTTCGGCAACTACAAACATTAGAAATTAGGGTCGGGGTTTTGTTCAAAGTAGGGTCGGGCTTTATCTAATAAACTTCATTTTCTTCCTTAATAATAATTTAATTTTTAAAAGGTTTAGAATTTTTGTATTTTTTACTTTTCTTATTTAAAAGGATGAAAAAAAAGCAAAAAAACTCAATTTTTAAAAATGATCTCTTGGCTTTAGAAAAAATTTGTTGGGAAATTAGGCAAGAAATAATAGAAATGCTTCTTGAAGCAGGCTCTGGTCATTGTGCTGGACCGTTGGGGGCAGTAGAAATTTATGTCGCTTTATATTTTTCTGGGATTTTAAAATATGATCCTAAAAGGCCTTTTTGGCCAGAAAGAGACAGAGTAGTAATTTCTAATGGTCATTACGCTCCTTTAATTTATGCTATTTTAGCCAGAGCTGGGTTTTTCAAAAAAGATGAATTAAAAACTTTAAGAAAATTAGGTTCGAGATTACAAGGCCATCCTCATCGATTATCTTTGCCAGGAATAGAAACCTCTGGTGGGCCAGTGGGAGAAGGTTTGTCTCAGGCGGTAGGAATGGCGATAGGATTGAAAATGAATAATATGAAAAATCAAGTTTATTGTTTAATGGGAGATGGGGAACAAGATTGTGGTAATACTTGGGAGGCAGTAATGTTGGCAAGCAAATATCAATTGGATAATTTAACAGCTATTTTAGATAGAAATTCTATTCAAATCGATGGTTTTACAGAAAAAGTAATGCCTCTAGAACCGCTCAAAGAGAAATACGAAGCTTTTAATTGGAAGGTTTTAGAAGTCGACGGTCATAATTTAGAAGAAATTATCAAAGCTTTATACAAAGCTCGTTCTTTATTTGTGAAGCCTGTTTTAATTATTTGTCATACTATTCCCGGGAAAGGGGTAGATTTTATGGAGTGGGATTTTAAATGGCATGGGAGAATCCCTAGTTCTAAGGAAGCAGAAGAAGCCTTGCGTCAACTTCGAAGTTTAAAAGGAAAAATTGAATTAGAATAAAATATGCTTAACCCAGAAATAAATTTAAATCCAGAAATTTTTTCTAATCCTTTATTGAAATCAACTCGAGATGGTTTTGGCGAAGGGTTATTAATTGCTGGCGAAATAAATAAAGATGTTGTTGCTTTATGTGCTGATGTGACTGAATCAATAAGAATGCATCTTTTTAGAGATCGTTTTCCAGAAAGATTTATTGAAGTCGGAATTGCCGAACAAAATTTAGTTGGCGTGGCTTCAGGTTTAGCAAGTGTTGGCAAAATTCCAGTTGTTGGTTCTTATGCTGTTTTTTCTCCGGGAAGAAATTGGGAGCAGATTAGAACAACTATTTGTTATAATCAGCAGAAAGTAATTTTAGTTGGTTCTCATGCGGGTTTAAATGTTGGTCCAGATGGAGCTTCTCATCAAGCATTAGAGGATATTGCCTTAACAAGAGTCTTGCCTAATTTAAGTGTAATTGTTCCTAGCGATAGTTTAGAAGCCAAGAAGGCTATTTTAAAAGCTATTGGTTATCCGACATCTGTTTATATTAGAATTTCAAGGGAAAATTCGCCGGTTATAACCACTGAAGAAACTCCTTTTGAAATAGGAAAATCTCAAGTTTTTTGGTTACCTGATGAAGAAAAAGGAGAAGAATTTTCTGGAATTACTATTTTTGTTTGCGGATTTTTAGTTTATCAAGCCCTTTTAGCAGCAAAAGAATTATCAGAAGAGAATATTTTTGTAACAGTCATTAATAATTCTTCCATAAAACCATTAGATGAAGAATTAATTTTAAATTGGGCTAAAAGATCAAAAGCTATTTTAACCATAGAAGAACATCAAATAAAAGGAGGAATGGGCTCAGCTATTAGTGAATTTTTGTCAGAAAATTATCCTTTATTAATTAAGTTTATGGGAATAAGAGATAATTTTGGAGAATCAGGCCAAGCAGAAGAACTATTAAAAAAATATCAATTGGACAAAGAAGCAATAAAATTAAAAGTCAAAGAGATTTTAAGAGAAATTAATTGAGTTTTTGATTTTTTTATGTTAATGTATTAATACTTTCATTTCGTTTAAAATTAATAAAAAGTTAAAAAATAAAAAAATAAAATTTATTATGGTAGTACCTACTCATCATCATACTCGATCTAGAGTTGGAAAAAGGCGTTCTCATTTAGCTTTAAAACCTCCCCAATTAGTGAAATGCCCTCATTGTGCTAATATGATTTTACCTCATAGAGTTTGCCCGTATTGTGGTTATTATAAAGAAAGAGAAGTTATTGATGTTTATAAGGGATTATCTAAAAAAGAGAGAAAAAGAAAGCAAAAAGAAATGAAGGAGAAACAAGAAGAAAATAAAAAATAGCTAAAGCAATATGAGTTCTCGGCATTTATCTCGGTCTATTGTTTTTCAAACTCTCTTTGAATGGGATTTTTCCGAAAAAGAAAAAGACCCTTATGAAATTTTAGAAAGAAATTTAAGACTTTTTGGTGAGGGCTTAAGGGATTTGGAATATCCTAAAAATTTATTAAAAGGAGTTTTAGATAATTTAGAAAAAATCGATAAAATTATTCAAGAGGGAGCACCAGAATGGCCTTTAAATCAAATTAATATTTCAGATAGAAATATTTTAAGAATTGGCATTTTTGAACTTTTGTTTGGGAATAAAGAAGAAGTTCCTCCAAAAGTAGCGATTAATGAGGCGGTTGAATTAGCAAAGACTTTTTCGAATGATTCTTCAAGAAAATTTGTTAATGGGGTTTTAGGGACGATTTATCGTCAGATGTTAAATGTAGAAGAGAATAAAGAAGATATCAAAGAGGAAAACAATTAATAAAGTATTAAACGATGAAAGTTACCCCTTTTGATGATAATTATTTTCAGAAAATAAATAAAAAACTTTCTTTTAATTTTTCCCGTCTAAATTTATTAAAAAGAGCTTTAACTCACCGTTCTTATCTTAATGAAAATCCAAAATGGAAAGAAATAGGCCATAATGAGAGATTAGAATTTTTAGGAGATGCAGTTTTAGGCTTTTTAGTAGCGGAATATTTGTATAAAAGATTTCCTCAATTGCCAGAAGGAGAGTTAAGTTTTTTAAAATCCGCTTTAACTAATGAAAAAATTCTTTTAGAGGTGGCCAAAGAATTAAATCTTAAAGATTTAGTTTTAATTTCCAAAGGAGAAAAAGAAAAAATTACTTATAATGATTCTTTATTAGCTGATACAGTGGAAGCATTAATAGGCGCTCTTTATTTAGAAAAAGGGATTAAGGCAGTAAGAAATTTTATTAAAAAATATATCTTTTCTAAATTAAGGAAAATTTTAAAAGAACAGAAATATCGAGATCCGAAGAGCCTTTTTCAAGAAAAAACCCAGATGATTTTTAAGCTTTTACCCACTTATAAATTAATAGAAAGTTGGGGTCCTCAACATCAAAAAAAATTTAAAGTGGCTTTGTATTTAAAAGATCAAATGATATCTGAGGGAGTTGGCTCTTCCTTAAAAGAAGCAGAAGAAAGAGCGGCCGAAAAAGCATTAGAAATTTTAGAAAAAAATAATTCTTATGTTTTTAAAAAAATTAATCCTTAAGAATTTTAAATCTTTTGAGGGGAAAAAAGAGCTAGAATTTCCTACATTAATTACTGCTATTGTTGGTCCTAATGGTTGCGGGAAATCCAATATTTTAGATGCTATTAGATGGGTTTTGGGCGAGCAAAGTTTTAAAATTTTAAGAGTGGAAGAGGGGAAAGATTTAATTTTTTCGACAAAAAATAAATCGGCTAGCTTTGCCGAAGTTGAAATTATTTTCGATAATAGTAAGAATATACTTCCTTTAAATCTTTCAGAAATAAGTATTTTAAGAAGGATTGATCGTTCTGGAGAAAATTTTTATTATTTGAATCATCAACCTGCCCGCTTGAAAGATATTATTGAAATTTCTGCTTCTGCTAAAATTGGTTTAAAGGGTTTTTCTTTTATTAATCAGGGAGCAGTAGAAAATGTTTTAAAAGTAAGTCCTGAAGAAAGAAGAGAAATGCTCGAAGAGAACCTTGGTTTAAAGCCTTTGGAAATAAAAAAAGAGGAAGCCAAAAGAAAATTAATTAATACTCAAAAAAATTTAGAAGAGGCAGAAATTATTATTAAAGAAATTACCCCTCATTTGAAATTTTTAAAAAGGCAAATTAGCCGTTTCCAAAAAAGAGAAAAAATAGAGGCGGAATTAAAGGAGCTATTAAAACAATATTTTGCCCTTTTATATAAAAAGGTAGAGGAAGAAAAGTATCATTCAGGATTTAATAAAGAAGAACTTTTAAAGAGGATAAATGCTTTAAAAGAAAAAATTAAAGAAAAGGAGAAAGAAATAGAAACAATAAATAATAGAGACCGAAGCTTAGAAGAAGAAATTCAAAAATTGACCCAAGAAATTTTTCAATTACAAGATAAAAGAGGATTTCTGCTGGAAAAAATAAGTTTTGAAAAGGTAAAAGAAGCTAATTCTCAGATTTTATCTCTTAAAAAAGAGGATTTTATAGAAATTAAAAATGAATTAGAAAAAATAATTAACCTTAATAGTTTAGAAGAAATAAAAAAAGAAATTTTAAAAATTATTAAAAAAATCAAAGAAAAGATAGGTGAAAAACCAAAAGGAAATAAAATCTCTTTTTACCAAGAAGATCTTCAAAAAATAGAAAAAGAATTAGGAGAAAAAACCGAAAAGTTAAGAACTTTCCAAGAACAGTTAAAATCAAAAAATTTAAATTTTAAAACCCTCTTTCAGGAAATAGAATCTTTAAGAGAAGAAAAAGAGGCTTTAGAAAAAGAAATTCAAAAAGAAGAAATTTTGAATGAAAGATACAGAATTCATTTTGAAGAATTTTTTAAAAAACTTAGTGAGAATAACTTAAGTTTAGAAGAAATAAAAGATTATCCTTTTAACAAAGATCTTTCTTTAGATTTTTTAGAAAGAAAAATTTATCAATTAAAAAATGAAATAAATGAAATAGGAAAAGTCGATGAGAATCTCTTGAAAGAATATGAGGAGACCAATGAAAGATATAATTTTTATTTAAAACAGATAGAAGATTTAAAGAAGGCAATAGAAGATTTAAAGAAGTTAATAAAGGAATTAGAAGAGGAGATTAAAAAAGAATTTCAAAAAGCCCTAAAGGAAATAAACAAGGAATTTAATCGTTATTTCCGTTTAATGTTTAAAGGAGGGCTAGCCTCTTTGATAGAAGTAAAAGATAACGAAAAAAATTATTGGGGGGTTGATATAAAAGTTGATATTTTAAAAACTCAAGTAAAAAGTATTTCTATGCTTTCGGGAGGAGAAAAAACTTTAATAGCTATTGCTTTACTATTTGCAATTGTGAATTATTCAAACCCCCCTCTTTTAATTTTAGATGAAATAGATGCTGCTTTAGACGAAGAAAATAGTCGACGTTTTTCTGAAATTTTAAGAGAGCTAAGCAAAGAAACTCAGTTTATAGTTATTACTCATAATCGAATGACCATGGAATCAGCGGGAACAATTTATGGTGTTACTTTAAATAAAGACAATAGTTCCCTTTTGTTTTCTGTAAAATTAGAAGAAGCGCAAAAAACTATATCTTCTTAGTTGACAAAAAAAGTTTTATATTTTAAAATCTTTATATTAAATGAGTAGCTGGCTCCAAAAGAAGGAGAGGTCGACAGCTACATTTAGATAATTATATAGAAATAAGAAAATAAAAGATATGGCTGATGTTCCTGTTGACCAGAAAGTTCTCGAGCTCATTGTTAAAAGTATTGTTAATAAGCCAGAGGCTGTTCAAATAGAAAGGAAAATAGATGAAATGGGAGTATTGTTATCTTTAAGAGTAGATAATTCTGATATGGGCCAAATTATTGGCAGAAAAGGTTCAACAGCTAAGGCTTTAAGAACAATTTTAAAGGTAGTTGGAGCAAAAAATAGAGCTCGAGTTAACTTGAAAATCGAAGAACCAATTGGTGGTTCTCAGTCTTCAAAAGACTTCAACAAAGAAACAGACAAATTAATTGGAGACCTCAACCTTTAAATTTTATAAGATTGATTTTTAAGAAAATCGCGGTTTAACCGCGATTTTCTTAAATCTTAATATATGGAGTTTGATATTTTAACAATTTTTCCAGAAGCATTTGAAGGCTATTTGAATTGTTCTATTTTAAAAAAAGCTCGAGAGAAAAAATTAATCAAAATTAGAATTCACAATTTAAGAAAATGGGCTAAAGATAAACATCAAACTGTTGATGATCGACCATATGGTGGAGGAGCAGGGATGATTTTTTTATTAGAGCCAATTTATAAAGCTATTCAGGATTTAAAAAAAAGAAAAAAATTTTCTAAAGAAGAAGAAAAAATTATCCTTTTTTCCGTAAAAGGAAAAATTTTAAATCAAAAGTTAGTTAAAAAATTAAGCACTTTAAAAAGATTAATTTTGATTTGTCCTCATTATGAAGGAGTAGATGAAAGGGTTAATAAATATTTAGCTGATGAAGAAATATCTATTGGTCCTTATATTTTAACAGGAGGAGAATTACCCGCTTTAGTTTTAATAGATGCTATCACCCGCTTGATTCCTGGAGTTATCAAAACAGATTCCTTAAAAGAAGAGTCTTTTAATTTTTCTGATTTTAAAAATAATAATGATATTTTAGTTTATGAATATCCTCAATATAGTCGACCAGCAGTTTTTTACCCTGATCCTAAAAATAAAAAAATAGCTTGGCGAGTACCAAAGATATTATTATCAGGGAATCATTCGAAAATAAAAGAATGGAGAGAAAAACATTTAAAAATAAAAAAATATAAAAATGGTTAAAATAAAAATTAAAGATGAAAAAGGCCAAATTTTTAATTTTTCTTTAAGGAAAAAAGAGGATTTTTTATCCACTCTTGACAAATTTTTAAAAAAGTATAAAATTTTAAAAAAAGAAATAAAAGATTGGCATTTTACTGTTTCCAAAAGCAAAGAAGATTTTATAGGTTATCAAATTAATTTGGCTATCTCAAAAGCCTTAAATTTTCTTTTTTCTAAGAAATAATTTTTTTAAAAAACATAACATATTTAAAAAGAAAATTTTAAAAGAGGGTTATTAATTTTATTATTTTTTTGTTTTTCTTAAAAAATTTTAAATTAATATAAAATGGCAAAAAAACCTTTACCTATAAAAGTATTCGCCCATCACAAAACTTATCTTGAGCCTCCTCCTTTAACTGCTTTCCAAAAGGATTCCTTTAATCTTTTTTTAAAGGAAGGAATTAAAAGTGTTTTTGAAGAAATTTCTCCTATTACTGATTATACTGATAAAGGACTGGAGCTTTATTTTTTAGATTATTATTTAGAGCCCCCAAAAATTTCAGAAGCAAAAGCTAAAGAAAAAGAATTAAATTACGAAGCAAGTTTAAGGGTAAAGTTATTATTAAAAAACAAAAAATTAGGTATAGAGAAAGAACAAGAAGTCTATTTAGGAGATATTCCTTTAATGACCGAAAGAGGAACTTTTATTATTAATGGAGTAGAGAAAATTGTTGTTTCTCAAGTTAACCGTTCGCCAGGCGTTTATTTTTCTTCAGTAAATTTTAGGGGACAAAAATTATTTGGAGCAAGGATTATTCCTTATCACGGAGCTTGGGTTGAATTTGAAACTGATAGCGCTAATATTATTTGGGTAAAAGTGGATCGCCGAAGAAAAGTCCCAGCTACTGCTTTATTAAGAGTTTTTGGTTTAAGCTCTAATGAAGAAATTAAAAATGCTTTTAATTTTACAGAAGATAAAGAATGGAAATATTTAGAAGAAACTTTAAAGGCAGACCCATCTTCTAATCAAGAAGAAGGTTATATTGAAATTTATCGAAGACTCCGACCGGGAGAATTGCCTACTTATGACAATGCTCGAGATCTTTTAAATAATATGTTTTTTCGATTGGATAGATATGATTTAAATAAAGTTGGAAGATTTAAAATGAATCAAAGATTGAATCTTAGTCTTCCCCTAGAAAAGAGGTTCATCACTCTAGAAGATTTAATTGCTACCTTAAAAGAAATAATTCGATTAAACAATGATCCATCGGCTGAGGATGATGACATTGATCATTTAGGGAATCGAAGAATAAGAGCAGTGGGAGAGATTTTAACAGAAAGATTTCGAGCAGGATTAATGAGAATGCGAAGAACTATTCAAGATCGAATGGCAACTTTAAATCCAAAGACATTAACTCCTTCTCAATTAATTAATCCTCGACAATTAGTAAATGTTTTAAGAGAATTCTTTAATACTTCTAGATTATGCCAATTTATGGAGCAGATGAATATGCTTTCTGAATTGGAGCATAAGAGAAGGTTAACTTGTTTGGGGCCGGGCGGATTGACAAGAGAAAGAGCAGGGATTGAAGTAAGAGATATTCATGAAAGTCATTATGGAAGAATTTGTCCTATTCAAACACCGGAAGGACAAAATATTGGCTTAGTAGTTTATTTGGCTTTATACGCTCGATTAAACGAATTTGGTTTTATTGAAACTCCTTATTTAAAAGTAGAGAAAGGAAAATTAACTAACGAAATAGTTTATTTTGATGCTTTTGAGGAGACAAAACATAAAATTACTTACACTGGGATAAACATTGATAAAGAGGGGAATATTATTGATGAAGAGGTAACTGTTCGTTATCAAGGAGAACCAGTAGTAGTAAAAAAAGAGGAAGTAGAATTTATTGATGTTTCTTGTCAACAAATTCTTTCAGCGGGAGTAAGTCTTATTCCTTTTTTAGAACACGATGAATCTAATCGGGCATTAATGGGAGTTAATATGCAGAAGCAAGCTGTGCCGTGTATTCGGCCAAAAGCGCCATTGGTTTCCACTGGAATGGAAAGAAAAATTGCCTTAGAATCTGGTCAATGTTTAGTTTCAGATGTAGAGGGGGAGATATTAGAAGTAGATGCTCGTCATATTGTTATAAAAACTAAAGAAGGAGAAATAAAAAATTACCAGCTAGTTAATTTTCAAAGAAGTAATAAAAATAGCTGTTTGCATCAAAAGCCAGTGGTTAAAAAAGGCGATAAAGTATCTAAAGGAGATTTATTAGCTGATGGTTCTATCACTGAAGACGGCATGTTGGCTTTAGGCCAAAATTTATTAGTCGCTTTTATCCCTTTCTTTGGTTTTAATTACGAAGATGCTATTGTTGTTTCAGAAAGAGTATTAAAAAAGGATTACTTCACTTCGATTTATTTAGAAGAATTTACTTGTGACGTTGTTGATACAAAATTAGGTCCTGAAATAACAACAAGAGATATCCCTAATGTTTCTGAAGAAAAATTAAAGAATTTAGACGAAGATGGAATTATAAGAATTGGAGCAGAAGTAAAAGGAGGAGATATTTTAGTAGGAAAGATTTCTCCAAAAGGAAAATCGGAATTAACACCAGAAGAAAGGTTACTGCAAGCCATTTTTGGAAAACAAATAAAAGATGTAAAAGATACCTCTTTGCTTTTGGAGCCATCAAGACAAGGAAAAGTAATCAGGGTTAAAGTTTTATCTCGGGAAGAAGGTGATAAGTTAGAAGTAGGAACAATAAAAAGAATAGGAGTTGAAATAGCAGAATTAAGAAAATTACGAGTTGGAGATAAATTGGCAGGTAGACATGGTAATAAAGGAGTAATTTCAGTGATTATGCCAGAGGAAGACATGCCTTATTTAGAAGATGGTAGACCAGTAGATATAGTAATGAATCCTTTAAGTATTGCTTCTCGAATGAATATTGGACAAGTTTTTGAAAATCATTTGGGTTTAGCAGCCGAGAAATTAGGTTATCGGGCAGTTTGTCCTGCTTTAGATGGAGCCACTGAAGAGGAAATCAAAGAAGAGTTAAAAAAAGCTGGCTTACCAGAAGATGGGAAAGTTGTTTTATACGATGGCCGAACAGGAGAACCTTTTGAACAAAAGGTAGCGGTAGGAGTAATGTATATTATGAAATTAGAGCATATGGTCGAAGATAAAATTCATATGCGAGCGATTGGGCCATATTCCTTGATTACCCAACAACCATTAGGAGGAAGGGCTCGATTTGGTGGGCAAAGATTTGGAGAAATGGAGGTTTGGGCTTTAGAGGGATACGGAGCAGCTTACACTTTGCAGGAGATGTTAACTATTAAATCTGATGATGTTTTAGGACGAGCAGCTGCTTATAATGCAATTATAAATGGCGAGAAAATTAAAAATCCGAATATTCCTGCTTCTTTTTCTGTGATTTTGAAAGAATTGCAAGGTTTAGCTCTCTCTGTGGAATTAAAAGGAGTAAAAACAGAGGAGAGTTTCTTGAAAGGAGAAATAAAACAAAAAGAAGAAAATATAAAAATTAACTAAAATAATTTAAATTTAAAACTATGCCAGACCCAAGAGAAATAAAAGTTGCTGATTTTGAAGCCCTTGTTTTAAGACTTGCTTCTCCAGAAGAGATTTTATCTTGGTCTCATGGAGAAGTAACAAAAGCAGAAACAATTAATTATCGAACCTACAAACCAGAGAGAGAAGGTCTTTTTTCTGAACAAATTTTTGGTCCTGTTAAGGATTTTGAGTGCGCTTGTGGCAAATATAAAAGTTCAAAGTTTAAGGGTATTTCTATTATTTGCGACAGATGCGGTGTAGAGGTGACTCGTTCATATGTTCGAAGAGAAAGGATGGGGCACATCCAATTAGCTACCCCTGTTGCTCATATTTGGTTTTTAAAAAGTATTCCTTCTCGAATAGGTTTGATTTTAGATTTGCCCTCTAACGAATTAGAAAAAGTAATTTACTATAATAGTTATATTATTACTTCAGTCAACGAAGAAGAGAAGAAAAAAGTATTAAAAGAACTTGAGAATGAATATAAAAATAAAACTAAAAAAATTTCAAAAGAAGAGAAAGCAGAAATTACCAAAATATATATTGAGACAAAAAAAGAAATAGAAAAAATTAAGGAAAAAACCATCCTTTCAGAAAGAGATTATTTTCTTCTTTCTAGAAAATACGGAAATATTTTTGTTGCTGAGACTGGTGGAGAGCCAATTAAAAAATTATTGGAAAATATTGATCTTAAAAAACTTGTTGAAGAGTTAGAAGAAGAATCAAAGAAAAAAGGACAATTAGAGGAAGTTAATAAAAGGATTAGGCAAAGGCTTAAGCTGGCTAAATCTATGTTAAAAGCTAATATTAGACCGGAATGGATGTTTTTAACTGTTTTACCAGTAATTCCGCCAGAACTTAGGCCAATGGTTCAATTAGAAGGAGGAAAATTTGCCTCTTCAGATTTAAACGATCTATATCGAAGAGTTATTAATCGAAATAATCGTCTGAAAAAATTAATAGAATTGAGAGCTCCTGAAGTTATAATTAAAAATGAAAAAAGAATGCTCCAAGAAGCAGTTGATGCTTTGTTAGACAATTCTATTAGAAAACCATCTGGTTCTACTCCCATAAGCGCTGCTCAAAATAGACCTTTAAGATCCTTGGCTGATATTTTAAGGGGGAAAAAGGGAAGATTTCGCCAAAATCTTTTAGGAAAAAGAGTTGATTATTCTGGCCGATCAGTAATTGTGATTGGACCAAATTTGAAAATAGATGAATGTGGTTTACCAAAAAAGATGGCTTTAGAATTATTCAAACCTTTTATTATCCATGAGTTGATTAAAAGAGAATTAGCCTATAATCCAAAAAATGCATCTAAATTAATAGAAGAAGAAATTGATGAAGTTTGGGAAATATTGGAAAATTTAGTCAAAGATAAATATGTTCTTTTAAATAGAGCACCTACTTTACATCGATTAAGCATCGAGGCTTTTAAGCCAAAATTAATTGAAGGTTTAGCTATTCAGATCCCAGCCTTAGTTTGTCCACCTTTTAATGCTGATTTTGATGGCGATCAAATGGCTGTTCATTTGCCTTTATCAGAAGAAGCGCAGAGAGAATGTCAGACCAGAATGGTTGCTACTTTAGGTTTATTAAAGCCAGCTAATGGAGCACCAGTAATGGTTCCTCGACACGAAATGGTTTTAGGAATTTATTGGTTAACAATGGAGCTTGAGGATTCAAGAAAAGAAGAAGAATTAAAAATTTTTGCTAATACTAAAGAAGCAATTTTAGCCTATCAATTAAAGAAAATAAAGTTACAAGAGAGAATAAAAGTTAGAATAGAGAAAGAAAATAATCAATTAATAATTACAACTTGCGGGAGAATTATTTTTAACGAAATATTGCCAGAAGGCTTTCCTTTTATTAACAAAAAATTGACTTCAAAAGATTTAAAGAAATTAACAGAAGAGTTAATCGAACATTTAAATGATTTTCAAAAAAGTGCAGAGATTTTAGATAAAATTAAAGAATTAGGTTTTTATTACGCTACTATTTCGGGGATTACATGGGGTTTAAGCGATTTAAAAGTTCCAAAGGAAAAAAGAGATATCATTGAAAACACAAAAAAAGAAATAGAGGTTATTAATGAGCAATACAAAGAAGGACTTTTAACTCAGCAAGAAAGAAAAGTATTAACCGAAACAAAATGGCGTTTTGCTATTGAAAAAATAGTGGAACTCGTTCCAAAACAATTAAAACCAACCGATCCTGTTTTTGCTATTTTTGATTCTGGTTCAAGAGGAAATTGGGGGATTTTAGGCCAAGTGATGGGTATTAAAGGATTAGTAGTTAATCCAGCTGGTGAATTAATAGAAGTTCCTATTTTATCTTGCCATCAAGAAGGTTTTAGTGTTTTGGAATATTTCTTAGCTTCTCATGGTGGCAGAAAGGGATTGGCAGATACAGCGTTAAAAACTTCTTTTGCTGGTTATTTAACTCGAAGATTAGTCGATGTTTCTCAGGCTATTATTATTAAAGAAGAAGATTGCGGAACTAAAAAAGGAATTACTGTTTCGAAAAAAGAAGCAGAAGAAATGGGAGAAGATTTTTCTAAAAAGATTTATGGAAGAGTTCTTTTAGAAGATGCGAAAAATAAAAAAGGAGAAGTAATTATTAAAAAAGGAACGCTTTTAACTTCTAAAGAAGTTAAAAAGATTTTAGAAAATAGTATAGAAGAGGTAACTGTAAGATCTCCTTTAACTTGCGAAAGTATTGATAGTGTTTGTCAAAAATGTTATGGAATGGATTTGGGTTGGCGAAAGATGATTGATTTAGGAGAGGCAGTAGGAATTGTTGCTGCTCAATCAATCGGAGAGCCGGGTACTCAGTTAACTTTAAGAACTTTTCATACTGGTGGGGTTGCTCGAGCAGTTGATATTACCCAAGGTCTGCCAAGAGTAGAGGAAATTTTCGAAGTAAAACCGCCAAAAGGAGAAGCTCCAATTTCAGAGGTTGATGGAGAAGTTATTGCTATTGAGAAAACAGGTAATCAAAAAATTATTCGAATTAAACCAGATCCTGCTTTTAAGATTCAGAATTTAAAAAAGAAAATGAAAGGTAAAAATGATAAGGGTTATGTAGAGTACGCTGTTTCTGGGGTAGTAACTTTATGGGTTAAAACAGGAGACAAAGTGAAAAAAGGAGATCAGTTAGCCGAAGGTAATCTTAACTTAAAGAAATTATTTAAGATTTTAGGAAAAGAAGCAACTATTAATTACATCTTAAAAGAAGTTAAAAAAGTTTATAATATTGCAGGTGAAGATATTCATGATAAACATTTTGAGGTAATTATTAAACAAATGTTTTCTTTAGTCAAAATTACCGAAAAAGGAGATAGCGATTTTATCGAAGGCGAAATAATAACAAAGAAAAGTTTGATGCGAGAAATAGAAAGATTAAAGAGTTTAGGTTTAAAACCGCCAAAATATCAGGAGGTAATTGCTGGTATTAAAAAAGTGGCTTTAAATAGCGATAGCTTTTTGGCAGCCGCCTCTTTTTTGGAGACAAGAAGAGTTTTAGTTGAAGCTGCTTTAGAAGGAAAGGTTGATTATTTAGAAGGACTTAAAGAAAATGTGATTATTGGCCGGCTTATTCCTGCTGGAACTGGTTTTAGAAAGAGTCTTGCTATTAAGAGATAAATTTATAAAATAAATTTAGTTTTTATGGAGGACGTATCCTTGGGTTCTTTTTTAAAAGAAAAAAGAGAAAAAAGAGGAATAAAACTCGAGGACATAGTTAGAGAAACTAAAATTTTAAAAAAAACTCTGGAGGCGGTAGAAAATAATGATTTTTCTCGGATTCCTTTTGTTTATTTAAAAGGAATTATTAAAAAATATGCTCAACTGGTTAAATTAGAAGAAGACGAGATTGAAAGAATTCTTTCTGTTATAAGCGAGAAAGAAGAGAAAACTGATAAAGGAAAAAAGGAAATAAAGATAAAAATTAAAAAAAGAGAAATCAATTGGGCAAAGATTTTTTTAATTTTTTGCGTAGGGGGATACTTTCTTTATGAAATTATTTTCTTTCTTTTACCCCCAAAAATTGTTATAGAAAATTTTCCAAAAGCTGTTTTTAAAGAGAACATAATTTTATCTGGGAAAGTTTTAAGAGCGAAGAGGGTGTATTTAAATGGCAAAGAAATTTTTTTAAAAAATAATGAAATACAAGAAGAAATAGTATTGCAGGAGGGAGTAAATAATATAGAGATAAAAGCTGTTAATGCTTTAGGAAAAACTACTAGCATTTTATTAAATGTTTTATACAAAAAAGAAAATAATAATATTGCAAGTTTTTAAAAAATCTGATATTTTGTTTGAAGCTAAAAAAATGGGAAAAAAGAAAAACAAAAACAACTCAGAGGGAGCTGTTAATTTAGAGGAAGTGATGAAAGAAATCCAAGAGAAATTTGGGGTAGGTTCGATTATGCAGTTAGGAAAAATGATAAAAATCCCAGTAGAAGTAATTCCTACTGGTTCTTTGGCTTTAGATTTGGCTTTAGGGGTTAATGGGATTCCTAAGGGAAGGATAGTAGAGATTTATGGAGCAGAATCTTCAGGAAAAACAACTTTAGCTTTACATATAATTGCTCAAGCCCAAAGAAGAGGAGGAAAAGCAGCTTTTATTGATTCAGAGCATGCTTTAGATCCAGAATACGCTAAGAAAATAGGAGTAGATTTAGAAAATTTGTTAATATCTCAACCTGACAGCGGAGAGCAAGCTTTAGATATTGTTGAGGCTTTAGTTAGATCTGGTCAACTAGATGTTATTGTTGTAGATTCTGTGGCCGCCTTAACTCCTCAATCAGAGATAGAAGGAGAAATGGGTGACCAGCAAATTGGTTTACAGGCAAGACTAATGAGTCGAGCTTTAAGAAAGTTAACATTTTTAATTTCTAAGACTAAAACTATTTTAATTTTTATTAATCAAACTAGAATGCAAATTAATAAAGGAATGGGTTTTGGTAATCCAGTAACTACCCCTGGAGGAAAGGCTTTAAAATTTTATGCTTCAGTCAGGATAGAATTAAATAGAATAGCTCAGATTAAAAAAGGAGATGAAATTATTGGTTCGCGAATTAGAGCAAAAATTGTTAAAAACAAAGTTGCTCCACCTTTTAAAGTGGCTGAATTTGATATCTATTACAGTGAAGGTATTTCTTTAGAAAGCGACCTAATAAATATAGGCTTGAAAAAAGGAGTTATTCAAAAAACAGGCAATACTTTTTATTATAATAATGAAAAATTAGGAAATTCCTTAGAATCTGCCCGTTTATTTTTAAAAGAAAATAAAAAAATAGCAGAAGAAATTTATAAAAAATTAGTTTCTAAAGAAGAAAATAAATAAAAAAATGAAAAGTAAAAATCTAACAAATCAACAAAATCATCAAGAAGAAAAAGAGTTTTATGAACTGGCATTCTTTTTAACCCCTCAACTGACGGATAATGAAGTTAATAATGTTTTGGATGAATTACAAGAGTTAATCAAGAAAGAGGGTGAAATTGTTTATGTTGAGCCTATTCAATTAAGAAAGTTGGCTTATTCTATAAAGAAAATGACTGAGGGGCATTTTGGTTTTCTTCAATTTAAATATTCTAAAGAAAAAATCAGTGATTTGAAAAGCTTAATAGATAAAAATTCTAATTTTTTACGTTATTTATTAATTAGATTAGATCCCAAAGAAGATATTATTTACACTTCAGAACCCGAAGAGAAAAAACCACTTTCATTTAAAAAACCCAAAGAACCGAAAACACAAGAAGCTATTAGAACAAAAAAAGAGGAGGAAAAAGAAATAAGCCTAGAAGAGCTTGAAAAGAAATTAGAAGAAATCTTAAAACAATAAAAGGCATGTATCTCAATAAAGTTTTTTTAATAGGGAATTTAACTAGAGATGTAACTTTAAGAAGTACTCCCTCTGGCCAACCAGTGGCAGATTTTGGTTTAGCTACTACTCGTGTTTGGACCAATCAATTTGGACAGAAGCAGCAAGAGACAGAATTCCATCAAATAATAGTTTGGGGTAAGATGGCGGAGCTATGTAGCCAGTATTTAACTAAAGGGAGATTAGTTTTTGTTGAAGGAAGAATTCGGACCAGAACGTGGGTTGATCAAAACGGGATCAAAAGATATCGAACTGAAATTATTGCGGAGAATATAAAATTCGGCCCCAGGAAGGAGGCAGTTGAAACATTAAAGGTGCCAGAAGAATTAGAGTCAATACCTGAAGAAGATTTAGAAATTCTCCCTAAGGAAGAAACAATTATTTCTCCGTCAGAAGAGCCTTTAGAGGATCTCCCTTCGGAGGAAGAGAATTTTAATCCTGGAGAGGAGAATATTGATTTTGAGGACATTCCTTTTTAAGAGTTTCGATTATCTCATCTAGATCTCCATCTAAAATTTTTTCTAGATTATGCCAACTTTTTTTGACTCGATGATCAGTTAAGCGATCTTGAGGAAAATTATAAGTTCGAATTTTTTCTGCCCTTTCTCCTTTTCCTATTTGGGTTCTTCTTCTTAAGGATTCTTCCATAATCCTTTTTTGTTTTTCTATTTCTAGAAGTTTATTTTTGAGTATTTCTAAAGCCTTTATTCGATTTTGAATTTGAGATCTTTCACTTTGACAAGTAACAGTAATTCCTGTTGGTTTATGAGTAAGTCTTACAGCAGTTTCTACTTTTTGGACATTCTGCCCTCCTGGGCCAGATGCCCTAAAGAAGGTTTCTTCTATATCCGATGGTTTTATGTCCAGAGGAGGATTTTCAAATTGAGGAATAACTGCTACTGTTGCGGTAGAGGTATGGATTCTTCCTGATTTTTCTGTAATAGGAATTCTTTGAACTCTATGGACCCCACCTTCATATTTTAAATCTTCATAAGCCAATGGACTTTCAATTTCTAAAACCCCTTCTTTTAATCCATCTAAAGAAGTAAAATTAGTATCAATAATTTTAAAAGGCCATTTTTTCCTATTAGCATATTTTTGATACATTCTAAAAAGATCAAAAGCAAAAAGAGCTGCTTCTTCTCCGCCGGTTCCTGGCCTGATTTCTATAATGACACTTTTAAAATTAAATTTTTTTTCTTTTTCTCCTCCTTCTTTTAAAATTTTTAAAATTTTTTCTTTTTTTTCTGAACAATGTTTTATTTCTTCTTCTGCCAATTTTAAAAGTTCAGGATCAGATTCTTCTTTTAAGATTTCTTGAGCATCTCTAATTTTTTTCTCTAATTTTTCAATTTCTTTAAAATAAAATAATTTTTCCTCAATTTCTTTTAGTTCTCTTGAGGCTTTTTCAAAATTTTCTTTGTGAGAAAGAAACTCAGGGTCACTGAGTTTCTTTAAAATCTCTTCTTTTTTTTCTTTAAGCTCTTTAAGATTCATCTCTTTTTTTCTTCGGTTTTTTTCTGCTTTGATATTCGGCTGATTTCTTTAATCTTTCTTTGAATTTCTGAATTCTGCCAGCAGTATCAATTATTTTTTCTTGGCCTGTATATAAAGGGTGGCACTGAGAACAGACTTCTACTTCTATTTTTTCTTTTGTAGAGCCAACATAAAATTTTGCCCCACAGGCGCAGATAGCTTCTGCTTTTTCAAAATATTGAGGATGTAAATTCTTTTTCATATTTTTAATTAAAAAATCTTAACAAAAAAACAAAGAAAAAGCAAATCCCTTTTATTTTTTTAAAATTTTAAAAAATGATAAAATTTAAAAAGGCAAAAAATGAAGAAATTTATCAAGGAAATTTTAGTTGGGATTGCGAATCTTTTATCGTTTTATTAAATTATCTGCTTTTCAAAAATAACAAAATGAAAAAATAAAAAACTTCTTTTAAAATTTTCAAAAAGAACTTTGTTAAATGATATCTTAAAATAAGCGATTTCTCATCCAAAACTTTAAAAATTAATTTTAGCAAAAATGAGAGTTCATCGTTTTTATTATAACTTTTCTCCTAATGAGAAAAAGATAAAAATTCAAGATAAAAATTTAATTCATCAATTAAGAAATATTTTGAGAATGAAAAAAGGCCAAGAAATCATTATCTTTAACGAAAAAGAAGAGAGAAAAGGAGAAATTATTTTATTAACAAAAGATTTTTTAGAAATTTCTTTAAAGGAAGAGGTTAATAGTTTAAAAGAATCAAGAATTTATGTTTGTCTTTTTGCCTCTCTTTTAAAAAGAGAAAATTTTGAAATTTTAGTAGAAAAAGTTACTGAAATAGGGGTAAAAGAGATTTATCCTTTAATTTGCAAGAGAACAGTAAAATTAAATTTTAAAGAGGAAAGGTTAAAAAGAATTATTAAAGAGGCTTCTGAACAATGCGGTCGAAAAAGTTTGACTATTCTTCATCCTCCTTTTGAATTTGAAAAAGCTATTAATTTAGTCAACAATCAAGCTAATTTCTTTCTTGATTTTTTTGGAGAAAACTTTCAAAAAGTTGTTAGGAGTTTTCCTTTAGAAAAGATGGAAAGAGTAAATCTTTTTCTTGGGCCAGAAGGAGGTTGGACAGAAGAAGAGAAAGAAAAAGCCATAAAGAAGAATTTTTTCATTGTTAAAATTTCTGATTTAATTTTTCGCTCAGAAACAGCTGGTATTGTTGGAAGCTATTTGTTAACTCATTTTTTAGATTTTCTCTCTTGATTTTTTTTGATAATTTTGATATATTTATATTAGTTCTTTAACAAAAAAGAAAAGGGGGTAAAAGCAATGAAAGAAAAAAAACAAAAACAAGAATTATTAAAAGAAGGGCTAGAAAAGGTATTAAAACAGAGTTTGTATTTGAGTAACGGAAAATCTAAGGATATTGGTGACAAAGTTGCACAAGCAGTTTTAACCTGTAATCACCCTGAGGTTTTAGAGGCAAAAATAGATGTACCTCTTAATGGAGATATTAAGTTACTATGGAATATATTAGTAGCACGGATGATAATTTTTTTACGAAACCCCCTAAGAGAAAAATCGCTGGAAAAGCTTCAAGAAGTAATTCGATTAGCTTCGAAAACATATTCTAATTCGTTAAGGTTTAAGATAGCCCAATGCATTTTAGCGTATTACTTAGGAAAGGAAGAAAAAATGAAAAAGTTAATGGAGTGTATAGAGGCAATAGAAGGTATTGGTGAGGAAGAGTTGAGATTAAAAAGTATTTTAAGATCATTAATAAATTTTAAAATCATTAATTTATAAAACTAAAAAATTTTTTAATCCCCGCCACTGGCGGGGATTGTTGTTGAAAATATTTAGTTAAAAAAGAAGGGAGGAAATGGGTATGAGTGAGATTTTTGATTTAAAGATTGACCAGAAAAAAATGAAGGAAATGTTGATTGGGGGATTGGTATATCTTCGGTTAACACAGAGTAAAGAACGAGTGATGGTTGTTGATTATTATTTTAAAACAGCGCTAGAATTATTCGCGAGTTGGTTAGGGAAGAACTTACTTTTTATTTTTGGTTTAGAGAAAGAAAGTAAAGAGGAAATTAGAGATTTGAGGATTCAGCTAAAGCAAGTTCAGATTTATTTTGAAAGAGCATATCAGCTATTGATGATGAAAGAAAATAAATTAAAAGTATTATTTAATTTAATAATAATCACCTATCTTTTAAAAGAACGAAAAATGGAGAAGTATCAAAAAGAATTAGAAGAAATCTTAAGAGAAAAAGAGATAGACAACAATACGAAAAAGAAATTACTTCAAAGGATGGAGTTATTTAAAAGTATAATCAAAGATTAGCCGGCCTTAAGGGCCGGTTTTAAAATTATGCTTTTCTCTTGAATAATATTTAATTTTATGATAGATTATTAAAACTTAAATATTTATGGTAAGAGAAGCTAATTCTTTGAATAATTTAGATTTTCAAAAAATGATTTCAGAAATGAAAGAAAAAGGAGTTCACTTTGGTCATAAAAGGAGCCGCCTTCATCCAAGGGCTTTATCTTTTACTTTAAAATCTTCGGGGGAAGTTAATTTTATTAATTTGGAAGAAACAGTTAAAGGACTAACAAAAGCTATTGAATTTTTAAAAGAAATAATGAAAAATAATGGGAAGATACTATTAGTTGGTACTTCTAGTGGAGCCAAAAAGAAAATAAAAGAATTAGCAGAAAAATATAATTTTCCTTATGTAATAGAAAGGTGGCTGGGAGGAACTTTAACTAACTTTCGGGTTTTAAAAGAGAGAATTAATTATTTAAAAGAATTAGAAAATCAAAGGGAACAAAATTTGTGGGCTAAATATACAAAGAAAGAGCAGCTAAAATTAGAAAAGAATTATCAATTATTAGAGAAAAAGTTTCAGGGATTAAAAATAATGGAGAATTTACCAAATGCTCTTTTGATTGTTGATCCAAAGTTGCACGAAACTGCAGTTATAGAAGCAAAAAAAGCAAAGATTCCAGTTGTTGCTATTTTAGATAACGACGATGATCCATCGTTGATTGATTATCCTATTCCTTCTAATGATAGCGCCTCAAGTTCTATAGAGTATATTTTAGGAAAAATAGACGAAGCTTTATTAGAGGTTCACAAAAGGAAAATTATTCAGGAAGGACAGAGAGAAACAGAAACAATAGAAGCGGAAGCGGAGACAGTTTAAAATTATTAAATTCAATATTAATAATAAAATTAAAATTTATGATTAGTGCTAAAGATGTAGCAAAATTAAGAGAAGAAACTCAGGCGCCTGTTATGGAATGTAAAAAAGCTTTGGAAGAAGCAAATGGTGATTTTGAGAAAGCAAAAATAATTCTTCAGAAAGCCGGAAAAGCAAGAGCAGAAAAGAAAGAAAAGGGCGAGACAAAAACTGGTATTATCGAAGCCTATGTTCACAGTAATAAAAAAGTAGGGGTTTTATTAGAGTTACAGTGCGAAACAGATTTTGTTGCCCAAAATAAAGATTTTCAACAGTTAGCTCATGATTTAGCGATGCATATTGCCGCTATGAATCCTTTGTATATTTCTTTCGATAAAATTCCAGAAGAAGTTATTCAGGAAAAAAAAGAAGAATATAAAAAAGAGCTTTTAAATAAACCGCCAGAAATTATTGAAAAAATTATAACGGGTAAATTAGAGAAAGAGTTAGAGGAAATTTGTCTAGAAAAGCAACCTTTTATTAAAGATGAAACCAAAAAAGTTGGAGATTTAATTAAAGAGGCAATAGCAAAATTTGGAGAAAAAATAGAATTAAAAAGGTTTACCCGTTTCTCTATTTAAAGCATTTATATGAGTATTATTTTGAATTTTTTTTATCCTTTAGCTATAATTTTAGGGATTACAGGATTAATTATTTTACTTGTTAGAACAAAAGAGGAAGAGGATATTATCTCGATTTATAAAAAAAGGCTTAGCGAATTAAAAGAAAAAAAGCAAAAATTTCAAGATAAAATTTTTTCTGAAATTTTCCCTCATCTTTCTAAAATTCTTTTAAATTTTTTAGAAAAAGTTTTAATTAGATTAAGAATTGTTATTTTGCGAGTTGATAATTCTCTTTTTAAGAATTTAAAAAAGATTAGAGAAATTAAATTTAAGGCTATAGAAGACAAAAAAGGAAAGGAGGGTGTTCCTTTTGGGATTTTGAATAACCTTGAAGAAACAACTAGGGATTTCTTTAAAGATTTTATTAAGGCAGAAAGAGATTATTTAAAGAGAATTAAAAAAGGAGATTTTTCTGCCCTTCAAAATTTAGCAAGATTATATTTATACGAAGAGGACTATCCTTCTGCCCGATGGATAATTTTAGAAGGTTATCGGAAATTTCCTAATGAGAAAATTTTTCAAGCATTTTTAATAGAGCTTTTTGAAAAAGAACAATTGTATTCCTCGAAAGCAAACGAGAAAGAAATTGATGAAAAGCCAGTGTAGCTCAATGGCAGAGCAACTGCTTTGTAAGCAGTGGGTTGCAGGTTCGAGTCCTGCCACTGGCTCTTGAGGGGCAGGTGGCGGAGTGGTCAATCGCAAGGGACTGTAAATCCCTCGGCCTTTAGGCCTACGTAGGTTCGAATCCTACCCTGCCCACATTGTTTTTTATGAGAAGTTGTGTTATTCTAATGGAAAATCGGAATAAAGCCAAGATAGCTCAGTGGTAGAGCACACCCTTGGTAAGGGTGAGGTCCCGGGTTCAATCCCCGGTCTTGGCTCTAAAATTATGAAATATGAAAAAAGAAAATATTGCTAAGTTACAATGTCAAGAATGTAAAAGGATCAATTATTATACTCACAAGAATAGAAAAAGAGTTGAGAGGAAATTAGAATTGAAAAAATATTGCCCTTGGTGTCGTAAGCATACTCTTCATAAAGAGACAAAAAAATAGATTTAGGGGCGTGGTGTCAATGGCAGCACAACGGTCTCCAAAACCGTTGGTCCGGGTTCGAGTCCTGGCGCCCCTGCCAAAAACATGCTTTATTTAGGAGCTGACCATCGGGGGTTTTATCTTAAAGAAAAAATAAAAGAATTTTTAGATAGTAAAAAAATTCAATATCAAGATTTAGGAAATTTTAAGTTTGACGAATCAGATGATTATCCTGACTGGGCAATAAAAGTAGCTAAAAAAATTATAGAGAACCCAAAAAAGAATGTAGGAATTTTAATTTGCGGGACTGGTTTAGGAATGACTATTGTTGCTAATAAATTTAAAGGAATAAGAGCCGGAACAGTTTTTTCTTCTTATTTAGCTAAAAGAGGGAAAGAAGAGGACGATTTGAATGTTTTTGTATTGGCGAGTGATTTGACAGACGAAAATACTGCTTTTAGAATTATAGAAGAAATTTTAAAAACTAATTTTAAACTTGAGGAGAAGTACATTCGACGAATTAAAAAGATTAACAAGACAGAGAAAAATAATTTTAAATAAACCTTGATGGTTAAAATTGTTCCGGTCATAAACGTTAAAACTTATAAGAAATTTAAAGAAAGGGTAAAATTATTAGAGAATTATTCAGGTATTTTTCAGATTGATGTTAGTGACGGAAAATTTTGTTCTTTTAAAAATTGGGCTGATTTAAATAAAATTAAAGAAACAAAAATTATAAGAAAGAAATTTGAATTTCATTTAATGATTGAAAGCCCAGAAAAAAAAGTCGAAGATTTTTTAGAGGCAAACCCCTTGAGAATCATACCTCATATAGAAAGTTTGAAAGAGATAGATTTTTTAAAGAAGGTTTGTCAGGAAAAAGGAGTAGAATTAGGTTTAGCTTTAAATCCATATACTGAGCTAGAAAGGATTGAAAAATATTTAGCTAAAAAGTTGATAAATTTTGTTTTGGTTTTAGGGGTCGAACCGGGACCTTCAGGGCAAAATTTTCATTGGTTTATTTTAGAAAAAATAGAAAAATTGAGAAAAAAATATCCATTGATAGATATAGAATTAGATGGAGGAGTAAATGAAGAGATTGCTTTAAAGGCCAAGGAAGCCGGAGCTAATTTAATAGCTGTTGGATCATATTTGTTTGAAGCCAAAGATCCTTTGGAAAGGTTAAAAAAATTAGAGGATTTATTAAATTAAATAATTTTTGTACTTTTAAAAATAATCCAAAGAAAGGAGGGGTGAGAAATGATAGATATTACTAAGTATTTTTTGGGTAATCTGCCAGTTGGTTTTAAATTGTATGAAGATGATGATCTCCTATATTTATATTTTTACAATAAAAGAGTGGCGATTTTTTATAGCATTGGAACAACAATAGAAGCCATAGAAAAAGAAGCTCAAAGATACCTAGAAGAAATGAAAAAAGAAATAAAAAATACCTAAAAATAATATTTAAAAAATCGTGGAGCTTAGCTCCACGATTTTATTTTCACTTGGCAAATTCAGAAATTTTTGGTATTATAATTTAATACTTACAAAATAAATATTTCAAAAATGGCTGATTTAATTTTGCGTGCTTCTTTAAGGACGATTTTTGGTAAAAAAACCGAATCTTTAAGGCAAAAAGGTTTTATTCCGGCAGTGGTTTATGGCCCCAAAAGTGAGCCAATTTCTCTTCAGGTAAAAGAAAAAGATTTTTTAGATATATATAAAAAAGCCGGGGAGACAGACCTTATTACTTTATTTATTGACACCGGGCAAGAAGAAATTAAGAAAGAGGTGATGATTCAAGATGTCAGTTATCATTATCTTTACGATAAAAAAATAATGCATATTGATTTTTACGAAGTGCCTTTAGATAAACCAATTACAGTTTATGTTCCTCTTCAGTTTGTTGGTGAATCACCAGCAGTAAAAAAGGGTGGGGTTTTGATTAAATCCATGAGCGAAATTATGATAGAAGCTTTACCTAGTGATGTCCCCCATAAAATAGAAGTTGATATTTCTTCTTTAAATGATTTTGATCAAACAATTTATCTCCGAGATTTAAATTTACCAGAGAAAATTAAGGTTTTGGTGGATTTAAATACGCCAGTAGTGACTGTTTCCGCTCCTTTAACTGAAGAAGAACTAGAAAAAGAGTTAGGAGAGGTCAAAACAGTAGAAGAAATTAAAACTGAAAGAGAAGAGAAAGAGAAAGAAGAAGAAAAAGAAATTATTGAGGAATCCGAAGGGCAAGGGGAAAAGGAAAATTAATTTTAGAGAATTTATGAAACTTAAGTATTGTTTAAGAAAAAAGATAAAAGATATCAAAGAGAAAGAAAACTTTATTTTTCAAGAGACAAAGAAAAATCCTCAAAAAACGTTACTTTTTCAAATTAAAAGAAATTCAATAGTCTTCTTTTTACTTTTAATTGTTTTTTTATTAAATAGCAATGTTCTGGCGCCGGCTTTTGAGTTTTCGCCAGTTTTAGCTAGTTATGACGAGGAAAAATTAAAGTTGGAGAAAGAATTAAAAGAAATCGAAGCCCAAATTGCTCAATACGAGAATATTTTGGCTCAGACAAAAAAAGAGAAACAAACTCTTCAAAATAAAATTAATGAATTGAAGAAAAAGGCGGAAAAAATTTCTTTGCAAATTAAAGAAACAAACCTTAATCTTAAATATTTAAATGTTCAAATAGAGGAAACAACCACTTCTATTTTAAAGATTAATAAAGAAATCGAAAAAAAGAAAGAAAATTTAATAAATTTAGTCCAGTTATATTACCAAATTCAAAATCAATCACCAATTCAAATTCTTTTAGCTCATAATCAAATTAGTGATTTTTTTAATCATTTAAATGCTTTAAATAGTTTTCAAGAAAAGATTCAGGCAAATATTGAAGAGTTAAAAATTTTAAATGCCACTTTATCTCAGAAAAAACAAAAGTTAGATGAGGATATAGAGGAAACGCAAAAAATTCTCTCAATACAACTATTGCAGAAATCAGAACTAGAAGCCACTAAAAAGGAACAAGAAAATCTTTTAGAAGTAACTAAAGGCAATGAATTGGCTTATCAAAAATTGTTAGAAGAGTCCAGGAAAAAAGCTAACGAAATTCGGAATAGAATTTATAACCTTTTAGGAGTTAAAACCCAAGTTACTTTTGGAGAAGCTTTGGAAATTGCTGAATGGGTAAGTGGAAAAACAGGAGTTCGATCAGCTTTAATTTTAGCAGTTTTAACCCAGGAATCGAATTTAGGAAAAAATGTTGGGACTTGTAATCGAGAAGGAGATCCCCCTAGTAAAAGTTGGCAAGTAGTAATGAAGCCAGACAATAGAGAGGCTTTTTACCAAATTACTAAAGAGCTTGGTCTTAATCCCGATACCACTCCTATTTCTTGTCCAATTCATGATCCTTCAATAGGATTAATTAGTGGTAAGAATAGTTGGGGAGGAGCTATGGGGCCAGCTCAATTTATGCCAAATACTTGGTTAAAATATAAAAATAGAATAAGTCAAATTACTGGCAAAAATCCTCCCAACCCCTGGGATATTAGAGATGCTTTTGTGGCTTGCGCTTTGTATTTGGCAGATTGGGGGGCTTCCCAAAGAACAAGAGAGGCAGAATGGAGGGCAGCAATGATTTATTTTTCAGGATCAACAAACCCTCGCTACCGATTTTATGGAGATAGTGTCTTAGCCTTGGCGGATAAATATCAAAAAGATATTGATTACTTAAAAGAGGTCGCTCAAAATAAATAAAAAATTAAAATGCCTATTTGCTATTTTTGTCAAAAAAATAAGAAAATTGATTACAAAGATATTGAAGTTTTAAAACAATTTATTTCTGGTCAAATGAAGATTTATCCGAGAAGAAAAACTGGTCTATGTAATTATCACCAGAATAGATTAAAGAAAGCAATTAAAAGGGCCAGAATTTTAGGTTTATTACCTTTTGTTAATCAATAACATGGATAGATTTTATTCTCCTTGTGGTCGATCATATACTTATTCTCAACTCTTAAAAGAGATAATTTATTATATAAAATCTTTTCCTAATTTTAAGTATAAAATCATTATTGGCACTGACTCAATGAATCGAGAAACCACAGATTTTGTGAGTGCTATTATTATTTATCGTCTTTATCACGGAGGCAGGTTTTTTTGGCGAAGAGTAAATTATAATTATAAGATAAAAGATTTAAGAAGAAGAATTTATGAAGAAGTGATGCTTTCATTGAAATTAGCCCAAGAAATTTTAGATAATTTATCTAAGGAGCAAGATATTCAATTTGATTTTGAAATTCATGTTGATATTGGTAGTAATGGTCCGACAAAAGAAATGCTTCAGGAGATAATTGGAATGATTAGAGGTTCTGGGTTTGAAGTTAAGATAAAACC
>Ga0272449_1000885_pt1 | contig 33333 bp, 28 predicted proteins | sample YNPCB0241_FD_198679 | JGI IMG/M metagenome (GOLD analysis project Ga0272449, IMG submission 198679) | Hot spring sediment microbial communities from Yellowstone National Park, WY, United States - YNP-CB-024-1 | ecosystem: Environmental > Aquatic > Thermal springs > Hot (42-90C) > Sediment... | reverse complement strand
ATCCGTACCATTCGCTAAGGAGGTCAAACGCTATGTGGCAAGCGATGCTTTCGGGAGTCGCCAGCTTGAAGGCGCACCAGACGAAGATGAATGTGATCGGCAACAACATCGCGAATATCAACACGACCGGCTACAAGGGCAGTCGCGTCCACTTCCAAGACCTGATGGCGCAGACCTTCCGCGCCGCGAGCCGTCCCAGCAATGTGTTGGGTGGGGTGAACCCGATTCAGGTCGGGCTGGGAGTCAAAGTTGGTGCGATTGATGTGCATACCTTACAGGGCGCGCTGGAGATGACCGGGCGCTCGACCGACCTGGCGATTCAGGGCAACGGCTACTTTATGCTGACCAACGGACGCGATGTGCATTACTCGCGCGACGGCGCGTTCGGGCTCGACTCGTCGGGCTTCCTGGTGCATCGCGGCACGGGCTGGAAGGTGCTGGGCTGGATGGCGGACGCAGGCGGACGCATCGATACGAACCAGCCGATTAACGCCAGTTCGGTGCTGCAGTTCCCTGTCGGCTCGCAGGCGGCGGTGCGTCAGACCAGCGTCGTGCAATACACGGGCAACCTGAACGCGAATGCGCCCTCCACGCAGACCTACGCGGCGACGGTGCGGGTGTACGATGCACTCGGCGGCGCGCACGATGTGACCATCACCTTCACCAACCGCCAGACGCCACCGCTGGGCACGCCGCCCACAGGCGCGGTCAGCTCGTGGGAGTGGAGCGCAACCGTCGGCAGCACGCCCGTTGGCGACTTCACCACAGGCAGCAACACCCGCCTCTACTTCAACGGGCAGGGCGAACTCGTCGGCGCGACAACCCAGCAAATCACCATCACCCCCACCAACGGCGCGCCGCCGTTCACTGTGAACTTAGACCTGAGCCAAATAACCTCGCTGGCGGCGGAGAGCATCGTGCAGCCCGTCTACCAAGACGGCTTCCCGCCCGGCACGCTTCAGGAGTTCACCATCGGCATTGACGGTACGATTCAGGGCGTCTTCTCGAACGGGCTGTCGCGCCCGATGGGACGCATTGCGCTGAGCCTGTTTGCCAACCCTGCAGGGCTGTTCCGACTGGGCAACAACATGTGGCGCGTCACGGACAACTCGGGGCTGCCCCAAATCGGCGCGCCGACCACAGGCGGACTGGGTGAAATCAACGCAGGCTACCTCGAGCAGTCGAATGTGGACTTGGGGAGCGAGTTCGCCGACATGATTGTCACCCAGCGCGGGTTTCAGGCGAACACCCGTATTGTGTCCGTCGTGGACGAACTGCTGGCGGATGTAGTGAATATGAAGCGGTAGGCGATAGGCGCGTGAAGTTGACTGGACACCGTGCCTGAGCCTGCGAGCCTGCTCGCGCTCAGTGTGGGACTGGTCGGGCTCCTACGCGCACGACGCCGACGCTAAACTGCCATCAGGTACAATCCCAGCGCTATGAAGACCGACCTACCGCGCTGGGATATGAGCGTCGTCTATCCGGGGCTCGACTCGCCCGAGTTTGAGCGCGACCTACGCAGTTTCGTGCGTGCGCTGGACGAACTGGAAGGGCTGTTCGACGAGGCGCAGATTAATCGCACCGACACGCCACTGAATGCTGACCTTGCGGCGGGGATTCTGGAGCGCGTGCTGCCTCCCTACAACGCGCTGAACGACCAAGCGTGGACGCTGGGCGCGTATGTGTACGCCTTCGTGTCGGTCGATTCGCGCGACGAGTACGCGCAGGCGCGCCTGAGCGAACTGGAACGGCATACCGTGCGCCTCTCGAAACTGCACACGCGCCTGACCGCTTGGGCAGGGTCGCAGGATGTGGACGCGCTGCTGGAGCGTTCCGAGCAGGCGCGTCAGCACGCCTACTGGCTGCAGCGCGCCCGCGTCGTCGCCGAGCATATGATGTCGCCTGCCGAAGAGTCGCTCGCCGCCGAGATGCGACTCACGGGGAGCGCGGCTTGGGTCAAACTGTATGGCAACCTCACCTCGCAGATTCAGGCGACGGTGGTGTTGCGCGGCGAACAGCAGACACTGACGATGAGCATGCTGCGCAACCTCGCGTATGACTCCGACCGCGAGGTGCGCCGCGCCGCCTACGAAGCGGAACTGCAGGCGTGGGCGCAGCACGCGACGCCCATCGCCAGCGCACTGAACGCCATAGTGGGCGAGACGAACCTGCTGATGCGCAAGCGCGGCTGGGACAGCGCCCTGCACGCCTCGCTGTTCCACAACGCGATCGACGAGCCGACGCTGCACGCGATGCTCGAAGCGGCTTACGAGGCATTCCCCGACTTCCGTCGCTACCTGCACGCCAAAGCGCGCCTGCTGGGGGTTGAACGCTGCGCATGGTACGACCTGTTCGCACCCGTCGGCAGAGAGCGGCGCAGTTGGTCCTATGATGAGGCGGCGCAGTTCATCATCGAGCAGTTTGCGACCTACTCTCAGAAGTTGAGCGACTTCGCCCGCCGCGCCTTCGAGGAGCGCTGGATCGACGCCCCGCCCCAGCCTGGCAAGCGCGACGGCGCGTTCTGCATGCGGTTGCGCCGCGACGAATCGCGCATTCTAACCAACTACAAGCCCGTCTTCAACGGCATGGGCACGCTGGCGCACGAGTTGGGACACGCCTATCACAATCTCTGCCTCGCCCCGCGCACCTACTTACAGCGCCAGACGCCCGCAACGCTTGCCGAGACCGCCAGCATCTTCTGCAACACGCTGATTGACCAAGCCGCGCTGCGCGACGCCGACCGCGAGGAGCAAATCGCCATCTTGGAAGCCTCGCTGCAAGGCGTCTGCCAAGTGGTGGTGGACATCACCAGCCGCTACCTGTTCGAGAAGGCGGTCTACGAGCGGCGCACGGAGCGCGAACTGAGCGCACGGGAACTGTGCGAGATTATGCACGACGCGCAGATACAGACCTATGGCGACGGGCTGGACGAGAACGCGCTGCACCCTTACATGTGGGCGGCGAAGCCCCACTACTACGGCGGGCTATTTTACAACTACCCCTACATGTTCGGGCTGCTGTTCGGGCTGGGGCTGTACGCGCGGTACTTGGACGACCCCGACGGCTTCCGCGCACGCTACGACGACCTGCTTTCGCGCACGGGTATGGCGGATGCCCCAACGCTGGCAGCGGAGTTCGGCTTCGACTTGCGCACGCCCGCGTTTTGGCGCGGCGCGTTCGACACTGTGCGCCAGAATATCGACCAGATCGAGTCGTTGGCGCAGGGCGCGTCGTAGCCGTGCCGTGCCACACGCCTGCGCTTGCCGATAGGTACAATTCCCAAAGATACGGCGCTCGCAACGCCAGAGCCGCAAACACCCGCCACGCGCGGCGTCTACACCGACGCCGAACACGACGCCTTGCCGAACTGGAAGCGGAAGCCCTCCCCGTGCCAACGGGGAGGGTCGGAGTGGGGTCAATGCCTCAGTTGCGCAACGGCTTGCCCGTTTCGAGCATGTGGCGCATGCGCTCCCAAGTCTTGGGCTGTTGCGCCAAGTAGCCGACGACCTGAATCTCCAGCTGGTAGAAGTACGACAGGGGCATCTCGGCAGGCTGGCTCAAGTCGCCCCCTGCCAGCACATAGGCAATCTGCGAGGCGACGGTGAAGTCATGCTCGGTGATGAAGTTGCCTCGCTTGAGGTTGTGCAGTTCAATCAGCAGTCGGGTCAGCACTTGGTTGCCGTATGCCATCACTTTCGGCTCTTCAGGCGGGGTGTAGCCCTGCGCCGCGAGGTGCTGCACTTCCTGCTTTGCCAGCCACAGGATACGGTCGGGGTTGACCGATATTGTATCCACGCCCTGCCGTAGGAAGCCGTACTGCACGCCTTCCAGTGCGCTGGTCGCCACCTTGCCGAAGCCCAGCGTCTCCATCACGCGCCGAATAGCGGGGTACGGGTCGGCGTTCGGGGGCAGGCTGCTGAGCGCGCGATACAGCATCGTCGAGGTGCCGCCGCCTGCAGGAATGATGCCGACGCCCACTTCGGGCAGCCCGATGTAGGTCTCCGCGCTGGCGACCACGCGGTCGCAGTGCATCGCCAACTCGCATCCGCCGCCCAGCGTGTACCCGAAAGTCGCCGCCACGACGGGAACCTTCGCATGGCGCAGGCGCAGCAGCGAGTCTTGGAACGCCTTGCCACCCATCAGCAGCTCATCGAAGTCGCCTGTGCCAATCATCATCAGAAACAGCTGCAGGTTGAACCCGACGGAGAAGTGTTCGCCGATGCCTGTGACGACCAGCCCGATGCCCTCGCGCTCGGCGCGCTCCGCGCCTTTGTAGAGCATCTCCATCACGCCTGGTCCCAGCACATTCATCTTGCTGTGGATGCCGACACAGAACACGCCGTCGCCAAGGTCGTAGATGGAGGCGTCGGCGTTGCGCTCCACTTCGGGGCAGTGGCGCGCCATGTTGGTCGGCGTGAGGAACTCTGGGTCGGGTCGGTACGGGGCGACTTGCCCTGCGCCCAGCCACACATACACCGTTGTGTCGCCCGTGTCCGCGATCTCGTAGAAGCGCGTCCTGCCGAAGCGCAGCAGGTTCTGCGCCAACTCAGGCACGGGCAGCCCCTCGCGCTCCATGCGTTCGACGGTCTCGCGCACACCCAGCGCGTCCCAAGTTTGGAACGGACCCAGCTCGCGGTTGAAGCCCCACTTGACAGCGTGGTCAATCGCGATGGGGTCGTCGGCGAGGTCGGGGGCGTGCTGCGCGGCGTAGCCCAGCGTCTCCGCGTGCAGTCGCCACAGGAAGCGTCCCTCGCGGCTGTCGTGGCTCACAAGCGCGGACAGTCGCTCCTCCAGGGGCAGCTTCTCCAGCGCGTCCAGGTGCGGGAACTTCGCCTTCTGGCGCGGGCGGTACTCGTAGGCGTTCAGGTCCAACGCCTCGATTGTGCCGTCCTTCTGGCGGCGGTAGAAGCCCGCGCCTGTCTTCTCGCCCAGTCGCCCGTCGGCAAGCAGCCGCTGCACCACTTCGGGCAGGGCGAAGACGCGCTTCTCCGCGTCGGTGGTCAGCCGCTCGTGCAGGTTGCCCGCCACGCTCGCCATCACATCGAGCCCCACGATGTCCGCCAAGCGGAAGGTCGCGCTGCGCGGGTTGCCAATCAGCGGACCCGTCAGCGCGTCCACCTCCTCGATGGTCATCCCGAACTCCTGCATCAGCGGGAAGACGACCATCATCGAGTGGACGCCGAGTCGGTTGGCGATGAAGCCTGGGGTGTCGTGGGCAATCACGACGCGCTTGCCCAGCACGCGCTCTGCGAACCGCGCGACGCCCTCCAGAATGTCGGGGTCGGTCTCACGGCGAGGAATCAGCTCCAGCAGTTTCAGGTAGCGTGGCGGGTTGAAAAAGTGCGTGCCCAGAAAGCGGCGTTTGATGTCGTCGCGGCAGGCGTCGCTCATCTCGTGAATCGACAGCCCGCTCGTGTTGGTGGACAGCACAGCGTGTGGGGCGACATAGTCTTGCACGCGCGTCCACAACTCGCGTTTGATGTCGGGCTTCTCGACGACGGCTTCAATCACCCAGTCCGCTTCCTTGAGGCGGGGGAAATCGGTCTCAAAGCTTCCTAACTCGATACGGCTTGCCAGTTCGGGCAAGTAAAACGGCGCAGGCTTAAGTTTGCTTACGCGCTCCAGTCCCTGTTTTGCGTGGTCGTGCGTGAGGTCTAACAGCAGCACTTGCCAGCCGATGTTGGCTAAGTGCGCGGCGATTTGCGCGCCCATCGTGCCTGCGCCCAGCACGGCGGCTCTGCCTGTGGTCGAATGTTCGTTCAGCATCGATAACGCCTCCTTCTAACGCAGCAAGTTTTCGACTCGGCGTTCGAAACTCCTGCAGGCGGGATTATACCCCCTATCCCGCCTTGAAGAAGTGGTACATGGTAATCATCAGGTAGATTCCGCTCAGCGTCGCCGCGCCGAAGATGACCCCAATCCACCAGCCCGTGTCGCGAGCCAGCATCGAGAACATGGCGACCAGGTACAGCGTCGCCGTGATGAGCGCGACCCACGCGAATCGGCGGGCGTGCGGGTTCGGCGGGCGCACGATGTTGTGGCACACGGGGCACTCCTGTTCGGGCGCGTCGGAGGGCAACTCCGCGCGGCAATAGGGGCACTTGCGCGGCATAGCGCGTATATTGTACCGCGTGGTCATTCCGTGCTGATGTGCTGTGCGGTCTGCTGAGTCGCGGGGCGAATGGCGACGAAGTCGCGTTCGACGGCATCCGCGATACGCGCAACCTGCTCCGCCTCGTCCGCTTGCCCGCTTTTGAGTAGTTCGCAGCGGTATTCGTCCAGCAGTTCGCGAATAGTCGCCGCGTCGTGGGCGTCGATGGGGGTCAACGCCACCTTCGCGCAGGGCGCCAAGCGTCGCTGCAGGGCGGCGAGGTCAAACCCGTACTCGTGCCACAGTTTGACATAGACGACGCCGCCCGTCATCCCTGCGCAGAGCCACGGACCTGGGTCGCCCAGCACGACGGCGACGCCTGCGGTCATATACTCGAAGGCGAACCCCTTGAGATGCGCGTGTTCGGGGCGGACGCTCTCGGCGTCGCAGATGGGGTGCGTCAGGCGCGCGCCTGCCACGACGGACGCCCCCGACAGCCGTATCGCGAAGCGCGAGTCGGCGACGCCCTGCACGATGAACAGCCCGCGCTGCGCGCCGTAGGCGAAACTCTTGCCGACTCCGCCGTCCAGCCATTTGCCGACTCGGTTGCGCCCTTTTAGCACGACGATTCGCCCGCCCAGCGCGCACTTACCGACGCCGTCCTGTGCGCCGCCGTAGACCCGCAGGTGCAGCGGCTGGGCGTTGAACGCGCCCAAGCCGTTGCCCGCGATGGAATCCAGCAGGGTCAGCGCGAGTGGCGGCTGTGGTGAAGGTTCCGCAGCGTCAGCAAGCGACTGGCGCACCAGCGCGCCTGCGGTCGCCGTGCCCAGCGCGCGCTCGCGGCTGCCTCGCTCGCACCGCACGCATAGCGCGTCCGCATGCGTTTCACTGACCGACGGCGCGAGTACCAACGCCTCTTGAAGCACGCCGCGCGGGCGCGTAACGGCGTAATCGATCGGCGACAGCGCAACAGGCTCCAGCAACTCGGTCAAGTCCACCCACTCGTGTCCGAAGGCTTGCTCCAGCAGGTCGCAGCGCCCTACGAGGTCTTGCGTGCGCCGAAAGCCCAGCGCAGCGGTCAACTGGCGCACCTCGTCGCCCAGACCCTCGAAAAAGCGACACAGCTGGTCAACCGCCGACTCGTAGTCGCGCGGTACGAATCGCTTCAAGCCCTTGCGCATCGCTTCCTCGACGGTCTCAATCTGGGTGGCGATTCCCACATGGCATGTGTCGGTCTGGCATGCGCGGCAGATGGTGCATCCTGCGGCGACCATCGCCAGTGTGCCGAACCCGCAGCGGTTCGCGCCCAGCAGCAACATCTTGACGACATCGCGTCCTGTTTTCAGGCCGCCGTCCGCCCAAAGCTCGACTTGGCTGCGCAAGCCCGCGGCGCACAGCGCGCGATGCGCCTCCTTGACACCGATTTCGACGGGCAGTCCCGCGAACTTGAGCGCGTGCGCGCGCGCTGCACCCGTGCCACCCTCGAAACCCGACAGGTTGATCACATCCGCGCCCGCTTTGGCGATGCCTACCGCTATCGTGCCGATATTGGGCACGACGGGAACCTTCACGGAGATTTTCGCGTGCGGGTTGCAGGTCTTCAGTTCCTCGATCAGTTGCGCCAAGTCCTCGATGGAGTAGATGTCGTGGTTGTTGGAGGGCGAGATGAGGTCGGAGCCTGGCGTTGCGTTGCGCGCGGCGGCGATTTTGGGGGTGACCTTTTTACCTGGCAGGTGTCCGCCCTCGCCAGGCTTTGCGCCTTGCCCGATTTTGATCTCGATGACGCACGCTGAGTTGAGCATTTCGGGCGAGACGCCGAACCGCCCTGAGGCGACCTGTTGCCCGCGATAGGGGGTGTAGCGTCCGAGCATGTCGCGGATTTCGCCCCCTTCGCCGTTGATGCACAGGATTTCGAGCCGACGCGCGGCTTCTGCGTAGGCGCGAAAAGCGACCTCGCCCTGCGAGCCGAACGACATCGCGCTGATGTGGAACGGGTAGCGGTGACGCCCGATGCGGGTATCCACCGTTTCTGCAGGCGCGGCTGCGTCCTCCGACAGGCGCAGGCGTAGCAGGTGGCGCAGGGCAACGGGCAGTTCCTGCTCGGTCTGCGCCACTTTGTCGGAGTACGCCGAGAACGGGGCAAGCCCTTCCGCAACTTGCCCCGCAATCTTCCAGATTTTGGGGAAGAAGCGCGGGTCGCGGCGTTCGCGCACGGGCAAATTCGCGCGTGCGCACTCGTAGCGGCGGCGCGCCTCGCGCTCCAACTGCGCCAAGGTCAGCCCCACCGACTCGGAGGCGCAAAAGGTCGGGATCTCCAGCACCTCCGCCACAGAAGGCGCGATGCCTATCCCCGCGAAGTTGCGCCCGTAGCCGCGCATCTCGTGCGTGCCCATCGTGGAGATGACCTTCTCCAGCCCCTTACACAGCCCCGTGATCAGACGGCGCAGGCGCGCGACGCGCTCTTCAGGGGCAATCTCGGCGCGTTCGGCGTCGAACATCACGCCTGCTTCCAACAGCAGGTACGCGCAGAACGCATCCGCGCCCAGACTGAACGCGAAGATGAGGTCGTGCAGGTTGCGTAAGCCGCCGCTGACCAGCACCAGCGAGCAGTTGCGCCGCAGCGCGTGTCCTTTCGCGCCGTAGGTCTCGCGCAAGGCGCGATCGACAGACGCCAGCGCAAGGTGGGGGTCAACAGGCAGCCACCCTTCCTCAAAGGCGAGCGTATCATCCAGCACGAGAACCTCCGCGCCCGCCTGCACCGCTTGCACCGCCGTTTGCGCCAAGCGTTGCAGACACTCGGCAAGGCTCTCCGCAACGGACTGCGCTATCGAGAGTGTTTGCGTGCGGAACAGCGTCGGCAGCGATTCAAGCGTCAGTGCGCCCAGCGTTTCACATGCCTGCTCGATGGCTTCGGGGGGTACGATGTGGCTCAGCAGGCGTTGGCTTAGGAGAAATGGGTGGGGCAGTTCGCGGTAGCCCTGCGGCGCGTCTTGGGTCGGATACGGCGTTGCAGGGCGCGCGCCCAGCAGCGTCTGCGTGTTGAAATGCTCCGTCTCGCGATCGCGGTCTAACGCGGGGTTAGTCACCACCGCCACGCTCTCTTTGCAGTAGTCCGCCAACGATTGCCCTTCGGGGTGTAGCACTGCCAAAGGCGCGTCGTAGCCCAGCGAGCCGATTGGCTCCGCGCCGTGCTGGGCAAGATGCTCCAGGTAGTCCAAGTCGTCCGTGCAGAAGTTGTGCCATGCCAGGCGCGTGCGTAGGGGTATTGCGGGCGCAGCGTTCGCTTGTCCCCCGCCTTCAGGTTCCCCTCGCTTCGCGAGAGTCGCCGCGCAGGGTGTGCCTGCCTGGTTCCCTCTGCTCACACCAACTGCGCCTTCAAAGTTCGTGATTGCCCCCCTCCTTAAGGTTCCCCCCGCTTCGCGAGGGGAACCGAGCCGCGCGCCCGTTCGGTTCCCCCTGCTTGCAGGGGGAACCTGAAGGAGGGGGTCTTTTGTTGCTGGCGACCACTCGACGGTCTGTCCGCGCACGACTTGGGCGATGACCTTCTCGCCAGGCGCGAGGGGTACGGGGTCGTCGGTGAAAATCGCCATCGGCAGGCTCGCCCGCTCGGAACACGCATACAACCCCTCCTCGGTGGGCACGAGCCACAGCGGGCGCAGTCCCAGCGCGTCGGTTGCAAACGCGCACGAGTCGCCCCAACGGGCGATAATCGCCGCCGGTCCTTGCGCCACGGGTCCCAGAAACGCGCGGATATGGCGATAGACCGACCGCTTCGGCTCAGGCATCCGCTCCACCTGCGCCCACACAGGCGGGAACAGCACCTCCAACGCCTCGGCTAAACTCAAGCCGTACTCCACCAAGAGGTGATGGAGCAGGCGGTCGGTGTCCTGTGAGTCGCTGCCGCCGACGCTCAGCCTGACGCCCAGCTGTCGCGCCTCGCGACGCAAGCGGTCAATCGTGTTAATCTCGCCGTTGTGCGCCAGAACGCTAAACGGCTGCACGCGATTGAAGGCGGGCATGGTGTTTGTGCTGTAGCGGCTATGCCCGATGGTAATCGCGGAGGTCAGGTTCGGGCGCTGCAGGTCAGGATAGTAGGCGCGCAGCGTGCGCGCGCCGCCCTGCACCTTGTAGACCACGCTCCATCGGCTCAGCGAGACCACATGCGCCGCCGTTTCGCGCTCGATGCGCAGATGGCGTTGGAACAGGGCGCGCTCTGGGCAAGGCTCGCTCTCTGGCATCAGCCCAGCGATCTGCACAAAGACTGGCTCCTCGCGCCGCGCGCCTGCTCCCAACGCTTCGGAACACACCGCGTGCCAGCGTTGCGCCACAATCTGCCAGCCGTCCGCCTGCAAAATCGCCGCGACGCGCTCCAGCGCAGCGGTTGCTTGCGACGGGGGCAGGAACAGGTGCGCGACCCAGAAGTTCGGCGCGTAGGCGAGGTCGCCCACATGTTCTGCCCACAGATCGCGCGGCACATCTACCATAACGCCGACGCCGTCGCTCTCGCCCGTCACGATGCCCGTGCGGTGTTCCATGCACTCCAGCCCTTCCAGCACGCGCTCGATGCCCTGCCGCGTCGGGCGCGCGCTCAGGTGCGCCATAAGAGCGCACGAATCGTAGCCCAGATCATTTGCTCGCATGCCATAGCACCTCCTATGACACTTCTAAATGGTGAAACAACGAGAGACAGCAAGTCAGCGACCGTCTCCCAAGTGCAAGCGGGCATCGTTGCGAGGACTCTGAAAGGGCGCACCCCCCATCGAGAACGCCAACGGCGGCGTGGCTAAAGATACGCCCTCTTGCGGGGGATTCCTGCCGATGGCGTTGGCAATTCGCGGTTTGTCGCGCCTTGCAAGCACAGCACAAGGTATAACTTAAGGCATGGCGCGCGACCCACGACCACTCAAGGCGAAGCTGGACGCGATTTGCGAACGCTTTCGCGGCGTAATGGGCTACAGCCTGTATCACACCCGCCACAACCATCGGATTGACCTGCGCGGCGACGAGATTTTCCCGACCGCCAGCACCATCAAGGTCGCCGTGATGAGCAAGGCGATGGAGGAGATCGACGCGGGACGCCTCAACTACGCCGAGAAACTACCGATTACCCCCGACGACATCCGCGACGGGTCGGGACTGCTCCAATTCTACAAGGAGAACCAGTCCGTCGAGGTCAAGATGCTGCTACACCTGATGATTACGGTCAGCGACAACACGGCGACGATAATGCTGGCGCGTCGGCTGGGCACGGTGGAGGTGAACCGCCACTTGGAACGGCTGGGGCTACGCAACACGAAACTGCTCGCGCTGCACCCGCCCGACGACGCCGAACTGAAAGCCTTGCGCGACCGTTGGGGCATGGGCATGTGTACCCCGAACGAGATGGTGCAACTGCTGGACGCCATCCGCACCTACAAAGCCGCCTCGCCCGCCGCGTGCGAGCGCATGCTACGCATCATGAGCCACCAGTATTACGACGACCTGATTGGCGGCTCTGTACCCCCGTGGGTGGTCGCCTGCACCAAGTCGGGCGCGATTAGCCGCTCGCGTTCCGATGTGGGGCTTGTGTACGCGCCGTCGGGGGCGTACATGCTGGCGGTCTACACCAAAGAGGCGGAAGACACGCGCTGGACGCCTGACAACGAGGGCGAGGTCGCCATCCGCGAGGTTGCCCAGACCGTATGGCGGTTCTATCACCCGCGCGATTCGTGGCGCGCGCCCAAAAACGCCGAAAAATACGCCGCTGGCTACGGAGGCGCCTAACCCATGAGTACTGCCGAAACACTGGAGACGCGCAACACCATACGCACGACCCGCTCGCTGATCCTGCTGACGATTTTCGGGCTGCTCGCGCTCTTTTTCGCGCTGAATTTTCGCGTGGTGGTGGTCAGCGGTCCGTCGATGGAGCCGACCTACCAAAACGGCGACCGCCTGCTGATGACCACCGCCTACTGGCTGTTCGGCGACATCCAAAAAGGCGATGTGGTGGTGATTGTGCGCCCCAACGGGGAGTTGCTCATCAAGCGGGTGGTCGCGCTGGCGGGCGAGCAGATCCCTGAAAAGTATTGGACGCCGCTGGTGTATATGATGGGCGGGCGCGTGCCTGAAGGACACATCTTCGTGGTGGGCGACAACTTGGAGCGGTCGGAGGACAGCCGTCAATTCGGCGCGATTCCGCTCAGCTATGTGCAGGGCAAGATTGTCGGTGGGCGGGGTGAGCTGCCTTGACCGATTGGGCGACGCTGACGGCGATGTGGGCGGGCAGGCAGATGCGCTTTGTGCCCGACGAGACGCCTATCGATGCGCCGCGCCCGTGCTATGTGGTCGTGCTGATTAGCGACGGTGCGGGACGCTACCTTCTGGCGCATATCCGCGATCGAGGCTACTGCGCCCCCAGCGGACGCATCGAGCCAGGCGAGTCGCCCGACGCCGCCGCTATCCGCGAGGCATACGAGGAGTCGGGCGCGATACTCAGTCGCCTGCGCCTCATCGGGCGCTACCTGCTGGAGCCGTGTTCCGTCGCGGAGCCAGAACCGTGCAGCGCGCCCGTGTTTTTGGCGCGGGCGGAACGCCTCGAGCCGCTGCAGCCCGAATCGGAATCGCAAGGCGTGCGATGGGCGCGGCTGGACGAGATGCCCGCGCTTTATTACGACTGGTCGCCCCTGATTGAGACGGTCTTTCGCTATGCAGAGGAACGGCGCAAAGCACTCTGGGAACGGTAAAGCGAAGCTCAAGCGTCGTGCGCCGCAGTGGGCGTCGTGGTCGGCAGGGCTGACAGGCGCGGCGATTGCGCTTGCGCCGTGGCTGGTGGGCAGCGTCTATGTGGGGGCGCGTCCCGTGTCGCCCGACGCGACGCTCGGCGCACTGCTCTGGAACGCGGACATGCCGCTGATGGGCATGCTGGTCGTTGGCGCGCTGCTGCTGATGGGCTTCTTCGTCGCAGGCTGGAACGCCGAGATGTGGCGGCTGCCCGTCGGGCGCTTTGTGCTGCCGTTCGCGCTGCTGATTGTGTGGATGGGGCTGTCTGCTGCGCTGATGCAGTCGGGTTGGGCGGGCATGCATCGCTTGGTGCAGTGGCTGCTGGGGCTGCTGTGCATCGTGAATCTGGCGGCGGTTGCGCGGCGGGGTACAACGGGCTGGCTTGTAGTCGCGCCGATGATTGTCAGCGCGAGCCTGTTGGGACTGCGCGGCTGCGCGGAGTACCTCGCCAACGCGCTGGGCGGGGTCCCGAACTGGCGAATCTTCGCGAGCTTTTTCAACCCGAACCTGCTGGCGGGCTACTTGGCGATGAGCGCGCCGTTGACGCTGGGCGCGTTGCTGATGTTGGGGCGCGAGTTGCCCGAACCGCGTCGGCGCGTCTACACCGCGCTGCTCACGGTCGGGCTGTGGCTGCAACTCAGTGCGCTTGCCCTCACTGCCTCGCGGCTGGGGATGCTGGCGTTTGTGGGCGCGGCGGCGGTCTTTCTGGGGCTTGCGGGCGCGTGGCGCCTGCTGGGGCGCGACTTCGTGATGCGCCTCGTGGTGGTCGGCGTGTTGCTGCTGGGCGTGTTCTGGCTGAGTACCCCCGCCACGCAGCGGCTGACCCCGCAGGCGGCGACGCAGGATGTGCATTCAGGCGCGTTCCGCATCGAGACTTGGAAGGGCGCGCTGCGCACCGCGCTGGCGAACCCGATACTGGGCGTGGGCACGGGCGCGTTCGAGTGGCAGTACCCGCGCTATGCGAGCGTCGGCTACACCCGCGCGGCGCATAATACCTATCTGGAACTCGCCGCCGAGTCGGGACTGCCCGCGCTGGCGTTGCTGATTGCGTTGGCGGTCGGCTGGCTGGGGCGCGCGTTGCAGGGCGAGCAGCCCCCTGACCCGACCCGACCCGCGCCGCGCACGATGGATTGGCGACCGATGCGAGCGGGCGTCATCGCAGCGGTGGTGGGCGCGGCGCTGCACAACGCCGTCGATTCTGACCTGCAGGCATTCGCGAACCTGCTGACGCTGTGCGCGCTGCTGGGGCTGGGACTGGCGTTCGCGGTGGATGGCGTGTACGCGCTGCCTGTGCGCGCGATTGAACGGCGCGGCACTGCGCTGACCATCACGCTGGTTGCGCTGACTGCCCTCAGTGGCTTCGGACTGGGCGAGTGGTACGCCAATCAGGGCAAGTACGAGATGCTGGTCTCGCATGTGCCCCAAGCGGCGGAGTATTACAGCACGGCGCGTCGGTTCGACCCCACCAACGCCGACTACCTGATGGACGCGGGCGAGCTGTATTACGCGTTGGGCAGGCGCGAGACCGCGCTGGAGCTGATGAGCCGCGCCGTGCGCCTCAAGCCCTCGCCGCGCAATCTCTACCGACTGGGGCTGTATTACGAACGCGAGAACGACCGCGAACGCGCCCGCGCCCAGTTCGAAGCCGCGCTGGAACGCGACCCGCACAGCCTGCCCGCGCTGCTCAAACTCGCCCAGTACGCCCAGCCCGACCCCAACGACCCACGCCTGAGCGACGAGGCGCAGGGCTACTACGAGCGCGTCGTCGAGATACAAAACAGCCCCTACGGGCGCATCCGTGCGGTTCCTGAAATCGTGGAGACGGCGTATGGCTTTGCGCACCTCGCGCTGGCGCGCCACTACCGCGCGCGGGGCGAGACGGTCAAGGCGCAGGGGCACTATGAGCAGGCATTGCAGGTGTTCCGCAACTACCGCGAGGTGACCTATCCGTTCAACTTGGCGGGGCGCGAGCTGGGGCTGTATAACCCCGAACGCGAGCGGCAGATTCTCAGCGCGCACCTGCAAGCCCTGCAGGACTTGGCAGCGCTGTACGAGGCGCAGGGACGCACGCAAGACGCCGACACGCTTCGGCAGGAGTATGTAAAGCTGAGTGCGGAGTAAACCACGACAGAGATTGTGAATGACACTTAGCTATTCTTCCTCGCACTTGCATCCACCCCTTGCAAAATTCATAGACGATGTGGTACACTATGAGCGTTGGAGGTTGTACCATGCGAGAGCGTCTGATGAGACATATCCAGCAAGCATGCCTACTGGCACGAGCTTGGAAGTTATGGTCGATACAACGCCTGCTTCTGTGTACTTGCGTAGTAGCTGTGTTGTGTCTAGCAGCATCTGCTCAGATGACGGTTCGGCTGACTCCGGGGGATGTATCGGGTGATAACATAATCGATGATCAAGACTTACTAGCCGTATTGTTTGGCTTTGGGAGTACAGACCCAGACTTGGACATTACAGGCGATGGACGAGTAGATGATGCTGATTTACTACTGGTGTTATTTGGTTTTGGGCAGTCTGGGGCGGAGGCGTTTTCTGGAGCGCGTCAGCCTGCAAATGGCGCGGTAGCGATGCAGGTACGAATCGAAGTGGAGGGATACCAACAAGGCTTCGTCCAATTACCCGTGGTGGTGGAAGCCCAAAAGCACAGCGGTGGCGTCGTGTATCGCTATGAAGGTGTTCTCTGGAGTAATCCTGGCGAAGTGTGGATAAGTGTTCCCGAGGGGGGGCGGTACAGAGTACATGTTGTCGTAGGAAGATGCTTACGAGGCGAAACAACTACGGATGAGGCGTTTAGGATTGTTAGCCCACAGGCAGGAGCAAACCTTTCTGGCGAGTCAGTTGTTCGGGTGCAAGTGCCATTCCGAGCGTATCAGTACACCGATATAGAGCTCCTGGTAAATGGCACTCCTCACGATTGGGCAGGAGACATTATCAATTTTGGGCAAGCTCCTACTGTCGACATGACTGTCTCCACTGATGAATTTGACAATGGCGAATACGTACTAACGGTTAGGGATGTTTATGGACACGAGGATAGGATAACAGTTGGATTCTACAACACAGTCTATCGCGTGTATGTGGAGCCACTTTTCGATGTTTCTTCCCCGCAAGGTGGTGAAATACCTAATCACTGCACCATTCGTGCAACCCTCTCGCAACCAAGTTCATGGCAGGTTCGTATTCTCGCTCTCGATGGTGTTTCTGTAATACGAACCTATAGCGGTACGGGTACTTCAGTAGATGTGAGATGGGATGGTCGAACCGCAGGCGGTGCCGAAGCCGATGACGGCGTGTATTTGGTCGAGTTCGTCGTGGGAGGTTCTCCAACCCAAAGAAAACGCACAACGAACAAGAACAGAGTGGGTGATGTGCTAATACTTCTGGACACCTCTGTATACCCAGGTGGAACACCTTCGCTGAACGAGTATGTCGAATTCATAAAGAACAGATTGAGAGGGGTCGGGTCGCAGTATAGCCAGCCGAGTATCATCATAACTAACAGCAGGGACATCGTGAAACCGCGTATCAGAGACAGCGTTGTTGTCAAAAGAATCAACCAGTTTTTTAGATCAAGATTGCAACTCTTTTATGTGAACAGTCACGGAGGTAACGAGCCCCGTCCCTTCTTCGGAATCGGTCCTTACACTTGGTACAGTACCACACAGGGTCACTCGAATCTCAAGGGGCTTGTCTCTTTCGATCTAAGCGAACTCACGAGGAATGTAGGATATGGTTCTTCCGTAGACCCCCCAGCACTTGTGTGGATTGACTCGTGCAGGTCTGCTGGAGGCACGCCTGATGGAGGCATCGGAGCAGATGATTATGCGTTTGCGAGTGCGGTTTTCAAGAGTGGCAGCCTTGGGTATGGTGTGTTCGTCGGGTGGAATGGAAGCAGCCTTATGTACGGCGCGTTGGCACCGCCAGAGGACTGTTGGACATTCTGGCGAAGACAGTTTTGGATAGAAATAACGAGCGGACGAAACTTTGGTACAGCCTTTTCAAATGCGAACACGTTCACCCGAAATCGTGGCTGCGGGCAGATTCCCCGTGAAGAGCGTCCCGATAGGCGTAGCCGAATGCACGGAGCTTTCCACTCAAGCTTGTAGGAGGGCGTCTTCATGCTGAATAGGTTATCATCGCAAACAAAAGTGAAAGTGCTAACAGTGCTTGCAATAGTCGGATTGATAACCACAGCGTTTTTTGTCATGAGACGAGATGTGCATCATGAAAACCTACCAGAGAAAGAACGAAGGAAATTGGTTGCTGAGAAAGCGGCTGTATTAGGGCAAGCACTGCGTAAGTATGTGTTGCAACATGAACGTTTGCCTTCTGCAACTAACTGGGAGCAGGCACTGATGCCGTTTCTACCAGAAGGTTTCACCTTCGACATCCCTTCACCAGATAATAGGTCGCAGAGGCGCTTTGCAATGAACAGCAAAATGAGTAATTTGCCAGTTGGAGAGGTACCTTCCACGTACTGGGAACAGATAGTCTTCTTTGAGTCGACAAACACGCATCCATCTGCGTCCGATCCGTTGCATTCCCTCCCTATGGACGACTCGGAAGGGTTTGTAGTGGTTTATGCAGACGGACGATTTGAGTATATACCCCCAGACCGCAAAGACCAATTCATAGCAAGGTATGGTTCGATTCGGGAAGAAACTAAGTGACTGTTAGCGTTTCTCTCCCTACGATTGCAAGCTGATTAGATTCCTAGCACTTGTAGGCGTCTCTGTTATCTCGCTGCAGTTTCGCAGCAAGCCTTGGACGATACCGTACAGGACGGTTCTTGACCAGAACCTTCGGCGCGATGGGCTTATGAAAGACCAAAATGTACGAATGCACATTCATCGCCTGATAGGGCTTCGCGCCGAAGGGTCTAAACCCACCCGAACGGTAATACCGCCATACATAGAGGTCGAACAAATCAAAACCCCGCGCCTGCATCAAGCCAATCACATCGGCGTGCAGCGGCAAAATCACGCGGCTGCGGGCAATCCGATAGTCCGCCACGAAGATGGCGCAGTATCGATTGGGCTTCAGCACCCGCGCCATCTCGTCGAACGCAATCGCCAGCGCGTCGAGGAAGGCGTCGCAGTCTTCAATCGTGCTGAGGTCTGCAGGCAGGTCGCAGTAGCGAATCATGTCGGCGTGGGGGATGTCCGTCACGATGGCGTCGACGCTGTTGGAGCGTATCGGCAGTGCGCGTGCGTCGGCGCGTAGACACAGTTGCGCCTCCACCAGCGGCGATTCGAACAGCGACCCCGTGCGCAGCGCGGCGAGTTTCTTCTGGGCGACCTCCAGCGCATAGGGGTTGATGTCGATATTGACGGAGCGTCGCTGGCGCAGGGCGCACTCCACGGCGACCGTGCCCCCGCCTGCGAAGGGATCCAGCACCACCTCGCCTGCCGCGCTCAGCCGCTCCACGAACTCGCCCATCACCTGCGGCAGAATCTTCGTCGGGTAGTCGCACAGGTTGTGCGGGAAGGGTACGGTCGCCTCCCGCCCCATGTCAATGACCGACTTGTAGCCGACCCTCTCGTGCAGGGACTCCGACTCACGGGGCATATGCTGTAGATTTCGCCTTGCAAGGTGCGTTTCCTGCACCCGCCTCCCGCAAGCCCTTGCGCTTCACTTGTCGGACGCCTGCGCCTGTAGTTGCTCCCGCGGGAGTTCCACAGAGAGCAGCGGAATGCTCTGAGGTTTCAAGTAGCCTGAGGGACTGTAGACCAGCTGCAGATAGCTTCGGTATCCGTCTCTATAGCGCTCCAACGCCAGCCCGTCCAGTAGTTGCTCCATAGGGAGCCTCCCGCTCAGTAAATCGTACCAAAACTTTGGATCGCCCACCACAGAAAACCTCGGAAAGTCGCCCGTGTAGGCGAGTTTTACCATTCCCCAGCGGGTCAGCAGTTCGCCGAGCTGTTTTCGGGCGTGCGCAGGAAGCGAGCGCAAGGGAACAGAAACAGGGGTTTCCCAGGACGAGCGGTTCGTCTGTAGCAGCTGTTCCTGCTGTGCGGGCGGGAGTTGCGCCAGAATATAAAGGATTAGCCATGTGTCCTCTTGCGGAGGAAGCCCCGCGCCTTGTCCCTGCGCCATCTTGCGGTAGAGTTGTCTCCACGCACCTGAGGTTCCCTTCAGATTGGAATGTAGGCGCGGAGCGAGGGCGGGCGATCGCTGCCCGCGATACACAAACGCCGCAAAGTTCCGTAGTGTCCACACCCCTTCATAGCGATCAACAAGAGTCTGGGCATACCTCGCGCTCGTGAGAAACGCCTCGCGCAGCGGGGCTTGCGTATTCAGGAAAAGCGCCCACGGCATTACCCAAGGATCACGAACGCTTTTTTGCGACAGAACCTCTACTGCAAGCTCTTGGTCGTGGTGTTTCGCCCAGTGGTAGAGTCGCTCGTACAGGGTGCTGCCTCGATTGCCCGCAAGCACGGGGGACTGGCTCCATACAGGCTCATTCAAAAACGCCTCGTGCCGCTGCAGGGCGTCTTGAAGTTGACGGTGGCGCGCGGGCGCAACGGTCTGCAACAGTCGTATCAGCGTTTCTTGCGAGAGCGCGTCGAAGACGCTGCCCCCCACTTGTTTCCAAGTAACCTCCGTGAAGTCGTGTTGCAAGAGCAGGATGTTATAGCTGTAGCTCGTTCCGTCCCAGTAGGCTGACATAAGCACCCGTATTCGTATGCGAGTCGGCTCATACTGTGGGACTACCGCGCCGTGCAAATCCTGCAACCACAGTGCCAGCAACTCCGAGTCTATATCCAGCTCATACACGCGGACGACGGTTCCCTGCTCCAAAACTTGTAGAATGTTCGGCGGTGGCTGCAACTGCTCGGCGATGGCTTCATGCATGTAGCCAAGAATCGCGCTGTACGCCAGCGACGATAGTGTGTATGCCACCAACACCAAGCGATGAGAATAGTCCTCTAGCCAAGGCTTGCCGTAGCGCGCCTCCCACTCAGAGCGCTCCATCTGCGCGTGTCGCCGTGCCACCTGCATAATTGCAGGGTGTATGCGAAAATCACGCAGGGAGTAGCGTTCAAGGAACCGTTCAACCACCTTCTGTTGATAGTGAGCGGGTTGCTGGGGCTGACGCTCAGGCGGATTGGGGTCGCCGCTTGTGTGCTGCACCTGCGCAGGCACAGGCGGGAGCCCCTGCTCATACGCCTTCTGGAAGTGGCGAATCTCGCGCCATGTTGCGAGCAACTCCTCGAAGGGGGCTTCGCGGAACAGCGTGATCATCTCGGTCGTTATCAAGCGTGCCGTCTGCGCCACCTGCGGGTAGTCTGCGAAGGGCGTAGGCGGGCGTTTGGCTTCCAACGCCTCCAGAATAGCCTCGGTCGGCGCGTCAGGGTATCGTATTCGGCGCGCCAGCCGTCTGTCCTCTTGAATGCGCTGCTCGATGTGGCGTGCGAGCGCCTCACGCAGCCGCCGCTCTTGTTTCAGCAGTTCAGGGGGGCGTTCGAGAACCCATCGGTCATCGCTCCCACCTGCACGGCGAAACTGCACCTCAAGCGTGTTTTCCAGAATCCTGCGCATCTGACGCCAATCGCGCGGCTTGAGGCGCAAAAGTACGACCCTACCTTTCAGCTCGGGCGAGCATTCCACTCGCCTGTGGGCGGTGGACATTACTTGTGCAATCTCATCGTAGGAGTAGTAGCCTATCGGGAACTCCACCGTCTGCCCGCTTGCCAGTGCGAGCGTTGCGACCAACCCCGTCAGCGCATAGAACCGCACAGGTACACCTCCAACCCCTTAGACGCTCTGCCTGCCGCGGGTGGTTCCGTCTCGCTGTCGATGCGAATCGGGATGGGTGGTGTATAATATGCTGGGTGGCGCGATGAGAACAATTGGGCGTTTCTCGCCGTATCTGGTGATTTTGCTGGCGGCTGCAGGGCTGCTGAGTTGGGCGCGTACCGAGCAGCAGCGCGCCGAAGACGCGATGCACGAATCCCTCGATTTCCGTGAGCCTGTGTGGGACGACCGCTTGCCCGCCGTGCGCGAAGAGGCGCGCCAACAACCGACCGACGAAGCGAAACTGCGCACGCTGGCGGACCGACTGACCGACCACTACCGCGAACTGGATACCCCACTGCGCTTCAAGGTGATTCAAACCGAGGACGGCGCGCTGGCATTGCGCCTGAACGCGGCGGCGGCGTTGCCCCGCTGGTACACCGCACGCGCCGCGCGACTGGGCTACGACGAGGCGACCCGCGCCCTCGGACGCGAAGTGCCCGTGCATATCTACGAGACCTACATCGTCGGCAGCGCGCGGTGGATTGGCATATGCCGCGCCCGCAACGGCACGGTGGAGGTCGCCCTGCGGTAGGAGACGCCTATGCGTGTGGCTTTCTTCGACTTGGAGCCGTGGCAGCCCGACTACCTGCTGGCAGGACTCCAGCGGCTGGGCATCGCCGAGCGCGTGCAGGCGGACTTTCTCGAGGATCATCTGACGCCCGACACCGCTGTCACCTACGCCGACTATGACGCGATTGTCGTCTTCATCTGGACGAAGGTCAGCGGCGCAGTCATCGACGCGCTGCCGAACCTGCGCCTGATTCTCACGATGTCCACAGGCTACGACCATATCGACCTGCAGGCGTGCCACGCACGCGGGATTACGGTGTGCAATGTGCCCCACTACGGCGAGAACACGGTTGCGGAACACACCTTCGCGCTGATCCTGTCGCTTTCGCGTAAGTTGCACGCGGCGTACTTTCAGGGCTTGCGCGGCGAGTACCGCATCCGCGAGTTGCGCGGGTTCGACCTGTACGGCAAGACGCTGGGCGTCATCGGCGCGGGCAACATCGGGCTGCATGTGATTCGCATCGCGCGCGGGTTCGGCATGCGCGTGCTGGCGTATGACATGCGCCCCCATACCCTGCTGGCGGAGGTGCTGGGCTTTGCCTACACCGACTTGGACACGCTGCTTGCCGAATCGGACATCGTATCGCTCCATGTGCCCGCGCTGCCCCAGACCCACCACCTGATTAACCGCGAGACGCTGTGCAAGATGAAGCGCGGCGCGCTGCTTATCAACACCGCGCGCGGCAGCGTGGTGGACACCGAAGCGCTGCTGTGGGCGCTGGAGGAGGGGATTCTGGCGGGCGCGGGGCTGGATGTGATTGAGGGCGAGGAGTATATCACCGAGGAAAGCGCGCTGCTGAAGATGCCGCTCGCCGAACAGACGCTCAAGCAGGTCGTGCAGGCGCACCTGCTGCTGCGCCGCGACGATGTGGTGTTTACCCCGCATATCGCCTTCAACAGCCACGAGGCGGTGCGACGAATTCTGGACACCACGCTGGCGAACCTGAAGGCGTTTCTGGAGGGGCAGCCGCAGAATACGGTCGGCTAATCCACCTTGGGCAACTCGCTGCGGTTGGCAGGACCGATTCGGTTCAGCGGCCAGAACACGAACAGCGCCTTGCCCACCACGCGCTTGGCGTCCAGCAAGCCCCAGTGATGCCCGTCGCTGCTGTTATTGCGGTTGTCGCCCAGCATGAGGTACTTGCCCTTCGGAATGGGCTGCGAGGGCGTGCGCAGCACCTTCTGCCGCTCCTGTTCGTCGAACACGGGCTGGCGCATGATGTTCTCGCCGCCTTTTGTAATCTGAATATCGCCAAAAGGCCCGTACTCAAGTGAGTATACCCAGCCATTAATAACCTTCATAGAGTAGTTTGGTACATCCTTAATGTACGGCTCCTTCAGCAACTTGCCGTTGAGGTACAGCCCTTCGCCTGCCCTAACCTCAATAACATCGCCTGGCAAGCCGATGAGCCGCTTCACGAAGTCGGTTTTGCCAGGCGTTTGCCACGGATTTAGTGCCCAGTCGGGCGCACGGAACACCACGATATCGAACCGCTTCGGCTCGCCAAAGCGGTAGTTGTATTTGCCCACCATCACCACATCGCCGACCTTCAGGGTGGGCACCATCGATTCGGAGGGGATGTAAAACGGCTGCGCGACATACGGTCGGATGATGAGGTAGACCAAGATGCCCGCGTAGATGACCGCGTCCAGCAGGTTGTTGACGAACCGCGCGAGGCGGTTCTGCATTGGCGCGACGATAAGTCGGATCACCGTGCAGACCGCCATCGCCAGCACAACGGTGGCAATCGGCAGGCGCGCCAGCGTCTCAATCCATGTCAGCGGTCCCGATGGGGGCGTGAACGGCTCCATCAGCGGCTCATGTCCTCTTTCAGGCGCGCCGCCTTGCCCGACAGGTTGCGCAGGTAATACAACTTCGCACGGCGCACCTTACCCTTGCGCACGACCTCGATTTTGGCGACCATCGGCGAGTGAATCGGGAAGGTGCGCTCCACGCCGACGCCATACGAGACCTTGCGCACAGTAATCGTGTCGGCAATCCCGCGATGCTTGCGGGCAATCACGACGCCCTCGAAAATCTGGATACGCTCCTTGCCGCCCTCCACCACGCGCACATGCACGCGCACCGTGTCGCCAGGGCGAAACTCTGGCACATCCTGCTTCAAATATGGCTGTTCCACTTCCTGCAAGACGGTGTGGTTCATCATAGCACCTCGCTCTTTGCGTCTCTACGCGCGCGATAGGATACCCCATGCGCGAAAGTAGAGTATACCTCAAACGCCACGCCACAGGTATACTCCTGCCATGCGAGGTGGACGCATGCGACAGGATATTAGTTGGTGGTGCTTTCAAGGGCGACTGGAACCGAAACGCCTGATTGCCGAGGCGAAACGAATCGGCTATGAGGGCTTTGAACTTGTGCCCGAACCGATGTGGGACATGGTCAAGGAAGCCGACATGCACATCGTCACGCACGGCGGGCACGGCACGATTGAGAACGGGATGAACGACCCGCGCAACCACAGCCGTATCGAGGATGAACTAAAAGCCAACATCGACAAGGCGGTCAAGTACGAGATCCCCATCCTCATCTGCTTTTCGGGCAATCGGCGCGGTCGCCCCGACGAGGAGGGTATCGAGAACACTGCCGCTTGCCTCAAGCGCGTCGCTCCCTACGCCGAACAGAAGGGCATTACGCTCGCGCTGGAACTCCTCAACAGCAAGGTGGATCACCGCGACTACCAGTTTGACCGCATGGCGTGGGGCGTGCGCGTGGTGGAGTTGGTCAACTCGCCGCGCGTGAAGATTCTGTACGACATCTATCACGCGCAGATTATGGAGGGCGACATCATCCGCACGATTCGGGCGCACCACGACAAAATCGCCCACTACCACACGGCGGGCAACCCCGGACGCAACGAAATCGACGACACGCAGGAACTGAACTACCCCGCGATTATGCGCGCCATCAAGGAGACGGGCTACACAGGCTGGATTGGGCAGGAGTTCGTGCCGAAAGGCGACCCGTTGGCAGCCATGCGCGATGCGTTCGAGCGATGCCAGCCGCGCGGGGGCTGATTGGAGTGCGTATAATCAGGCGGAGGTGAATCGCATGAGCCTGCGTGGCGTGATTCGAGGACGCACCATCGAGTTGGACGAGCCGCCGCCACTGCCCGACGGCACGCGGGTGGAGGTGGAACTACACACGCCTGCTGCAGAAGATTCCCTGTGGGGGCTACTGGCAGATTACCCCGAATTGGTGGAAAGCCTGCGTCAAATCGTTCATGAACGCGCCCAGCAACCGTGGAGAACGCCTGATGAAACCAGCGATACTGGACACTGATATTCTGCTTGACATCCTGCACGGGCGTTCTGAAATTGTGCGGAAACACGCGCAGAGGTATCGCGAAGTCTATAAGCACTACACGATTAGCGCAGTAACGGTGGCAGAGTTAACCCGCGGCAGCCTCCGTCAGGGGAATTTGCCAGCGTGGCTGGAGCAAGTGCTAACTCAGGTAGAGGTGTTGCCTTTGGACACAGCATCTGCGCAATTAGCAGGGCGTGTGTATGGCGAGTTGGAGCGCGCGGGGCTGACAATCGGTTTGGCAGACAGCTTGATTGCGGGTATAGCGTTAGCACACAATCGGGTGCTGGTAACGGGGAATGTGCGCCACTTTCAGCGAGTCGCGGAGTTAGGCTATCCGTTGGAGATTGTGAACTGGCGCGAGGCAGGATAGCGCAGAGGCATGCGCCCTGCATGCGACTTTTGGGGCAATGGATGCCTCTAACACTTATGGAAGATTACCTATGGAGGCGACGATGACGATTATCCAAGAGAAAGACCGACAGGTATTAGCGCAGCGGCTTTCGGTGCTGCCCAACACGGTGAAGCTGGTCGTGTTCACCACGATCCAGCAGCCCGAAACCAGCGAGCTGATCTCGCAACTGATGCAGGAGCTGGTGAGCCTCAGCGGGGGCAAGTTGACGCTGGAGCAACACGCGCTGGAAGCGGAGCCGACCGTCGCACAGGAGTACGGCGTCACACACGCGCCTGCGATTGTGGTGCGCACAGAAGCGAAAGACTACGGCATCCGCTATCTGGGCGTGCCCGCAGGCTTCGAGTTCGCCTCGCTGATTGGGGCGATCGAGGATGTCGGCAAGGGCGACCCAGCGCTTTCGCCTGACAGCCGCCTGATGCTGGCGAACCTGCGCAACCCTGTGCATATTCGGGTATTCGTGACCTATGGCTGCCCGTACTGCCCCGCCGCAGTGCGCATGGCGCATAAGCTGGCGATGGCAAGCGACCTGATTACCGCTGAAGGCATCAGCAGCGAGGACTTCCCTGAGCTGGCGAATCAGTACGGCGTGATGGCGGTGCCGAAGACGGTCATCAACGACCGCCACAGTTTCGAAGGCGCGCTGCCTGAGCCTGCGTTCGTGCAGCAGGTGCTGCGCGGGGCATCCAGCAGCGGGCTAATTATCGTCCCGTAGCGCGTCGTCGGTCGGCACGAGGTGTGCGCCGTGCGCCTGCATCTCCTGCAGGGCGCGTGCGCTGTCGTCAGGCTGCAGGTTCACCCCGCGAATTGCGTCGGTCAGCACGACGACCTCGTAGCCGTGCTTGAGCGCGTCCAGCACGGACGCCCGCACGCAGTAGTCGGTTGCCAGCCCGCCCACCAGCAGGCGGCGTATGCCTTGCGCCTGAAGCACTTCGTGCAGCTTCCTGCCGTCGTCGGTGTGCCCTTCGAACGCCGAGTAGCCGTCGTCTTCTGTGCCCGTACCTTTGGAGACGATAATCGTGCCGTCGGGCAGGCGCAGGTCGGGGTGGAACGCCGCGCCCGATGTGCCCTGCACGCAGTGGACGGGCCAGACGCCGCCGAACTCTTTGAAGTGGCGCGTGTTGCGCGGGTGCCAATCGCGCGAGGCGACCACCAGCCCGCCGCGCTGGGCAACCCACGCGGCAGCGCGGTTCAGCGGGGGGATCACCTGGTCGCCTTCGGGCACTGCCAGCGCGCCCCCAGGACAGAAATCGTTCTGCACATCCACAATCAGCAGCGCAGTCGGGTGCATACTTGAAGTGTACCCTGCGTGTGGTACAATCCTGCTATGCCCGACTACGCCCAAGTCGCCCAGCAGGTGTACGCGCTGTACCAAGCCGTGCTGCGGGACGAATCGCGCCGCGAACACGCCGCCGAACTGCTGAACTACTACCCGCGCTTGGGCACACTGGCAGGCTGCCGCGAATACACGCGTTTCGTGTATGACCTGTGTGCGCTGGCGCGATTCGACCCAACGGGCAAGCGCGTGCTGGATGTCGGCTGCGGGCTGGGACTGCAGTTAGTGATTTTGCACTTTATGGGTGTCGCCGAAGGGCGCGGCTTTGACCCCTACGCCGACCGTCTCCAAGTGCTGCAGCGCGTGATCGCTGAGCATGGGCTGACCAATCTGCACGCGGCACAGGTAGGGCTGGAAGAGGCGGACTACCCGCACGGCGCATTCGACATGATTCTCTCCAACGAGGCGATATCGCACTACCCCAGTGTGGAGCGGTTCTTGGAGCGGGCGGCGCAGTGGCTGCGCAAAGGGGGCGTACTCATCATCGCCGACGGCAACAACGGCGCGAACCCCGCCTTGGCACACAAAACGCGCCAAATCTGGGAGCGGTTCGAAAACGGACCTGCGGGCAAGTTCGAGGGGCACACTATCCTGCAGCCGTATCGCGAACTACGCGAAGCGATTATTCGCGAGTGCGCCCCCGACTTGGACGCGCAAACCATCGCCGAGTTGGCGCGGCGCACCAGCGGGATGACCCAGCCCGCGATTCTGGACGCCGTGCGCCGCTACCGCGCCACAGGCGAGATGCCCAACTCCCGCTTCACAGGCGAGACCTGCCCCGTGAACCCCTATTCAGGCGCAGTGATTGAACGGCTGTTCGACCCGTTTGGGTTAGCACGGCAGATCGAGTCCTACGGCTTCCGCGCCCGCGCGTACGCCTACTTCGGGGGCGCGAAGGGCAACCCGCTGGTGCGCGCGGCGAACGCAATTCTCATGGCGCTGACCCCACTGAGCATCCGCTGGGCGAACTCGTTTCGGATCGTTGCGGTACGGGCATAGCTGTGAAACTCGCGCTGTTTACGGTAAGTCTGGAGGTGGGCGGTGCGGAGCGGGTGCTGGTCACGCTGGCGAACCGCTTCGCTGCGCTGGGGCACACCGTGCAGGTTGTGCTAATGAAGCCGCAGGGCGAACTGCGCAAGGAACTGTGCCCCGAAGTGCGCATCGTTGACCTCAACACCTACCGCGCTATGCGCACAATCCTGCCGCTGGCGCGCTACCTACGACGGGAACGCCCCGACGCGCTGCTAAGTACGCTGAGCCAGCCGAATCTGGTCGCCATTCTGGCGCGGCGGCTGGCGCGGGTTCCCACGCGCCTTGTCGTGCGGGAAGCCAGCACGCCCACCCGCGAGTTCGGCTCAGCGGTCAAGCCGAAGGATCGCATCGTGCCCGCGCTGATTGCCCGCCTGTACCGTCAGGCGGATGCGATTGTCGCCGTGTCGCGCGGCGTGCAACACGACCTACTGCGCCTAACAGGATTGCCTGAAAACCGCGTACCGTGCATTTACAACCCCGTGATTACCGAGCGACTGCTGCGCCTGCGCGACGAGCCGCTCCTGCACCCGTGGTTCGAGGCGGGCGCGCCGCCTGTCGTGCTGGCAGTCGGGCGGCTGACCGAAGCGAAGGACTACCCCACTCTGCTGCGCGCCTTTGCCCAAGTGCGCCAGCGCCACCCAGCGCGCCTGGTGATTCTCGGCGAGGGGGAACTGCACGCTGACCTGTGGCGACTGGTGCAGGCGCTGGGGTTGACCGACGCCGTTGCCATGCCTGGCTACGAACCGAACCCGTTCGCGTATATGCGCCGCGCGCGGGTGTTCGTGCTGTCGTCGCGCTACGAGGGGCTGCCCAACGCGCTGATTCAGGCGATGGCGTGCGGCTGCCCCGTGGTCAGCACCGACTGCCCCAGCGGTCCCCGTGAGATTCTGGACGGCGGTCGCTACGGCGCGCTGGTTCCTGTGGGCGATGTGGGCGCGCTGGCGGACGCCATCGTGCGCGGGCTGGAAGGGCAATTGCCGACTGCGCCCGACGAGTGGCTGCAGCAGTTCGAGGAAGGACACATCGTCGGGCAGTACCTGTGCGTGTTGGAGGGCTGAATGCAGGTGCGCATCGCGATTGGGGGCGACATCATCTTCGGCAAGGGCGTGTCGCAAATCGCGAGGGCGCGCGGGCTGGGCTACTTTTTTGAGCCGATTGCCCCCCTGCTGCGCGAAGCCGACTGGACAGTGCTGAACATGGAGGGCTGCATCAGCACGCGCGGCGCGCCGCTGCCCAAAGAGTACACCTTCCGCGCGCCCCCTGAACTCGCAGTGCGCCTGCGACTGGCGGGCGTTTCGATGGTCTCGCTGGGCAACAACCACTCGATGGACTACGGCGCGACTGCCCTGCTGGACACGATGGACTATCTGTGGCAAGCGGGCGTCTGGTGGGCGGGCGCAGGCGCGAACCGCGCGTCGGCGGCGCAGGCGGTGTCTGTGGACTTCGGCGGATTGCGGGTCGCCTTCGTGTGCTTCACGGCGGTTGTGCCGCGCGGCTTCCCTGCAGGCGAGCGCACGCCCGGCGTGGCGACGCTGGACGCCGTTGTGCCCACCCTGCGCGAGGCGCGCGCGAACGCTGACGCGCTGGTCGTCATCCCGCACTGGGGCGACGAGGGCACAACGCGCCCCAACGCCAAGCAGCGGCGCATCGCCCGCCAACTCGCCGACGCAGGCGCGACGCTGATTGTCGGGCATCACCCGCATGTGGTGCAGGGCTATGCGCGGGTCGGCGCGGCGCATGTGTTCTACAGCGTCGGGAACTTCATCCACACCCCGCGCTCGAAACTGGCGCGGCAGGCGGTGCTGCTACAGGCGACGCTGGACAAGTCGGGCGTGCGCGAGGTGTTGCCAATCCCACTCTGGCTGGAAAGCGGGCGTCCAATCCCTCAACGGGGTCGCCTATCGCTGTAGGCGCAGGGTCTCGTCGTCTTCTTGCTGCGGGGCGCGGTAGATTTCGTCGATGGCTTGCTCGTAAGCGCGGATCTGCTCGCGCAGCGGTTCCAGCAGCAGGTCGGCGCGCGGAGCCGCGCCGCGCGGGGCGGCGCTGAGCCGAATTGTCTCCATCAGCAGGTTCTCCACGCTGGCGATAATCATCGCGCTTTCGTTCTCCAGCGTGTGTAGGGTGCGTTCCAGGTTGCGGAAACTGGCGAGTTCGCGTGCCTTCTGGCGGTAGGCGCGCTGGAGCGTGTTCTCCATCGACGGGTCGTGGTTCTGCTCCAGTTTGCGTCCGAGCGCGTTCAGTTCGCGTTCCAGTTTCGCGCGGTAGGCGCGCCAAGTCCACTCGGAGCGGTTGAGACTGCCGAGCGCGCCTTCGCGCAGGGCATCGAACGCCGCGCTCAGGTGGTCTTGCCATGAGAGCCCGCGCCGCGCCTGCTGCTCAATCTGTCGGCGCAGGCGGGTTGCCTTGTGGCGCAGGTCGGCGTCTTTGGCGACGATTTCGTCCAGTTCGGGGTACGCACTCTTGATGCCCGTCATCTGCTGCAGGTTCGCGCGAATCTGTTGCGCCATCTGCCGCAGGCGCAGGTGCTGCTCGCGGTAGTGGGGCAGCATCGGGGGCACGCGCCGCGCCCAGAGCCAGCCGCCGACCGCGCCGCCCACCATCCCAACGCCCACCAGCGCAAAGATGGTCAGCAGCGTCGCGCCGAAGCCCGCGCCGCCCGAAACCAGCAGCCACCCCGCCGCTGCGAAGACGCCCGCCGCCGCGCCCAATAACGCCCCCAGTCCGACCCGAAGCATCGCCAAGATTATACCGAAACTCGCGCAGGTACAATTGGCGCGATGCGACTGGGCGTTTTGCGAGAGACCTACCCGAACGAGCGGCGCGTCGCGCTGATTCCTGCGCTCGCGCCGATGTACGCGAAACTCGGCTTCGAGGTGCTGGTGCAATCGGGCGCGGGCGAGGGCGCGTACCACACCGACGATGCCTATCGTCAGGCGGGTGCGACCGTGCTGCCCGCGCGCGAGGAAGTGCTGGCGCAAGCGGATATTGTGCTGACTGTGCGCACGGCGGGCGCGAACCCGAACTTCGAGGCGGACTTGCCGTATGTCCGCGCGGGGCAAATCTGGGTGGGCTTCATGGAGCCGCTGTTCCGTCCGCAGGGCGTGCAGCAACTCGCCGAGCGCGGGGCGACCGCCTTCGCGATGGAACTCATCCCGCGCATCACCCGTGCGCAGAGCATGGACGCGCTCTCGTCGATGGCGACGGTGGCGGGCTACAAGGCGGTGCTGCTGGCGGCGCACTTGTCGCCGCGCATGTTCCCGCTGCTGATGAGCGCGGCGGGCACGGTCTCGCCTGCGCGGGTGTTCGTGATTGGCGCGGGCGTGGCGGGCTTGCAGGCGATGGCGACCGCCAAGCGGCTCGGCGCTGCTGTGTCGGGCTACGATGTGCGCCCCGCCACGCGCGACCAAGTCGAAAGCGTCGGCGCAAAGTTCGTCGAAATCCCGCTGCAGGTGGAGGGGGCGGAGGCGGCGGGCGGCTACGCGCGCGCCCTTGAGGAAGAGACCCTGCGTCGCCAGCAAGACCTGCTCGGCGAACACCTCGTGCAGCACGAGGTGGTGATTACTACCGCCGCCGTGCCAGGCAAGCGCGCGCCGCTACTCATCCCGCGCCGCGTGGTGGAAGCGATGCCCGCAGGCAGCATAATTGTCGACCTTGCTGCCGAGTGGGGCGGCAACTGCGAACTGACCCAACCGGGCGAAACCGTCCAGCACGGGGGCGTGACCGTCGTCGGCGCGGTGAACCTGCCCGCGACCGCGCCCGTAGACGCCAGCATGCTCTACAGCCGCAACCTCTACAACCTGCTCGCGCACCTACATAAGGTTGGCACGCTGCCCACCCCCGTGCCCGACCACGAGGACGAAATCGCCCGCGAGACTCTGGTCGCGCACGGCGGCAGAGTCACCCACCCGCGCGTGATGCAAAGTACAGAAGGAGTAAACCGATGAGAGGACTGATTGGAGCTGCAGTGCTGGGGATAGGTCTCCCGATGGGCGTGGTTTTTTGTAATGAGGGGACTCTCGCACAGACGCTTCACGAGATGAAGCGTCGCGATGATGCGCTTCTCAAAGAGGGGATTTCCCTAAGCGGCACTTTCAGAGAGTGGAGCCCGCTGGGTGACAGAACAACCATTGCTGGACTTGCGCGATATCAGCGTTTTCAACTAACCTTTAACCAACAAGTAGCGGTCTATGAAAGGGCTTTGGAATCCTTCGATGAACTTCCAAAACGAACCCCGCCAACAGACAGTGAAGCAATCGATCGAGGTTTCATCTACGATGAGGATGGCGCACAGCATTTCATCTTCGATGCACGGATACGAGCGCTTTACCAACGAGGCATCTTGAATGCCTACCTAAAAACCGTAAAAGCCCTCTGGTTGGACTCTGATGGCGCTTTTGGGATTGCAGAAGGAGAAGGACATTCGTTGCACATTTACCCTTTGGATAGACCCCGAATGACATTACTCGATAGCCTGGAGGTTTTTCTGGGTAGCGGGCGTGGGTACACCTTTCTTATCGACAACAAGGACGCTGAGTGCCGCGAACGAACCGACGGTTTGATAGAGATTCGCGCAAAAAGTCGAAGCGCACCATCCCTACCCCTGCCCACAGGATTCTACGCTGGCGACATAGAGGGAGTCCACGCCGCTTGGGTGCTGACAGTAGATCCGAAAGCGGATTACTTAGTTCGCGAAGCTGTTTTTACGGCAAACGGTACGCCCTATGTTCATATCAAGACATCGGGACAAATAAAGGCAGGTGCGCTGTGCATCGCGAAGCGAGCCGAATGCCGCATCAAACCGGAAGTACCGTATGTGGAGATGAAGATAGAGTTCACTGGATGCGAGGAGCGGTTCTCCCAGAGCCTGTACGAGAAACATCGTCGCACGCTGCTCAATCCACCGGATAAAACCAAAATATTTGATTATCGTTTTGGCGAGCCGCCCTTGGTGTTTACCTCCCGAAAACCTGAAAAGGCTACAGACTCTCGGTAGTGCGCGCTTGGATTACGACAGAAGGCATAGACGCCATGAGCCAGATTCTGCGTGCTGCTGTGCAAAAGGACGGGGCTGGCAGGAACGCAGCTCCAAGTGTCGTATCTCCTGCAGCGGGTGAGAACGATGCGTGTGCCAATTAGGTCGTTCGCCGTCGTGGGAATCTGCTTGAGCATCGCTACTGCACTGTCGCAACAGACGCCTGCGCCAGAGACGAAAGCGTCTGACCCAGAGGGCAGTCGTCCGCAGCCCTCGAAGTCTGCCCCATCCCGTCTCTCGCCGTATTACGACCGTCGCGAGCGCGCGGCAGCCACGATGACCTTTGAATGGGAATCGGTCGGGAGTCGCGTCTTCTCCAAAGAGTATGTTCAACGGATGCAACGGATAGGAAGGATTTGGGGCTTATCCGAATCGCCTGAGGATCCCCCAGAAACGCCAACACCAAGCGACCCCGATGTCTCCGAGATTGATGAGAAAAACTTGCTGCTTGAAGCGCTTCGGGGAACCTACCGTATTGAACGGACGCCCGACATCACTCGTGTCCGTGTAAGTAAGGATTTGGCTTCTATTTCCGCCGATGGACTGCGCAAGTCTGAGGATCCTTTTGAGTGTACAGCGTTCTATCTGGGCAAGACAGGCGAGGCGGTGATTTCCAGTCTTGGAGACCCGTCGCCAGACGGCGTCGTTCACATTGCCTTTGCAGGCACGGGCGGCATAGGCTTGCCCGATCCGATACTCGCAGGGGTGAAGGCTGAGATGCTTGTGTTTTTGGGGGGCGTCTCGCCGCTGCGCATGTTCGGCTGCGCGCCCGAAGATTGGAAACTGGTGGAAGTCAGCGAAGAGGCGTGGGTGTTCGAGTTTGACCCCGACGAGGAGCAGCGCAAAAGGATGGCGGAGCTTTCGGGGTTCGGTAAGGCGCGTGTGCGATTGAACCGCGCTTACGACGACGCGCCCGAACAGCTCGAAATCTTCTGGCGCAGCGATAGCTACGAGC
>Ga0272449_1000883_pt1 | contig 33408 bp, 23 predicted proteins | sample YNPCB0241_FD_198679 | JGI IMG/M metagenome (GOLD analysis project Ga0272449, IMG submission 198679) | Hot spring sediment microbial communities from Yellowstone National Park, WY, United States - YNP-CB-024-1 | ecosystem: Environmental > Aquatic > Thermal springs > Hot (42-90C) > Sediment... | reverse complement strand
CGATGATTCGCGGTCCGTTAGACCCGTATTGAAAATCGAACAGAGGATGAATAAACGGCCGAGCACCTTTCGGGACTCGGCCCACGTCGGGCCCACTCGGGTCCACCCCGGAGAAAAGCACTAAAGAGTATAACTCTTTAATCGTAGGCAGTCGCCAATCATCGAAACCGGCAAGTCTGCAGGTATCAGCCGCCTTTCTCGCCTCTTCCAAAGAAACCACCCGATATCCCTTCTCCCACATCAAGCCCGTCACCAAATCGGTAACCGTTCCATCACCGTTGTCCTGATAAGCAGGTAGGTTTCTCCGGAAATGAGCATCCTGGCCGAAAAACGCATCCCCAATTCCGGGCTGCTCGATCTCTCCAAAGTTATCAAAAAATCGCTCCTGACCGGTGTCCACAACAGGATAGGTTAACCCCAGGGAGGATTTTGGCATCTCGCCAACAGAGCCGGCTGCCCCAAAAGCCAATGCCAGGCCTCTGATACCTCCCTGGCAGCAAAGATAACATGCACCTGCCGAGACAAAGATCCGCCGGGAAAACCGCGTGAGTATCATCTTCGCCTCCTCATGGTCCCCCGGAATACATGTGGAAATCTAGTACCATTGCCATCAAATCAAGCGTTCCCTACCCACGTATTTTTTACTCGGGCAATACGACCCGTAAAAGCCCCAAGCATCAACTCAAGGTGATATTCGATTTTTGTTAGGCTCCACTTGGCCCCAAGCTCCCAGGCGTAGCTGCAACCGGGGACACAAACACTTTCGAGGATGCCTCCCCTCTTATCACCCTGCCATCCGATGCGTCCAAGCCCTGCCAGATACAATTCGTTCATTCACGGCCTGTGCGTAAGTAGCACACAGTGTACCAAAGGACTGGTTGCCCTTCCGAATAAAGCGGGGAAGAAAAAAGCTGGGTGGAAAAGCTCGGTCAGCAAAAAGAGGCGGGATTAAGCGGGACGTAAAACGGCAGCCTGCAAGCTACACCACTACGCTGCCTTTTGGCTTACTGAGGAAACGAAGGCATGGCGGGCAGGAATCGCAATCCGTTGCGGCGAATACTCCGGTACAAGCTCCTGCAAAAGCTCGATAACCCCTTCCGCGTCTTCGTCGGCTACTTCTTGGAGGGCACCTAAAGCCGCCGTAAGATCCGGGGGCGTCGGCCTTGCACAATCGGCAACCAAAATCTTGGGATGTCGCGTCGGGGTTAACTTCTCCTCAGCAAAAGACAACTCCTCGGAAAGTTTCTCTCCGGGACGGAGTCCGGTGAACACAATCTCGATATCCTCTCCGGGCCGAAGTCCGGAAAGCCGAATCATCTCAATGGCTAAGTCCAAAATCCGCACAGGCTCACCCATCTCTAGTAGTAGAATTTCACCGCTGTTTCCCAAGATCCCAGCCTGGATAACAAGCTGAGCGGCTTCCGGGATGGTCATAAAATACCGCATCATCCGCGGATCGGTGACAGTGACAGGTCCCCCCGCTGCAATCTGTTGTCGAAATACTTGTACCACGCTTCCATTGGAATCCAGCACATTTCCGAATCGTACGGTAACCCATCGTGTTGGAAATCGATCTTTCAGCGATTGCACGTACAACTCGGCAACACGCTTGCATGCTCCCATAACACTTGTTGGATTGACCGCCTTATCAGTCGAAATCAACACAAACGACTCTGCTCCGTAACTCGCAGCAGCGTCAGCTACTTCTTTTGTGGCAATGATGATATTCTTGACGGCCTCTCCTGGTTGAAGCTCCATAAGGGGAACGTGTTTGTATGCCGCTGCATGAAAAACAATATTTGGTCGATATTCAGAGAATATTCGTTCTAAACGACGCCGATCCAAAACATCGCCTAGCAAAACCCTCAGATCGCTTCCGTCCGCTCGGGGGGTCAATTCATGCTCGAGAAAAAACTGGCCCGTTTCCGATCGGTCCAGTGCCACTAAACAGGCCGGCCGGAAGCGTAACACCTGACGGCAAATCTCCGATCCAATACTTCCTGCACTGCCCGTAACTAAGACTACCTGCTTGCTGATCCAGTTGCCAATTTGTTCAAGATCTAAATTAACCGGCTCGCGGTGCAGCAAGTCCTCGATGGCAACCGGTCGCGGACGTAAAACCACCTGGCCGGACAAAAGCTGCTCGTAGCTGGGAAGAACCCTCACCGTTAGCCCAAGCTGTCGGCTTTCTTCGACAAGCCGCCGAACCTCCTTTCCCGGCAACGTACCCCCGGCAATAAGAACCTCGCGAACACCGTAACGCTCGGCCAATTTGAACGTTTGATCCACCGTTCCTAACACCGGAATACCAGCAATGCGGGATCCAACTCGCGCCGGATCCCTGTCCACAAACCCTACCACGTGATACACCGAGTGTCCGTGCCGGATGACCGCTCGGAGCAACGACTCCCCCGCCGAATTGGCACCAACAATCAGCGTGGGAATTTTCTCCCCAGGCAGGAAAAACCTCCACGACCCCTCGTGCACCATGCGAGAGGCTGCGCGAGTTCCCCCCAACACAAGGAGTGTTATGCACCAATCGAGCACGAAAATACTTCTGGGAATAAGTCGGGCTGGCAAGGCTATTCGGTCGATCATCACGATAATAGCCGAGGCCACTGTCGCTGCTTGCAAGATCCTCACCAAATCATAAAAGTTCACAAACCTCCCCCAGCTCTCGTGAATCCCAAAATACAGACACACAAGAAGCTTCACAAACACCACTAGCCCGATTGTTGAAGCCACAGTGCGTATTTCAGCGGGGCTCAACTGAAATTCGAAGCGAAGCAGAAAGCTTAACAAATACGCCCCGGTGAAGATCAGTGTTAGACTCAATAGGCTGGCAATCCTATGCCGCAAGCGAGAAATATAGGTCACCCTGCGCGCTTCCCGCGCGCCACTTTGGGCGTCCGGATTTTTAGGACACCAAAAACCCCTCAAAGACAATAACATCTTTGCGTCCGAAATGTGCATCCGTGCATATTCCCTAAAAGTTGCCCGAGAAAAAACACCTGAAACGAGAAGTTTGTCAACGACTAAAGGCTTCGGTTCTCCGGCCGGAAAAGAGCCGAGTGATGACGGGGGTAACACCCTCCATCGGGTAATTGCCTGATCAGAACCACCTATTCCGCAACTTTTACGCTAAAATAGGTCAATCTGCAAACCTCAAACTTCACGTGCCTTTTGAGCGGATTGCTCCCACTGCCGCTGCCTGAGCCACCGCAGCCGCCTTTCGAGGGTCTCGTTTCCGGGATTCCGATATAGGCACCATTGGTAGTGCTTTTCTGCTTCGCTGTAATTTCCTGCAGCGACAAGGGCCTCGGCCAGGAAATACCGAGCCCGATAACTTGTTGGGTCACATTCGAATGCTTTCTCCGCAGCCCACAAGCGAAGATCTTGTGCGCCGATTTTCGCGTACATTCGGGCCGCCAAAAGCCACCGCTCTGCTGCCTCAGCCAGCGGGAGCTTTTCGGCATCGCGAACTGCGGCTTGAGCCATTCGCTCCCGTAGCGGTTTAATATCCTCTTCCTGCAATTTGCCCTCAAACTGATCATGGAGAAACTCGAGGGCCGGAAGCTCTGGGTCGAACGTCGCTAGAAAAAACCGCAGCTCGTCGGCCGGCGAAGTGGAGTCGATACGCCCAATCAAAAGCCGGAGGATTCGTCGCTGGTATACAGTGCCACACTGGAACGCTTTCTGCCACAAAAGTATACCCTTGTCGAAGTCTCCCCGGACCAGCGCTAGCTGGCCGGCATGAAAAAGCACAACCCCATCCCTGGGTCGAACCTTTAAAGCCTGCTCCACTAAGACATCTGCCGAGGGCCCCTTCCCGTGCCAAAGAAAATCCAGCGACGCTAGCACAAGATACGCCTCACCCAGAAGAGGACACAACTTCAAAGCTGCCAGTGCGTGGCTTTTGGCTTCTTGCAGGTAAATCATTCGCGCGCCCAGTACTCGCTCGAGCCATTGCCACCGTTCTTCCTCGCACTTAAAGGGCGAAGAAATCGCCGCATCTCGGATCTGGCTTAAAGGCAAGGCGTTCTCCGACTGCATTTGGAGCAGTTCAAATAGGCGCAGATATGATGTAGCCAACGCTAAATGAGCCCTGGCCTGCACAGGAAAGTAGGAGACGGCCTTCTCCAAAAGCCTCACTGTTCGTTTTTCGGACTCGATGCCTGAATTGCCATCCGGCTCGCCCTCGTCCACTGACAACCGCGTTCGCTTGGGCCTCAAGTGGCCGTCCCAAGAGGAGCGATGCTGAGCATTTTTCCTTTCCACCTGATCGATGTTCCCCCCGCTTGCCCCGGTTGCAACCGTTTGATCCTCTGAACTTACCCCTTCGCCCGGGCCGTCGTCAGCCGCTTTGGGAACCCCATAGCCCCTGTCTTCGAAAATCCCAGGCTCACCGACAACTACCGCATCCTCTTTTTCGCCGTGCAAATTTCCCTTGTTTCTTTCCGCAAGTAGATAGCCATCCCAATAAGGTGCGGCTAATGCGGCGCGCAACGTCCAAATCCCGGCAGAAATACCATAGAGCACAACGAAGCCCACGAAGCACACTGCCCAAAGCCGCGACCAAGTCCTCACCGGAGACTGAACAAAATCCTGTGGGCTGCGGCTCCCTAGGCTCTCGACTATTTGTTTTCTTTCTGGAAAATGAGAGAGTCGGCACGCACACGCTATCAAAACCGTGGTCACGGTCATACATCCCGGTACATACCAAACAAAATCGAACGAGCTTTGAAGCAGACTGGCTAACAGGGACGCACCCACCGCACCCGAGGCCAAGACCACATCTCGATCCCCGTGTGCTAAAAGTCCGCGCAGAACCCAAGCCCCCACACTGACGATGCCCAAACCCAGGAGCACTAACCCGGGAAAGCCGACTTCTAACGCTATCTGAAGGTACCCACTTTCCGCATGCGTGAAATACCGCGGGATGTCATAACGCGGTAAGTAGCTCGGATATATCTCGCGCAAACTTCCCACACCACTACCCAGAGGAGCAAAATCCGGAATTGCGGCCAACACCGTGGACCAAATCAACCGGCGTGCCCCTCGGGGATCAAGCTCCTCCAATCGGCCGGACATCAGCGAAGCAAGTCGCTCCCTCACCTTGACATGCTCGCTCCACCAAACAACGCTGACCGCGACCGCACAAGCAAGTAACGCCGCGAGTACCCACGAAAAGGGTAGGTTACGTACTCGGAAGGCATTTAAAAGAAAAAAAATCACTCCCGTTGCCCCTGCGAGGACGGCCCCCCGAGACAACGATCCCAAAATTGCTGCAATCACTATCGCCAGGGCTATGCCCCAAAAAACCCGTGCTAAAGACCAACCTTTCACCTGCCGTAGAATCGGGTGGTCTCGCCTTGCCCGCGACGTTCCCCCGCCAGATGCTACCAAGAACAAAAGCGGCCCCACACTCAAGGCCAGATAATGACCAAAATGATTCTTCGTGCTAAAACTTCCCGTCAAGTGTTGTGAAGCCCTTCGGAACGGGTGTTCATATATCCCCAGAAACTTGTCTGTCCCCGAAAAATACTGAATAAAGCCAGTAACAGCCACCACCAATCCCGCAACCGCTATCCACCGCAGCATCCGGCAGACATCTTCCCGATCCTGCAAAATCTGTATTGTAACCCAGAAAATGATCACATAAGCCACGAAGAAACAGATACTGTAAAGCGTTTCCGCAGGCGTCAAGCTTACACATGACCATCGACCAAAAAAGCCTTCGCCAAGTTCTCCTTGCCAAAGCACGAGGATCTCCTGGCTCCTCGGACTCAGAAACCTCAAAACCTCCGACGGAAGTGGCAAAACCTGCAGGCCAAGCAAAATCGCGCCGGCAACTAATATCCACTCCGCGTTGGACCTTACGACTTTCACACATTTGTCACGATGAGCACGGAAGGCCCACCCGATCGCCGCCACAAGCGAACAGACCACTAAGACAAAATGGCCCCAAGGATGCCGCCCGCCTATAAAAATCGGCACAAGAAATATGCTTCCGAAGACGCCAAGCTCTGCCAATGAAAATTGAATTTGCCCTTTGTTCTTGCCACGGACCCTCTGCCCTATAGAAGGCCCACCGGGATTCCTCTGACCACCAAAAGCCTTAATTGCGCGCAGATCTTTGACGCAAGTCATGCGGTACTCGGCGGCTTAACACCTGCAAACACTCTTCCTAAACGCCACCAAGGAGGCTCGTCCTGTGCAGCCGCTTAGGCCACACGTCGGACTTTCCGTAAGTTCGAGGGAACTATTTCGGCGGCAGAATGCCGACGCTCTTCCTGCCGGAGTTTGCCAGCCGTTTCTTCCGCGGCCACATTTGGGGCAGAAACCCCTTCCTTCGCCTCTTCATCGGCCAAAGCTTGTTGCGACTCTTCGTCGGCTGAAGCATCCGGATCTTCGTATTCGTAACCGTAGTAACCGTAGCCGTAGTAGTCTGCCTCCTTCGAACCAACCCGATTCAAAACAATTCCGACAACCGGGATCCGGAGCAACTGGAATTGCTCGATGGTACGTAAAACCATCCGTCGCGTCGACTTCGCCGGCTGAACCACCAACAAAACTGCCCCCGTGATTCTCCCGATAAGAGCAGCATCGCTCGTGGCTAATGCAGGCGGACTGTCGATAAAGACCTGATCGTACGCGCTCTCAGCCCAAGCCAACAATTCTGAGAACCGCTGACTACTGAGCAACTCGGCGGGGTTGGCAGGACGAGGTCCACAGGGAAGGACATCGAGGCATTCCAGTGTAGTACGCCGGATATTAGCACGGGCGACGGTCTCCAGGTCTCCGGCACTTTGAATTACTGCCGCCAAACCTTCGCGGCCCCGCATCTTCAGCAATGCCGTCAAGCGAGGCTTACGAAGATCCGCATCGATCAGAAGGGTCCGCTTGCCTGCCCGAGCCGTAGCTACTGCCAAGTTTGCCAATACCGTGGTCTTGCCCTCCGACGGTTGGGCACTCGTTACGACTAGCAAATTGGTTTCGGTCTCTGCAAGGGCAAGCGCGGTCCGAAGGGTGCGGAAGGCCTCGCTTTCCGCGGAATTGGGATTGGCATATGCAGGGAGCGACTCCAATCCTCCATCTTCTGGAACACTCAAATCGCGCACCGTGGCTAGTACTGGAGTCCCGGTGAGCAACTGAAGCTCCTCCATCGAGCGGAATCGATCATCTAGGATATCCACGACATAGACGAGCGTCAGCCCTAAAGCCAGTCCCGCCGCCAAGGCTCCCAAAAGGACGAACCGCCAGTTAGGCGAAACCGGACTTGGGTTTATCTTCGGTTCGGAGATCACGAAGGCCCGAACCTCTCGCCCTTTTTGTTGCAGGTCGATATCCGTAATTCTCTGGAGTAAAGCTTGCCGCAAATTTCGAAGCCATTCCACTTCGCGAGCAAGAATATCAATCCGCGCCAATGTTCCTGTAAGGGCCACCGCCTCCCGCTGGGCCTCTTCATATTGCTGGGAAAGGGACAATTCCAGACTGCGAGCTTCATTTACTTTCTGCAAAAGAATGTCGGAAAGCGTGGACGCAAACTCCGAGTAACCGATCGCCTCTGTTCTCCTCCTGATCCACTGCGGATAATTTTGCAAAAACTCTTGAGTGCGGCGAATTTTCTCCTGAAGAGCAAGTACCTCGGGATGAGCCCAGCCGTAACCTCGCTGGGTCACCAAATTCTCAAGTCGGGCTTGATCCTCGAGCAGAGTTTGATACATTCGGGCCTGAAGGTAGGTGTCCGGGGCATCTAATCCTAATCGCTGCCGGATTAAGTCCTGTCCAATGAGTTCTGAGATTCCAAGTAAATGCTGGTGTAGGTCGGCACCTGTCTGGATAGCTAGCTGGAGCTGCTGAGCTGCGACCTCTAGCGAGATCCGTCGGGTTCGAGCCTCCATGAGCTTGGAGTTGAGGTCGATCGCGCGCTGCACAAGGGGGTGAGTCATCCGGCCTTCTGTCTGATAACCAAGATCCGCAGCTTCTTGTCTCAACGCAAGAAGTTGTGTCTCTTTCTCTGCGAGACGTTCTTCCAGCTGAGACTTTTCTCTGGTTAAGAGCGTAAGGATCTCTTTGGCGGCCCCTTGGTAGGTCTCCTCAATGAATTCCATGTACGCATCCAAAATCGCATCAACAACAGCAACGGCTGCTCGCGGTTCCTTTGAGCGATAGTGAATCTCCAGAATGTTCGTATTTTGAAGAGCACTTACGCTCAAATTTTTTTGAATCCTTTCCACCCAACGTTCCCTTGGCTGGCCGACAAGATCTACCCGGTGCACCGGGTCGATTTTGCCGACAGCCTTCGCCACAACCGCACTGCTGCGAAGAATACTCCGATGCGTTGGCATGAGAGTCCGCTGCCAACGATCCTCCGAAGCGAAATTCGGGGTACCCCGCTCGTAATCCGCTTCGATCACAAGCACCTGGGCTGTCGCCCCATAGTACCGAGTGGCTAGAAACAGGTAGAGAAGCCCGATTGTTAGGCTCGCGACCACTGCTGCCAGCAGCAAATTCCGCCGGTAGCGAATCGCGAGGAAAAACCGCGCCAGCGCGTGTACCATCTGCTCGGCAGAGATACTTTCGCCCATACCACCCGGCGAGGTGCCCAAATTTTGCGAAACTTCCAAGCTACTTCCAGCCAAGATGGCCTCTTCCTCCGTCGGCCAAAATAGCTTCCACTTCCATCCCCTGGCCCACTGTCGCCGGCATGCCCACACCTATTGCCGCGAACCCCGGCACACACCTAACCCCGGGGAGCAACGAGCCGTCCAACACGGCAGGAAAGGATCCAAATCGCTACAAGACAAATGGTATCGCTATGCTCGCGAGGAAGCGATTTTTGTGCCTTACAGACTGCCGACGCTCAACTGGCTTCGGAAACAAAGCGCGCACAACCATTATAATACCGGCACCGACGCGCTAACCCCGATCCTTAAGAAGTACCGTAACATCCTTTCGAACATCGTGATTGGGGTTTCTTCCACACTGATCACATCGCCCGGTGCTAGTCGTATGTTAGCGTCAGGATTCTGTTTTGCCTCGCGAATACTGGCCAAAATTCGAACCGCCCCTCCTTTCGGGCTCCGATCACGCAGGATAACCACCTTGTCGGCCAATTCTGAAGAGCGGCCGCCCGCCATCGCCAGGGCATCCAAAAGGTATAAATCCTGATTGGGCGGAATGTCGATCTTTCCCGGCCGATTCACTAAGCCCAACACGTAAACGGATTGCTTTAGACGTTGCGGCACGACGACTATATCCCCGTCTTCTAGCAGGTATGGCTCGCCATTTTTTCCGCCTAGCTGAGAAAGATCGACCACGATAGGACCGGGGGAGGACTCCGGCTGCTCCAGTTCGGATATAAGGGAGCTAGTGGGAGTGGTCGATTTGAAAGCAGCACCGTTTGGCACAGAGCTTGGCCGCCTTTGATTGGGGGCTCCTGAGCGATAGATTTGTACTCGTGAATCTGCATCTTCCGTAAGATTTCCGGCAGCCAAAATCGCATCAAGCAGAGTGCTTTGAGCAATCGGAAGCTCGTAAACTCCTTCCTTTCGAACGGCCCCGATGACGGTGATACGATTGGAGCGCGGTTTTTTGATTGTCAAGGACACCACCGGATTCTGATAGATTCCCCTTTCTTGAGCAGCTCGCGTGATGGCCAGTTCCGCCTCCCCCACCGCCAAGCCAGCTACAAAGACCTTCCCCACCAAGGGCACCTGGATCGAACCTTCCTCAGAGACCCTCACGGGAATCGGCTTCGTGCTGCTATCTCCCGCGTAAGGCAACACCAACAGTTCAAGAAGGTCCCCTGGGTGGATAATCTCCGGCGGCGGGAACGATCGGCCCAGCTGAGCGATACTTTCACGGTAGGAAGAGGAGGCAGGAGGAGCTTGAAGCTCTGTGGGAAGTTGAGCCGCCCGATAATAGGGCCGGGCACATCCCAGCACACAAAGGAGTAGCAGAAGGATGATCGCCGTTTTCTGAGAAAAGCCGGTCTTTTTCATGAGCTGGCAGCTAAAGATGTTTGCCCGGATAGGGTGGTCCCGATGAGGAGTATCTCTCCTTCCGCCCAATAGACGATTGTTGCCACTTCGCCTTAGAGTATTCCTAATGGTGGCTCACAGCGGAACTGCGCGCTAGGGCCCTTGAATGTCAAGAGGGAGTATAATGATACTCCCACCAAAGGATCAGCCATGTGGATTTGAACCTTTTCGGCTTCCGAAAGAGGTCTTTATGCACCGGAAGCTCGATAGTTGGCTCAAGGAGTTGCCGGAGCCGGAGGAGTCTCGTCATCGTCATCGGCGACAGCTATTGCAACGGGAATAGCCACCGCCGCGGCTACGATCCCACCGATAACCCAAGGATTTCGCAAGGCCCTGCCGAGTCTGGTTCGAGCGGGGAGAAGGATCTGTCCTCGATAAATTTCATCGCCCTCTACCAGTACCACCCCCGAGTAAGATCCTGGAGGAGCCGAGCCGGAGGCCCAAACTCGGCAAAATGCATCGGTCTGTGATGTCTGAAGTCGGTATAGGCCTCCCGGTACATTGCTGAAAGCGAAATAACCGTTCCGATCTGTCTCAGCAACGGCCAAGATCTTTTCGCCTCTCAAAAGTTTTACCTCACGTCGTTCCACTGGCTGACCTTGAGCACCCACAACTTGTCCAACAAGCACGTTTGTTTTAAGGTCCTTTCCGGGCTGCAAAGCGACATCTACCACGGGGGAAACGTATTCGCGGGTCGACTGGACTTCGGATCCGTTCACATCGGATCCCCAAACCCAGCCCACGACGCACAGACTCAGCGAAAACAACACAAATGGCTTCCATTCCATCCGGTTTCTCCTCCTTGCCAAAGCTCCCAACGGATCTTTGAAACGAACCTGATTTCCCATCATCCGCTGTACTCCACAAGGGAACGAAAAACGAACGCTAGGATTCTCGGCCAATCCTACTGGAGCAACATTTAGAGGGCCCAACACCACTGCCTCGTGCAAGCCAGCAAATTATGTTGTTTGGAGAACTAACGTGGGGAGCTGTGAGAAACTTCCCCGGAAACAAGCGGCAGCAAATCTCTTTGAAGACCGCCACTTGCGGAAAAACAGTCAGCCCGCCTAGGAGCTTGCCCTTCGCAAGCCGGGGCTCGTTGCTGGGATTTTACCCCCTCCGGGGATCGAGATAGCAAGCCCGATTCTCTTTCGGCCGATTTTCGCAAGTTCCGCGGATTTGCGGGTAAAACCCCGCTCCCTGGGCTTTCCCAAAAAAAAAGTCTTGGAGGAACGTCAACCAAAAAGGGAGGAAAAGTTGTCCGAGATCGTCGGGCTGTTTTTCCCGATGGAGAACCCGGAAGAACTACAATCACCCTATTCTGCACCCAGAGGTGGTTCGGCTACCCCGTCCGAAGGAGTTTCGCCCCCTAAGGCTGAAAGCAGGATTTAGGTTCCCATCCTTAAGACCCAGGGAGTCAAGCGGGGGCTAGAGCCCATGTTCCCCATGCATTTCACGACAGGTAGTTGGGCTTAACGGCGAAACCCCACGATTGGGCCGGCATTCTTCGCTTCCGAGCCCCCCTCTGCTGGGTTATTTAGGCATCGGATGAAATGGCCACACCAATGGAATCACGATCATCCCAATTAAAAAACACAGGATATTTAGCGGTATTCCTAAGCGGAGGAAATCCCGCGGAGTGTAACCGCCCGGACCAAGCACCATCAGGTTCGTGGCATAACCGACGGGGGAAAGAAAACTCAGGGATGCCCCAAGTGTGATGGCAAAAATCAGGGGGCGAGGATCAATTCCGAGTTCAGCAGCTGCAGCCACCACGACCGGAAACAATGTCACCGCCACGGCGTTGTTTGTGATGAATTCTGTTAGCAAACTGGCGAAGCCATACACCACTGCCAGGATCCAATAGGGGTGCCCCTGACATAACTCGACCAACGCCTGTCCGATCCGGGTGGCCGCACCGGTTTGTTCCATGGCCTCCGCCAAGCCGATCGCCGCTCCGATGGTCAAAATCAGCTGCAAATCGAGGGCACTGCGAGCTTGGACTGGGGAAATACATCGGCAGCCCACCATCAAAAGGGCGGCCACCAAGGCACCGATGGCCGGTTCACCCAAAATTGGGCTTAGCCGCTGTACCCAGGGTATAGCCCCTACCACCAACCACAGCACATAGCCCGCAAAAATTAAACCTGCAACCCCAGCTCTTTCATGTCGTGGAGGCTCGAATTCTTCGATAGCAGCCACCAAATAGAAGTCGCGGCTATGCCGATACTGCGAAACAAAATTGGGGCGGGTCTGGAGCAGCAAAGTATCTCCAGGCTGAAGCTCAATATCGCCGATTTTGGTTGGCAAACGCTCCCCATTGCGATGAACGGCAATCACTGCAGCGTTGTACAGCCGTCGGAAATTAGCCTCACGAATTGTTTGCCCAATGACCGGCGAAGAGTGAGAAACTACCGCTTCACAAAGGTGCCGCAATCGGGGTCCCTTCTCCTGAAGACGGTATCGCAACTCTGCAGCGGGAACCAATCCTGGAATTTTGACCAAATCCACTATGGTCGTTACAACCCCGGTGAACACAAGCCGATCCCCAGGCAGGATTAAATCATCGGGGCTCGCCGGAGTGATCACCTGATCACCGCGATCGATCTCCACCAAAAACAAACCTCGAAGATGCCGGAGACCTGCCTGCTGAACGGTCTTTCCAGCCAAAGGACACTCTGGCCGTACGATCAATTCCACCAAATATTCCCTGGCTTCTTTGTCGAGCTTTTCCACCAAATCGGGCCTATCCGGTAAAAACCGGTATCCGATAAGCAGAATGTACAAAGAGCCCAGTAGAGCCACGGGGATGCCGACAAATCCCAGCTCGAAAAGGTGCATCGGCTTCATTCCGCTTTCCACGAGGAGCCCGTTGACAACAAGGTTGGTACTCGTGCCAACAAGGGTACAAACTCCCCCTAAGATGGTAATGAAACTCACCGGCATCAGGATCTTCGAGGGTGAGGCCCCCCGTTGGCGGCACCACGTGAGGAGCAGAGGCACCAAAATGGCTACAATGGGCGTGTTGTTGAAAAAGGCAGAAAGAAGGAGGATGGCCGGGGTCAAGCAAAGGAGGAGCTGATAGGGTGTTTCTAGATGGGCGATCAGTCGGTAAGCGATCCAATCGATGCAACCTGTGGACTTCAGGCCTGCAGCCACTACTAAAAGGGCAGCGACCGTGATAAGTCCGGCGTTGGCAAAGCCCTGCAATGCCTGGGCCGGGGAAAGTGCTCCTACCCAGATAGTCACGAGGAGGCCGCCCAAAAAAAGCCCGTCTATGGGTATTCCCCCTCGCAACTGAATGAGGACGAAAATCCCCACAATCACAGCCAAGGTCACTAGTGCGGGGAAGTCTAAGCCCAAAATCATGGTTGCTCCCGCCTTTGCTCCAGATAGCCTGACCAATCCCCTTGCCGGGATAACTTCCTCCTCATTCCCACCGCACCAACCGCCCCGCAAGTAGCGGGATAACCTCGGGGAAAACAAAGCGAAAACACCGATCGTTGCATTCTGCCCGGCACAACTCCTGAGAGCCAACCTCAAGGCTGATCCTTTGGTTGATCGACTGCAGTCACACTGGCAAAAACTCCGCCCCGTTTGATTGTCAAGACCCGGAAATCGTCTCCCACGCGGCCGAAAATAGAGGTGTATGTTGACCGCCGAACTATCGGGGGTTTAACCCCTGAGAGGAGTATAAGCCCTTTTCGAGGAAGGACTTTTTGGCAATCGTGTAACCGTGACAGATGGCCAAGGCTAAAGCATCGGCCACATCGGGAGGCTCGATCACCTCCTCCAAGCCTAATTCCCGGGATACCGCCAACTGGACCTGCTGCTTTCCTGCCCGCCCGGTGGCTGTCAGCATCTTTTTCACTTGCGTTGCGGAGTAATGAACCACCGTCACCCCAGCTTGGGCACATGCTAAGCAGATGACACCCCGAGCATGACCCATCAACACCGCTGTCCGACGATAGACTGCATGAGTAAAGAGCTCCTCCAAAGCGGCGAAGGTGGGTTGCCAACTCCGGAGGACCTCCATCACCCCTTCGTAGAGTTCCCGAAGGCGGGTCCCCAAAGAAAGCCCCGGAGCTGGGCGAATGATACCTGCCTCACAAAGACGAAGTCGATCCCCCTGAAATTCCACCACGGCATACCCAGTGGTCCTAAGGCCCGGGTCCAAGCCTAAAACTCGTGTCCCAAGTTGGGGTGAGGACTGTTGCGACATCTAAAAACCGGAGCGGTACTTACAGAACCATATGGAGAATTGGGCTGGTCTCCCGGAACTACAGTTGTGGCCCTACAGTTATAACTCTCTGACAAAAGCCGTTCTGGCCCAAAGCCGCACAGTTTCCTAACCATCTAACGCTCGAGGATCCACTCGGTTCCCGTCGGCCGGTCCTCCAGCCGAACTCCTAAAGCTGCCAACCGGTCCCGGATCCGATCTGCGGTGGCGAAATCCCGGGCCTTTCGGGCCTCTGCACGCAATTCCACAAGAAGATCGAGCAATTTCGCCACCAATTCATCCCCAACAACCCGACGTTGCCGAGAAGGAGAGCGGAAAAGACCAAGGACAGATCCCAACTCGCGTAAGGTTTGGGCTGCCTGTCGCAGTTGGCTCAACCGGTGGGAATCCCGACAAGCCCGATACTCCAATTGTTCCTCATCGCAAAACCGGTTAATCCGACGCAGCAAATCAAAGAGGACTCCTGTAGCTGCCCCTGTGTTGAAGTCGTCGTCCATCGCTTCCAAAAATCTCTGGCGTTGAGCCCGGACCTCTGCCAGAAATCCGCTATCCCCCGGATCAAACTCCCCGGCCTCTCGCGAGATTGGGTAGACCAAAGTGTAAAAATCTTCACCCGTAAGTCGCTGATATCTCTGGAAAAACCGGTAGAAGTGTTCCAATGCCGTGTGAGTTTCTCGCAGCCGATTTTCACTAAACTCAATAGGACGCCGATAATGCGTCGAAATCAGGAAGAAGCGGATAGTCTCGGGATCGTAGTCCTCGAGCAGTTCTCGGAAGGGGCTGGCCCCCCGCGACTTACTTATTTTCCCAGCCTCTTGGGAAGCCAAATCGCCTTCCACGGGCCGGGTGGAACGTCCTCCGACTTTTCCGATTTCATCGGCGGCCTGCATCAACCCATTATGGAGCCAGTATTTCACCGTGGGCTTGCCGAACCTGGCCTCGCTTTGGGCAATTTCGTTTTCATGATGGGGGAAAATGAGATCCAATCCCCCTCCGTGGATATCGAAAGTCTCTCCGAGGAATCGATAACTCATTACGGAACATTCGATATGCCATCCCGGGCGGCCAGGGCCCCAAGGACTCGGCCAGCTGGGTTCGCCAGGCTTCGCACTTTTCCACAGGGCGAAATCTGCCGGCGAGCGTTTTCGCTCGGCCCACTCGCCGCCCTCTCCCCGCAAAGAACTCAAAGTTCGACCACTAAGCTTTCCGTAGTCCGGTTTTTTGCTCACATCGAAGTAAACATCCCCATCCGACACATAAGCAAAACCTTTGGCGATTAAGTCGGCAGTGAATTCGATAATGCCGTCGATGTGTTCGGTAGCCCGGGGGAAATGGTCGACAGTGTCCACCCCCAAAGCTCGAATGTTGTGCATGTAATCGTTGATCATTTCCTCGGCCAAGGCAGCCACCGTCGTTCCCCGGCGATTGGCCTCGTCAATAAGTTTGTCGTCAATGTCCGTTATGTTTATAACCAATGTAACCTTGTAACCGCAATATGTCAAGTACCGCTTGATGCAGTCAAAGATTACGGGACCGACCATGTGTCCGATGTGACTTGGTCGGTAAACAGTCGGTCCACACAAGTAGATCCCCACCCGGCCGGGTTGAACTGGCTCAAAAGGTTCTTTGGTGCGGGTCAAAGAGTTATAAACGCGAATCATGCCGTGAGCACCCATTCATTGCAATCCTTATCGATTTAAAAAAGATGCCACTATTAAATAAACCCTGATAGCATTCTAGTAGCAAACCCTGATACCTTCCCGAAAGGTCCAATTCCGGGCCATTTTCGCCGGCCTACGTGAACCTTTTTCGGCCGTCGTGGCTTGGCCGAAAAACTGGGCAACATTTGAAGACTCTACCACCCCTATCATGCCAGATTGTAGGAACTCCCTCCCCTCAAAGGAACCCGGTTCTATACCTCTTGCCCCAACTATTTCAATCTCAGAAATTACGGTTTCCTCCCGCTTCAACAGTTATCAGGCGGGAAAAGCTCGAGGCCTATTCGATTGCTCTATCGGTTTCGGAGAAATCCTGCTGAAACAGCTTCCTTCCGGTAAAAATTCACAAGAATTCGAAACTTTTTGGGTCGGGACTCCACCCAGGAATCGTCCAGAGGGCACCCCTGAAAAATCCCTCTGCAAAGTATAAACATTCGCCAAGAGCCACAATAACTGGCCACACGAGCGAGAAAACCATCAACACATTGGGTCAACGTGTTTTTCAGATTGCATCATTCCTAGTTTCCAGATGGGTAGGGGTAGAAGTGGGGTTCGCAATCCGCGGAGAGTACAGATCCTTTCATGGATTAGTTCGGCGGGCACTTTCCACGCCGAGGGGAACGGTCGATTCCACGGCAGAAGAGGCCGCTCTAGCTGGGGATGCAGGTACCCTGCCGGTGCGGGAACTTGGTGGAAGGAAACAGCCTTTCTGTATCTGTTACTGCGGGTCCCGAAGTAACAGCACGGCCACTTCTGCGGCGATAAGCTCTTCTTGGCCAATGGGGCCTACGCCTTCGCCGGTTTTTGCCTTGACATTGATTCGGGAAACTTCCGTATCCAAAAGTCGGGCCAAGGAGCAACGAATTTGTTCCTTCATCGGACCGAGACGAGGCCGCTCAGCAAAAATGGTGCAATCGACGTTTCCTACCTGCCATCCATCGATGCGGGCCTTCTCCCAAATTTCCGCGAGCATTTCGCAGGAATTTCGGCCCTTGTTGGAGGGGTCATTGTCGGGAAAATGCTCCCCGATGTCCCCTCGAGCCAGTGCCCCAAGAATAGCATCAATGAGGGCATGGAGAAGAACATCTCCATCACTGTGGGCTATAGCAGAGCGATCGTACGGAACAAAAACCCCACCAAGCCGGAGTCCTGACCCCGGGCCTAGACGATGGCTGTCATGACCAATACCAACGCGAATTTCCATGGCTACGGAATTTTCCTCACAATGATTGGCCACTTCCCGCTGCCGCAGGAAACCTATCTGCCTCGTTTGCGTTCCTAGAACGACCATGACGCCTCACGTTAAGATCGTACCCTCCGACCCACCCCTCCCATACACCCCTGAATCCGCCCAGGTGTGAAAGTGCTATGGTGAACCAAACTGAATAGAAATTTCGCCCGTTTTGGTAGGTACCACCGCTTTAGCACAGCCTCGGTGGTAGGAAAAAGCTATACTTGCAGGAAAGAAATCTCGCCCGACTCTCTTTGTGGGACAACAATCTTGCTTGGGCATTTTTGCGTGCCCTGGTGAAGTCTTGCCCTGGTCAAGCTGGAAATTAACCTGTAACCCAAGCCGAGCAGGCGATTCGTTTTTCCCCAAATTGGGATAGATAAAGTGGCAGTGTTAGGGAATGTTCCACCACATTTCTCAACAGAGCGTCTACCCTTCTTTGTGCGGCGGATAACCAAGCGGGTATGCCTGGAACGCAGCCATGGGCCTTCAAACATGGAATTCCGATCTACTTCAGAATTTAGCCCATTCGCCTTGGTCGGAGAAGCTCCAAGAGCTCATCGAGTCAGTAATCACCTACGGCCAGGATTTCTTCCGGGAACATTGGGCCATCGTTTGGATCGTGGCAATCGTGATTGGGCTTTGGTGTCTCAGCGGTTGCACTCGCCGGCAAGCACATTGACCGGATAAAGTATCAGACAGACAGTCGAAGCCCTGAATTTTTCGCCAGTCGGTGTGGAGACTGCTTTTCTAAACCCGTCTGAACTTGTTTGCCAAACTGGTGTGGACAAGGCCGTCAGAATCGCTCGTGGCTGCGTCGGAAAATCTGCTTCAGAAGCAGAACCAGCAAAAACCAGCCGCCAAGGATTCCTGCCCGGATCGAAAGAATAGAATTGCTGAAAAGCCCCTTAATTTCACCGCCGAAGAGTTTTTAAAACCATCCCGCCCATGAATAACGGAGCCGAGGCCACCTTTGAGTCCTTGGCTTGGGAAACTCACTCCGGTCGGCTACTTGTTTTTCTAGGGGGTAGGGAGAATCTCGGTTCAAAAGAAATTCTGGCGGTTTGCAGCCCGCAAGACGTTTCGCTGGTGTCATCGGGTGCTCGGAACTTGACACTCGTGCTAAAGGGTGCCCCGCAGTTTCCAACGACGGCACGAGCTTTTTTTTGCTCCCACCCAACCGCAAGACTTTCCGGCACTTTCAAAACCTGCCCATCGCGAATCTGACTCCTCTCCCGGGGATGTTGGGAATGCCCTCGAGCGAACCTCTGGTTGAGCACAAGGCAGTCCGTACTAGAGAATTGAGCGGGAATTGTGGCGAGGACAGGGGAACTCTCGGAAATTCCGGACTCCTCTCTGAAAATGGGTGCTCCTGAAGGGTTTTTCGGGGGAAAATACACGAAGGTAATTCTTCCGCTGTGGTGATTCTCCCGCTGTAAAAGTTCCGTCCGGCCGGGCATCCTTAAGGGGCCCGATTACCAGTTCGGCGAGGAAATCTCCCGGGGTGGTCCCGGGGTGGTCCTTGGAAAAGGAAATGTTCGCAAGAGGCCCCCGGCATCCCACAGTGGATGGCAATGGTTTCATTGGTAAATCGCGAAAGTACCCGGGCTTGCGAAGAAAGGCCGTACCGCATGAACGTAATCCACCGCCGGTCTGGCTCACGAGAAAACATCACCCACATCGGGCCTTACGAACTGGAGCCTTTAATCCGCCGGGAAGAAGAAGGAACTTTAACTTGCTATCGGGTCCGGATTGCCCCACATAGCCGAACGGCGATTAGCTATCACGCCAAGGCAGAAGAGATTTATTTTGTGCTTTCCGGCCACGGGATGGCAATTCTGAATGGCCAGCAGTATGAGTTGCAGCCGGGAGATTTCCTCCGCCTACCCCCGGGAACTCATCATGGGTTTGTCACGCAAGACGAACCTTTAGAACTGTTGGATGTCCACAGTCCAGGATCTTGGCCGGATCGCGATTTGTATTTCGTCCAAGAAACTTAAGCTGGGCACAGGGCCAAGCAGGGATTTTCATCCGGTCGGAGAAGAGCTTTCCCCCTGCGAGGATAAGCGACATCCAGAGCCAAATCGGCGGGGCAGCCAGGTATTTTCGGGTTCCCCCGGAACGAAGCGAACTCAAAACCGATCGTCGAGAGCCTACCCCGCCCTTGTGATGCCCATGTTTTTGGTATGACCTCTTCGTGAATACGGTGTAATCCAAAGATACATATCCCATGAGGGCAGAGAACCTTTGCCTTTACCCAAATGCTCGGTTGGGAGAGTGAGTGTTCTGGATCGTGGAGCCAACGTGTCTCAACTCCTGCACGGAGAAAAATCCGCGGAGCAACCCCGTTCCAAACCGTTCTTAATCCCATCCCTTATCCTTGGCTTCGGCCAAGATGTTGGGAAGGTCCTTCATTCGGAGACCATAACGGCCGAGTGTTGCTTTGAGGTTTTCGTCGTGCTCCTCGGTCGCCACTTTCAACAGTTCGTCTCGTTGACGCACAGAGATCTTCCCCTCCAGACAATCATCCCGAATCTGTCGTGTCTTCTGTTCGTAAGCCTCGATAAGCTTTTTGACCTCCCGATAAACTTGCTTCCTCCTCGCCAAAGGGATGTCTGGAGGCGTGTACTCAGTGGTGCGAAGTTCCGAGACGGGAGGTGGCGACTCCTTCGGAACTCCGCACCCTGACGGAAGCGTCAACAAAAGCAAAAGAGGGAAAAGTGCCGGACCAGCCAATCCCCACCTGGAGAGTCCCGTCCTTGGTGCGAAGATTCCTTTTGCGAGCTGGAGCTTTCCGGTCATAGAAAATCCCCCATCCGCATCCCCCCGAATTCGTTCAGAAAAGAAGACTCCCCTCCACAGCCCAGTCAAGAACTTAACCAACCTTCATCCATGAAAAGTACCTTCCAAGGCCTTCTATTTTCAAGCTACTCCCGCATTCCCCAGCATGTCAACCAATCGTGGATGGAATCAACGAGGACGGCCCAAGACGCCTTCCCCGTCCGGTTCAAAACCAACGGGAAAAGAAACTTGAGCGAAAAAGGTGGTCGGCCTTCGGGTCGGGACAGGGAGAGGTTTCTCTCACAACCCCCCCGGAAGAAAAGCGACCGCTCGGAAGAAACCCAGGTAGGTCGGATCAGTCACTCTTGGGGTTCAGGATTCTTCAGAGGCACATCTTTAAGGCGATTTCGCAGGGAAACCTCCAGGGCCGAAAAGGCCTTTCCCGCCCCGAACGGAGAAAGAAACGCAGCTCCCACAAAACAACTGAGAGCCGCCGCAGCCAGGACATCACTTAAGAAATGAGCTCCCGCTACCACTCGCTGGGCAGCGACCAGAACTGCAAGAGTCCAGAAAACAACTCGGGCTTCCGGCCAAAGCCAACTTAGGCCAATTGCAAGTCCACACGCTGTAGCCGTGTGACCCGAGGGAAAGCTTTCCACCGCACCGGTCCGCTCCGGAAAATCAAAGGCAGCTTGAAAAGTTTGCCAAATAGGAAGTGTAAAGTCGAAATGGCGGGGCCGGAACCGCGGGATTAGGAGTTTCACGACAGTGGCAGTCAGTCCCGCTCCAAGGGAAATTGCTCCCACCCGAGGTAAAAAAGGCCGGAGGTGGGGGACTAATCGATGAAGAACTACCAACAGAAGAACAACGGTGGCTCCGTTTCCGAATGGTTCCGCCGCATGGCAGATTTCTTCCACCACGTCGGGGAGTTGGTGGGTCACCATGTAAGAGCTTAAAGGGTGGTCAATCCACAAAGCCAAACAGGCTAGGATAAGCAGACTCACACCTGCGTAGAGAAGAGGTCGGACACTCTGGGTAGCGGGTTCCCACGGAGCACTACCAAGAGCCGAGCAACAAGGTAACCCTCCCGGCGATTTTGCACTCCCCACAAAATGACTCTGAAAGGCATTACACCACGTGAAGAGTTTTTTGACGGCACGAAGGCAAGGTTTGGAACCTGGAGTATCCTTATTCATTCTCACCTATTTTGCAGCTTAATGGCCCAATAATTTACTGATCCCTCAAGGCCGAACCCACCGTGCAGTGGAATTTTTCCCTTCCGACCGGGTGGGAGCAATTCTTCAGAGGGGAACACCTCAGCGATGCTCTTCCCGGGAATTCCCGACCGACACTTTGCAGCATTAACCCAGAGGTCCCCGTATTTTCCCGAATTCTGCGAGGATAGCAAAGACCTTCGAAGGCCAAAGGACCATCGACTTGGAATGGTTCAGTGCTCGCATCCTCGGAACAATTCTTTCAAAGCGTCCAAGCAATTCCCCAAAAGCCCCATATCCTGCCAGAGAAGAAGACAAGGCTGGCACGATCGGAATCTGTATCCTTAGGGCTTCAATTGTTCAGAGTTCCCTTCCAACTTGCTGCAAAGCAGATTCGCGGGGAAATGCACTTCGTTCCTTGGAGTCTGTCGCAGAGGGGGTAGGCCTTACGCGGGAAAAGCCCAGACATTGCTTTACCCCAAATGGCCGGTCTTTTGATGTGAGAGCAATGATCCCTTTTTCCTGTGTGCTGCCATTAAAAGCCTAACAAAATTCGGTGTATCGTAATGCCGGCCCCTAATCGCTGGTGTGAGACCCATGGTCGTCGGTATGGTGTGTTCCGAGGTAGTACCCCCTTTCAAAAGCCAACCAGAGAGTCTTCTATGTCACAAATCCGGGGGGCAATTCTGTGCCAAAGCTCTGAGGGTACCTGTCTCATAACCTATCAACCACCAATCAAGCATCAATTTTGCCACGGTAGGGTTGAGAAAAACCTAACGTCTCATAAAATAGCGGGAGAGTTACTGATCTAAAGCCCTTGGGGTGGAGGGAAGTGCCTGAGTTGGCCATAGCAAGAAGCGACCGGGAGTGTAATCTGGAAGTGCTTCCTCGTCCGGCCGGTGACGGAGACGGTAGACCTAGAGCAACGAGATTAACTTCCTAGGAACCGGATCCTCAGGATTTGGCTTGAGCCCGGGATTTGCCAGGAGTTTACCCCCATCACGATCTCAAGTGCCGAGCTGGAGGGATGGAAATGAGCGAAGAAGAACTTCGGCGTCAACTGTACGAGGCCTTCGAAAATCGGGCCATTCTGTACTGGCTTTTTTACGACGAGCTTTCCAAGGAATTGGGTCCGGAACGGGCCGAAGAAATCATGAGCCGGGCTATCTACCGCCGGGGACTCATGCGGAGCGAACGATACCGCGAATTCGCCCCTGATAATCTCGCGGGCTTATGCGAGCGGTTCCTCGGAGGACTTGCTGACGGTGGGCGGATGTTCCAGCCCCAAGTGACTCGATGCGACCAAGAGGCATTGGACATCAAGTTTCAGGCTTGTCCCCTCCGGGAAACGTGGCAAAAGTTGGGACTGAGTGATGAGCTGGTGGCCACCTTGTGCCGGATCGCGGCAAAGATCGACGACGGAACATTCTTAGGAGCTGGCTTTGACTTCTTCTCCGAAACTTGGAAGCCCGGGCAAGAGGGATGCTGCTTCCTCCACATCCGTCCGGGGAAAAAGGCTGGTTGAAACAAGCATATCCCATCCCCGCGTCAGGATTGGAAAACCGCGAAAACACAGAGAGTTTCAAGGAAGAACGTACGGTATATTGGTGGCTAAGACGGCTTGCCCCAAAGGTGTTGCTCCACTCTTGGCCAAACTTGAGGGGAAGGGGAATGCCTGGATTTTCAGGGTCGGGAGGCGGGAACATCTTACAAACCGTGGTTTAGCCGAGGGTTGTGCTCGAACGATTGAGCTGGGCCCTTTTCAGACCAAGGTTAGGAGGTCGAACGCAATATGCCGGACACTGGTCATGCATCCAAACGAGTGGTGATTGTTGGAGGTAATGCCGGGGGAATCGCCTGTGCCACTCGACTTCGCCGTCTTGATGAACAAGCCTCCATTGTGGTCTTTGAGCGTGGGAAGGATGTTTCTTATGCCACCTGCGGTTTGCCTTATTACGTGGGAGGGGTAATTCCCGAGCGTTCTCAATTACTTGTGGCTAGGCCGGCCTGGTTGCGACATGTATTCACCTTAGAAATCCGCACGGAACACTTGGTAGAAGGAATCGATCGATCGCGGAAGACCATCTCGGTTCGTAATCTCGCGGAGGATAAATCGTACGAGGTACCCTATGATGCTTTGGTGCTGGCTCTAGGTTCTCGACCGGTGATCCCATCGATCGAAGGAATAGATTCCCCCAGGGTTTTTACTCTTCGAACTTTGGAAGATGCTGATCGGCTTCGGTCATTTATCCAGGAAGCTACTCCCCGACATGCCACAATCATTGGCGGCGGATACATCGGCATTGAAGCGGCGGAAAACTTTGTTCGCCTCGGTCTGCAGGTTTGTATTGTGGAAAAACTACCCCAAGTTCTCCCCTACCTGGACTCCGAGATGGTCTCCCCTCTCCATGAGGAACTGAAGCGGCGAAAGGTTGACCTCCGCTTGGGGACGGAGGTGCAGAAGATCGCCCCCAGCTCAAACGGCGGATTAGTTCTTTCGTTGTCTGATGGCAACCAGGTGACAACGGACTTGGTTCTCTTAGCAGTTGGAATCCGCCCAAATAGCGAGCTTGGTGCTTCCTGCGGGCTTGAACTTGGCCCCAGCGGGGGAATTCGGGTGAGTGAAAGCATGCAAACCAGCGACCCAAATGTTTGGGCTGTGGGGGAGGTAGCGGAAGTCAAACACTGCGTTACCGGTAGGCCGACTATTGCACCACTTGCGGGAGCTACGGCCCGGCAGGCTCGGGTGGCTGCAGAGTCGATATCTGGTCGGCCTTCACGGTATCGAGGTTTCCAGGGGACGAGCATTGTGGCCTTCTTTGGCTTGACCCTGGCCAGCACCGGAGCAACTGAGAAACAGCTTTGCGAAGCAGGGATTCCTTGTGTGAAGTCTTACACCGTCTCCCCTCACCATGCCACCTATTACCCCGGTGCCGAACGAATGACCACCAAGCTCCTTTTTCATCCGGAAACCGGGGTTATCTTGGGGGCTCAAATCGTGGGAGGCCAAGGGGTCGATCGACGAATCGATGTGCTCTCGTTGGCAATCCAGCAGCAAGCGACCGTCTTCGATCTGGAGGAAGCAGAGTTAGCCTACGCCCCACAATTCGGAAGTACCCGAGACCCCGTTAACATTGCTGGGGCGGTGGGAGCGAATATCCTTCGTCGGGATGTGGAACCGACCTATTGGGAAGAATGGATTGGCAAACAACCTTCAGAGCGTCCACTTCTCTTGGATGTAAGAAATCCCGAGGAGCGGGCGGCGGTGGCGGTAGACGGATCGATTAACATTCCGCTTCCGGAACTTCGTCAGCGATTACAGGAGGTATCCCCCGCACAAGAAGTGTGGGTTTATTGCGGGGTGGGACAACGGGGATATTACGCCACTCGAATTCTCAGCCAACGTGGTTACCGCGTTAAGAACGTCTCAGGTGGAATCACGATCTACCGCATGATGAACAGATAAACAATTCTTGCTAGGCGATGACCGGATAGGCAAAACCGAATTTGCCCCCGGAAGGTCCTGTATACTGGGAGAGGAGAATATCGACTTCATGGGGGCAAAGCAGTGCAGGGGGACTTGAAGACACCTTTTTGCCCTGCGTTGCCTGGTTTTGCCGTAGATTAGACAAGTGGTGGAAACATTTACTCCTAAGTTCGCGAAAAGCGGGGAATTCACAATTGGCCAAAACCACGAGGCCTAATTGGTGAAGCCTTTCGCCAAAGAATTGGTCGGAGATTTCTCCACTGGCCGTACAACGTCGAGGTTACCAAAAAGGACTTTAAACAGGCGAAAATCGTTTCGAGAGAAATCTTCCAGGAGATCACCTGAATGGTTCCTCTCCAAAGTTCAATCACTCCCTGATCACCCCAGGTTGCGGCGAAGTGAGATCAGAAAGCTATCAGCGGATTAGGCCCATCTCTTTCACAGCTTGAGTTATTCTGGGTTTCCTAAAGGCATCTTTGCAACAGCTCGATTCTGGGGTACTTTGAAAGAGACGAGGCATTTATCCGACCAGGAACCAAGGAATGACTGAAACCGGACTTACGGGATAATTAATTTTCTTCCCGCTTGGGGAAGGAATCCCAAAATTTGGAAAATCCGGATAGGTCGGGTAGCGGAACGGGAAGAATTCGAGAGCCCGCCTGTTTGCAGCTTTTCTTCCCGGAATTTCTTAATTGATGCTGGGTGGTTCGGGATAGCCTTCATAAAAGAAAGCCGTCGGGAATGACCGTGCCTTTGGGGATTACGATGACTCCATCTCGAATCATCCCGAACCAGTCTTCTGGACTTTCTTGAGTCCCCTCGCGATTGACCAAGCGAACTCCCCGCCCAATGTGACAGTTTTTGTCGATGATTGCTCCGTCGATAATGGTCTCATCCCCAATACCCAGTGGGGGATCTGCTCTCCCCTCCCGATCGGAGGGCGGGGTGTAGAAATCGTTCCCCAAAAGCACACTGTTTCTGAGTGTCACATTTCGCCCGATGATACTTCGTAATCCGATAACACAATTTTCGATAATACAACCGGGACCAATCTGACACCCATCCGCAATCAGACTATTCCGGACCGTGGCGGCTTCGATTTTCGAAGGTGGCAAAAACCTCGCTCTGGTGTAAATCGGTAAATCAGAGGAGAAAAGACTAAAAGGTGGTTCCTGGGAGGCCAACCGCAAGTTCGCGTGATAAAACGAACCAATGGTTCCGATATCTTCCCAGTAACCGTCGAAAAGGTGTACGTGTACATGCATGCTTCGGATGGCTGCCGGGAAAACCTCTTTGCCGAAGTCCTGGTAGGGGGTCTTCTCTAAGCAGTCGAAGAGCCGGGACCGATTGAAAAGATAAATCCCCATACTGGCCAAATATTCACGCGGGCCGGGTTCGATCCCTCTTTCCTTCAACCATTGGGGATCTATGCGAACATGTTCCAACTCTTCATTGGTTTTTGGCTTTTCCAAAAAACCCACTACGCGACCAGCCTCATTTACCCGCATGATTCCTAGACCGGGTGCAGCCTGCCGGTCTACCGGAACCGCAGCGATCGTAACATCCGCTCCTGAGCGAACGTGGGTTTCGATCATTCGCCGAAAATCCATCCGATAAAGCTGATCGCCAGAGAGGATGAGCACATAACGCACACCCGGCTGATCCACGTGGCGGAGATTCTGCCGAACCGCGTCTGCGGTCCCCTGATACCACTGTTCGGTCGTCAAGGTCTGCTGGGCCGCCAAGATCTCTACAAACCCGTCGCAAAAGGCATCGAAAACATAGGTCCGCCGAATATGGCGATGCAAACTTACGGAGTTGAACTGCGTGAGAACATAAATGTGGTTCAGCCCGCTGTTTAGGCAATTCGAAATGGGAATATCAATCAGGCGATACTTCCCCGCCACCGGTACCGCGGGCTTGGAGCGAAATTTAGTCAGCGGATAAAGCCGCGTACCACGCCCACCGCCTAACACCAAAGTTAGCACTTCCCGCATAGGACACCTTCACGTGATACTTCTCTCTGCCAAGCTGCCCAGTAAGCTGCGAACCTTGCACCAAGGATGGTCCACCCCATGAGTGCAACAAAGATCCTGCGAAGCTCACCCGCTGGTAAAAGGAAATTAAAAGGAAACTCCTTGGCTTGCTTACCGTGCCTCCAGGTTCGCCCGGTTCCGATCCCTCAGCTCAATACCGGAAAAATATTGCCAGCCAGCCGCAAAGTATTTTAAACCCGATCTAGTTAATTCCTAGAGGATTTACCGGTGTTAATCCACCAATAAGAACCCGGGCCGTTAAGAATCGGAACACATGCGAAGATCTTCCCCGGAAAAACCGGGTGGGAGGACCCTCTACCCTCAATAGGCCGAATTTCGCCTGCCTCACCTACCGGGAACCCAATCTGAAGAGAATTTTCGGACAGGGACAACTCCTTTCAAAATCGGGACATCGGCCTAGCCTTTGGCCGGTTCCACGACCAAATTGGGATCTGTCTGACAAGATCCTTTCCGGCAATTCTTCCCGCGAGATCAACAACCGGTTTTCACTCATCAAACACTGGTCTTTCAAATGACTGCGAAAGGGGTTTTTAGACCCGGACTAATCTTCGTTGTGCTCGATCAACGGCCAATAAGTATCAAAATCAAAGTCAGGGCTGTTATCTAGGTCATGGCAACTTACACACTGCCAGTTCCTAGCATCCTCCAGGGTTAAGCGAACCAGGGTCCGAAACCGCTCCTGAGCCTCAAAGTCCGATCCCATCTCCGCCCGAATGTGGTTCTCTCCCGGGCCATGACAGGCCTCGCACCCCACATCCACAAGGTGTGGGGTGGTTTCCTCGCTCCAAAAACCACCTTCATAGGGAAAGTACTCCGTCGGATGCCAACCGACGACATGGCAACTTATACACTCTGGATCATGGGTGCGAGGAATTTCCAGCTCCTTGAGCGTTCGCCAAGCCTTGGCATGCCCGCTTTTTCGCCATACGTCGTAAGAAACCTCGTGGCAGGTTTCACATTTTTTGGATCCTACGTATTGCCCCATTTCGGCCAATTTTGGATTTGGGGCCGGACGAACGCCTAAGCCTTCAAATCCCAGCAACTTCAATTGCTCCTGATAGTCGACCAGAAGGGCGAGCACCTCCGGAGACTGTGGAAACCGGCTGTCTAAAGGGACCCGCTGGTATCGGACCTTTGGTTCACCCGATGCAAAAAAGCCGAGCACGATAGCATCCATCCCTTTTGTCCCGACTTCTATGAACATACGTCCATCTGGATACCTCATTGGTTCCGGGGGAGGACTCGGCGGGGTGCCCGCAGTGACCACAATGTCAAATTCCGGGTAACGTTCCCCAAGTTTCCATGATTCCTCGTGGGATGCGTGGGCCAGAAGGATGAGGATATCCGCCTCCTGTTTCAGCTGGGGAACAATCTCCTTTAACTTCTCTTCCGCCGGGGCTAGCTGGATATCAGGATTATTGACCTCCGGATGCCAGCTGTCTCCCAAAATGGCAGTTACCCCCAGCCGAACACCGGCAACTTCGATGACTTTCTTCTGAGGGGTAAGGTTCTGGGCAAACCCAAACAGGCCAACGTTCGCGGAAACATACAAGGAGGATTGCGAATCCAGCCCGGCTGCCACAGCCAATAGCTCCCCGGCCGGAAGGCGAAGGTCTCTAACCCCGAAGGTAATGGCCTCGTAACCCATCTGTCGCATGGCTTCCACCGTCAGATGGAACTTAAGTTCCGTCTGCCGGCCAAAGCCCTTAATATATCCCCCAACGTCGAGCCCCACCACAGGGCAGTTCCATTGCTCCCGGAGCTGCTTAAACATCGAGTACCGTCGGCTTAAGCCCCCCTTCATCCGATCCAAACCGGCACAGCCACACGGTTCTAAATAGCCATCTGCCCGTCCCGTAATGACCAAAGCAAACTTGGGGACCGGCCAACCTACGAAAATAGGCCCATTTTCCTTGATCGGATCAAAAGGTTCGCCCTTCCCTTTACCTACCCGTTTTCCGGAAGGAGCATGGGTCCGTCCTGCACCTCCCGCCTCTCGAAGGTCTTGCAGGGGGAGAGAACGACCTTGAGGAGGCCGGAGGGGGTTTTCCAGTAAAGGTTTATCCAGCCTACTAACACCCCCGGTCGGTTCCAGCGAGTCTTGAAGGCCACCTGGGGTGCGAGAACCCAATTTCTGCGTCGTCCCCATTTCTGGTGGAATGCCAGGTTCTACAACCCCGTGTTCCTCTCCCCCCGCAGCACCAACTAGGCCAGGCGAGTATTTCGGGCCCGCGACTGTGGGCTGACCCGGGACTTGGCTTCTTACCCCCAGCTGGTCCTGGGAGGGACTTTGCGAACTTTCCCTCTGCCCACATCCCTGGGCAAGCATTCCCGCTAACACGAAGACCCACACCCAAACCACACTGGATCGATATACCACTTGTGTAACCTCCGACGGGAATTTAATTTCGGGACCCTCCCTGGGGAGGGGTATAGGAAGGGTCAGTACCACATAAAAAATAATCAGTTCGGTCTCCGGCCGACTCTTCCAGATGGACCTGGGACCCCAAAGATCATCTTGTTGATAGGGGCATGGATAGAATGTCGGTTAGTACCATCCCCCCAATTGTTCCGCGAAAAAGATAAAAGCCTTCCTCTCATGTCAGGGTAAGGTTACCGAGCCTAGCGGAGTTTCCGGACCCGGGGTTGACCTCCACCAGAAATTTTTCCTCTAGTATCCCCCTCTGGAAGGTTAAGGCACACATTACATGGTTCAGCCCGCCGCGAACCATCTCCCGTACATGGTTGTCCGGGCAAACCGGCACGGTTTAAGGACCGGAGAATCCCCCCATCCGCCCACATCCACACTCTGCTAGAGCGATCAAACTTTGGGGAACCACCCCTCTGTCAGCTCGGCGGAACTGACTCGAGCATTCTGCAGCCGAAGGGGCAGGCCTGTTATCCCGGCTAACCTGCCAGTGTCCCAACCGAATTGGGCGGGCCGACAGATCACACGCACACACCCATCCAGAAAGAAAGTTTTTGAATAATGCATCTCCTCCGTATCGCCTAAATCGATCATAGCCACTTTTCGGGGCAGCAATATTGGGACCTAAAGCCCCAAGCGTTTGAACACGACAAGGGCTGTACCCCCCGGAATTCAGCATCTGCCGGTGACTTACTTGAAGGCAGTATCGCTGTAAACCACTGAAAGTGGCGGGCCTTTTCCAAGCAACCCCAGGAAACAAGATATTGAACGACCACCTCCCCTCGCTCCGAAATAGCCCCGACAAATCCTTGCACTCCTCCCAGAAGAAAGTCTAAACCGAAGAGACTTCTTGGAACAATGTGAACTTCTAGCGGTAATTCCCGACCTGCCAGAGGATTGGGAAAAAAACCGAGCTCTTCCGAAGACTTTCTTTCGGCCCGGATTTCGTTCCTGAGGCAGGATGGACTGCCCACGAAACTGGCTCAACTTTCAATCAGAAAACTCAGATTGATCTTCAGTTCCGGAGCCTCAGCCACTCCGGTGCTGAAGAGGATATACCCGCTTGGTTGGTTATCGATACCCAAATAATTGCCTGCCGGGCATCCTTGGGGAAAGCGGATGGTCACCGGCACGAGCATGGCAGGAGCATCTCCAAGAGGAGTGGGCGAGCCAATTTCCACTTGGACAAACTCTGGGAAGACCTTTTCCACTGCAAACTGAACACGATCGGCCAAACTTCGGCTTACCCGAAGGAAAATTCGCCGTTCCAAACCAGTCGTGCGGCGAAAAGTCCCCAACCGGAGCAAAGACCGACCTTCGTCCCACCCCACCCCTACCACGGAGATTTCGCTTGCCACCGTTCCTCTGATTGGCACGGTGATCTCGGGAGCCTCGGGATAATTCGTTTTCACCACCAACTTCTGAGAAAAAGCACCGAGCGGTAACCCCGGCCGAATGGTCAGTACTCCCCTTACTCCGCCGGATGCCCCTTCGTGCTGTTCCAACTCGGCAGCCTCCAACGGCCGAAATTCAACCCAAAAGTACTCAGCAGTAGACGAATCTTCAAAACTCCAGCTCGAGATACTCAACGGAGTGGGCCGATATCCCACCAGCCGAAATTCCGCAACAGCAGGCTGGCCAGCAGCTATACGGGTGAGCACAATCTCCGAGGGGATTGCCTGCACAGCTTTTGTAACCTTCCCACGAACGCTCAACACGATCCGCGGATTACGCCGATCGTTCGTAAGAATGGTCACTGACTGCGAATAAGGACCGCTATAGCCTTTCAAATCGAACTTAACGGTGACAACAGTTTCCTCTCCCGGACGAATTTCCCTCCGGCCGACAAGACTACTTGTGCACCGACAGGTCGTGGACCCTTCTTCAAGCCGCAACGGAGCCGTGCCTTCGTTCCGAATTACAAATTGGTGCTCTCCCACCGCGTGTTCGTCGAGAACCCCGAAGTCGAACTCTAAGGAATCCACCACGGCCTTTGGCTCGCCGGCGGCCGATGTTTCCGTTTGAAGTGGAACAACTGTCCCGGTCCGCTTTACCGCTGGCCAAAGCAAAAACTCGCTGGCCGCGGAAATCACTCCAACCACCACCCCAAGGAAACCTGCTGCCGCTACTTTTGCGATGAAGGGGAGGTTCCTTCGCATGGATGAACGCCCCTCACTATTTTCCTGGAATTTGCCTATAGGTAGCAACAAAAATATGACCGAACCCAACAGGCTGCTGGATTAAGCTCACTTCAGCTCACGCAATGAAGCCTTTTCGAAAACCCCTGAGTTCACATTGCCCGGCAAATTATGCGGCCAAACCCGTATGCGAACTCCCGAATCGTTAAATCCTGGAGCCGGGGAGTTTAAACATCCATCGGTTCACTTTTCTTCCCAAATAGAACTCAAGATCGGCCCCTTTCCCGACTTCTGGGGGCTTTGAATGCAGCCTGAGGAAGAGCGGTTCCACGGCCGCACCCACCGTATTCTGAACCCCCCAGCAGGGCCTAATTACCGGAACTTCCAAAGACTCCATTTACGGCCCCTCGCGAGGCGGGTGGGCAACACCTTAATCCGAGGAACGATTTCCGCTCGCGGTTGCCCAAAAATGAGCGGCATGCATTCCCCATGAAGGTGGCACTCGAATTCCACCCTTTTCGGTTCCAATACTGGTTCGGAAGGATGGCCCAGAGAGTAGTGGCGTAAAAAACCCCAGCCGTGCGGTTCCCTCCGCAACTACTCCCGCGAGACTTCATTTAAAGATCCTCTGCCAAAATTTTATCCCACCCCCCGGTTCCCGCAGCCAGCTTTTCCATCTCTTCTTGCAAGTCGGGAGGTAACTTTCGGTCCTCATGGGGATTCCTGCGATTGAGTTCCAAAGCCTTACGGGCCTCCGGCACCGCCTCATCTTTTCGACCGATTGCTGACAAACCCCGGGCCAACTTTGCACGCAATAAAGCATTTGTCGGGAAATTTTGCACTGCTTGCCTCCATGCCTCCACAGCTTCCTCCCAACAATCCTTTCGGTTTAAGCTACTTCCCACGTCCCAGAACAAATCCCCCACCACCTCCCACGCTTTCGCCGACCGGCCGGAGATCCTGAGAAACCACCCCACATTCTGTCGAAAAGCCCCCTCTGCCCGCGGACTCCCCGTGGCGGCCCACTGGGTGGCATACCCCTGGATCAACGCCAAGAAGGTTTCTGGAGAGAGTGGGTCCCGGGCAGCGGCTGTCTCGACCAGCTGTAGCAGTTGCTCAAGCGAACCCCGAGAGCCCTCCCGATGGATGCGAGCCCACACACTTCGAGCCCCCAAAACGGGCCGATATGCTGCAAAATAACAGAGAACACATAATCCTAAAAGCAAAAACGGCACTGCCGGCCTCGCCCAGCGGGGGGTCTCCCGTTTAACGACCTTTATTCGCTCCAAAGCAGTCCCCCGGCCCCGATGTGCGGCTATCATCATGTCCCATCTTGATTGCAAGGCGGCCGCCCACCTCGGCCTCCAAAGCCGGATTTTGCTTCTGCGGGTTTCTTGAACTGAACTGCCAGTACCCCCCGGCTGAATCTGCCCCAATCCACGCAACAAGTTTTCCAGCGTCAAGGCCACCGCAACGAGAATCCAAAAAGACCCGGCTACATTAGCGAAGGTAATCCCCCCTGAAGCACTCAAATGAACAAGGAGGCCTGCACACGCAATTTTCAACCATCCCGATTCTACCTGGCCCTCTAACAACCAATCTTTCGAGATCCACAGGATCAAAAAAAGCGTCAAACCAGTCAGGCTGATCCCGATCCAAGAAGGGGGAACCGAACTTAATAACCCTAAAGGCCAAGCGAGCAGCACTCCCCCTACCGCCCCCGCGATCACAGCGAAGATATCCTCTTGCCCTTGCTGGGGGCTATCCCCGCGGTTGTCAGCCCCAACGCATTTTTTTGCTCCGAAGCCCCTTTTATGGGGGCTGGTTTGTCCCCGCCCTTTCTCCGACGGTGTGCTTCCGCCAACCTGCCCCTGTTTATCCTGGATCTTGAGGTCTTTTTGAGGGCCCCCCTCATACTCCTCTGGACCCCTCAACGTGCTGAAGGTAGCAAGCGGCATGACCCCGTTTCGAGGCTTCCTCCGGGAAACCGGGAAAAATATTGCCCCCAACAGGCTCACTAGCAGTATTCCGGCCGGAATTCCTCCGACAGCAACCAGTTCCAAGAGGA
>Ga0272449_1000880_pt1 | contig 33438 bp, 33 predicted proteins | sample YNPCB0241_FD_198679 | JGI IMG/M metagenome (GOLD analysis project Ga0272449, IMG submission 198679) | Hot spring sediment microbial communities from Yellowstone National Park, WY, United States - YNP-CB-024-1 | ecosystem: Environmental > Aquatic > Thermal springs > Hot (42-90C) > Sediment... | reverse complement strand
AGATCTCCCTGTGGGATACGAGTTCCTCATAAGAGGAGTAAGTGATGCCTTTTTCTTTGGCATATTTTTCAGCCTCTTCTTTGTTTACTGTTATAAGGGCGACAAGATATGGTTTTCTATCTCCGAGGACTACTATCTGACTTATAAATGGGTCTGCCTTTACCATATTCTCTATGTTCTGCGGAGCCACATTCTTTCCTCCTGCGGTGACAATCAGGTCCTTCTTTCTGTCAGTGATGAAGAGGAAGCCGTCCTCATCTATATAGCCTATATCTCCTGTCTTGAACCATCCATCCTCCGTAAACGCCTCCTTTGTTTGGTCTGGTTTTTTAAAATATCCAAGGTATGCAACATTATCACCTTTTCCGAGTATTTCCCCGTCCTCTGCTATTTTTATCTGACAGCCCGGAATGGGGAGCCCAACGCTTCCAAACTTGAAATTATCAGGTCTGTTTATTGTAAGAGCAGGGCATGTTTCAGTCAGTCCGTAACCCTCAAGTATCAAAAGCCCGCAGGAATGGAAGAACTCTGCAATCTCCTTTGCCAGTGGAGCACCGCCAGATATAGCATATTTCAACCTTCCTCCCAGCCTTTCCATTACCTTATTGAAAACCAGTTTCTTTGCAATCGCAAATTTAAGTCTTAAAATCAAAGGAACGGGTTTCTTCTTCTGAATGTATTCACTCCTTTTTCTTCCAACCTTTAATGCCCAGTTGAACATCTTTTCCTTAAGTGGGCTTTCTTTTGCCTTTGAAAGGATTGCTGCATAAAACTTTTCATATATTCTTGGGACGCTGTAGATAACAGTTGGACGAACCTCTACAAGATTTTCCGGGAGCTTCTGTAAGCTTTCAGCAAAAGCAACGACATTTCCGAGATAGATTTCTACAAACTCGCCACATCTTCCAAAGGAATGGGAAAGCGGAAGAAATGTAAGGTCAAGTTCCTTTTCTTCACCTATTATGGCAAGGGATGCCAGTCCTTCAATCATGGCAAGATGATTCTTATGGGTCTGAACAACTCCTTTTGGAGGTCCTGTGGTTCCGGATGTGTAAACTATTGTGGCTATTTCCTCGGGCTTTATGTCTTTAATTGTCCTTTCAATATATCCCTTATCATCATACTTTTTGCCAAGGGCTATTAGATGGTCAAGCGACATGACAAACTCATCTTCCCCTTTAAACCCTTCAATGACAATTACCTTCTTTACTTCAGGGATGTCTTTTCTTATTTTTCTCATCTTCTCCAGCTGAATGAGGTCCTCAACAATTACAGCCTTCGCCTCTGAATCGTTTATAATATACATAGCCTGTTCTGGGGTATTAGAAGGGTATATGGGAACAGTTACCGCACCTATTGAAAGTATTCCGAAGTCCGAGTAAACCCATTCAGCCCTTGTTTGAGACATTATACAAACCTTATCCCCTCTCTTAATTCCGAGGGCGAGGAGACCCTTTGATATATTTCTTGTAATTTCGCCTATTTCCTCCCACTTTCTTTCCCGCCACTTCCCTTCTATCTTGACAAGATGCCCAACATTGTCCTTAGAGGTGTTTACCCTGTCCCAGAACATCTCTGCCAGATTTTTATATTTCATCTCGCTCCTCCTTCTTTTTTTTGAATTGTAAAAAAAATTAAATAAAAAGGCAAACAAATTTTTTGTTACCCCCTAAAAATTGAAGTGCCTGTGAAAAAACTAACCCCTTAATCAGGTCAGTTAACTTGATAAATTGGAAGTTTGAAGATATACTGGATTCCATGACTTCAAAAAAAGTTCGGAAAGAAGAAATAGACAGAATGGTAGAAAAAGCATATTTTTCCGAGCCACATTTACTAAAAAATTTTTTCAAAGAGATAAAAAAAATTGCCGTTGAGAACGGGATTTTTCCCGCATCACTTCACAATACCTATAAGGAGTTTGGAAAGAGGAAGTTAGAATTCACTGTCCCCGCCTTTAACATAAGGTTCCTTCCCTATCATACAATGCGGTCCATATTTAGAAAGGCTGTGGAAATGGAAGCTGGATGGTTCATAATGGAGATAGCAAAATCAGAAATAGGATATACCGGACACAGTCCCCTCATGTATTCATTCCTGGTCCTTGCTTCTGCCCTGAGAGAAGGATTTACTGGACCCGTTTTTATTCAGGCTGACCACTTTCAACTGGACAGAAAAAAATTTTTTGAAAATCCTGACGAAGAGATTTCAACATTGAAAAACCTTATAATCTCAGCAATTGAAGCGGATTTTTACAACATTGACATTGATGCCTCAACGCTCGTTTCAGTTGATGAAAAAGACCCGTTTAAGGAACAGGAGAAAAATGGGATTGTAACAGCAGAACTCACAGAGTTCATAAGGAAGAAGCAACCAGAAGGAGTCACTATAAATATAGGTGGTGAAATAGGAGAGATAGGAAAGAGAAACAGCACGCCAGAAGACCTGATTGCATTTATGGAGATATATCTTGGTGAAATAAAGAAAAGAGGTATTAAAGAAGGGCTGACAAAGATAAGCATCCAGACAGGGACGAAGCACGGAGGATTTGTCCTTCCAGATGGTTCTGTAGCAAAAATAGATGTGGATTTTGAAACAATTGAAAAGCTTTCAAAACTTTCAAAGGAAAAATATGGACTCGGAGGGGTTGTCCAGCACGGAGCCTCCACCCTTCCGAAGGAACTTTTTAAAAAATTCCCGGAGGTGGGAACTCTTGAAATTCATCTGGCAACGGAGTTTCAGAACATCCTCTTCAATTCCCGCTCTATCCCCGGAGAAATAAAAAAAGAAATGTTGGAATACATTATGGAGAAATTTGGCAGTGAGAAAAAATCCGATGAAACGGAAGAACAATTCTTTTACAGAATGAGGAAATTCTGTGCCGGGGAGTTTAACAAAAAGTTATGGAATCTACCTGATGAGAACAAAGAGGAGTATATGGAGGAAATAGGGGAATATGTGGGGTTTATTTTCACTTCCCTTGGGGTGAAAGGGACAATTCGTGAGAGTAGGCAAATTCAGCCCCCCAGAGCATAACTGCTATAGAAAAGTAAACCCACAGGACCGCTATAATTAATGTGCTTATTGAACCGTAGACGAGGTTTATCTTTGTTATAGTTGACATATACCAGAGGAAAATATACCTCCCTATTTCCCAGACAAAAACTGCTGAAAGCCCACCGTATATAACTGACCTCCTCGGAACATTCCTTGATGGAAGGAAGTAGTATATGAAACAGCAGAAGGAAAAGTAAAAAAGGGGCGGGAAAATATATCGGCTGAATATCCCGGTTTGGGGGATTGATATGTTTGCCTTTGAACTCGCAATTCTGATCAATGTCCAGTAGATTGCCTTGCTTATCACCATCCCGAGTATTATTACGCATACGACAAAAACGCTGCCCAGGGATGTGAGGTGCCTTTTAAATGTCTTGATTTCTCCTGTTTTGAAAACAACATCAAGAGCCTTTGAGGTTGAAGAAAATACAAGCGTCGCTGCCCAGAGGGTGATTATAAAGCCGATGACTCCGAGGGCATGAATGGAAATGGAAGGATTTTCAAGATTTGCCATAACCTCATGAGGGACACTCGGAAAAAGCCTTGATGCGAAATCAATTAAAGAGGATACAATGAAGGATTTCGTTCCATATATTTTCGCTGTGAAAAGGATGCTCAAAAGGATAAGGGGAACAAGTGAAAGGACTGCAAAGTAAGAAAGGGCAGCGGATGTGTAAAGGCAATCGTCGTTATGGAAGTTTCTCAACGCATTCCAGAAGATACTTGCTATTTTTCTCAACCTCATAATAAAATTTTATATATTAAAAATTCTCCTTTCAATGCAATTTCACTCCACATTTCGGTAAAACTCCCTTCTTAGCTTTTGCAGCCTTCTTTCAAGAAAGTAGGAACTTTTTAGAGGGGAATACCTCCTTGGATTTGGAAGAATGGCAGCGAGCCTCAGTGCCTCTTCAGCAGTAAGTGAGGAAGCATGCTTATTGAAATAATGAAGAGCTGCCACCTCTGCACCAAATATCCCTTCTCCCCATTCAACTATGTTGAGGTAAATCTCAAGGATTCTCTTTTTTGATAGAAAGGTTTCAATTTCAACAGTCAAAAGAGCTTCATAGAGCTTTCTAAAAATACTCTTTTTGGGATTCAAAAACAGATTTTTTGCCACCTGCTGGGAAATAGTGCTCCCTCCCCTTACAAACCTCCTCTTCTTAAGATTTACCTTTATTGCATATTTTATCCCTTCAATGTCAAAACCGTTGTGTTCCCAGAACTTTGAGTCTTCCGATATTATAACTGCCTTTACGAGATTTGAGGAGATTTTTGACAGAGGAACCCACTTCTGCCGTATCTTTAAAACCTTCCCCTTCTTTTTCTCTTCCTTTATGCGATATTTCATCATAGAGGTCATCTTCGGATTATGAAAATTTAGCATTATTATCTGGATGGGTTTAAAAACATAAAGAATAATGAGGATTCCAGAAATTACCGCTATCAATTTCTTGTTCAAGAAGGTTTTTGCCTTTTTCATCCCTTTTATTCTTCAATTTTTTTATTGAGCCTGTTTAAAACTTCCTTCACGGTCATACCCCTTTTTTCTGCCGTCTTTTTAACGCTTGAATACTCGTAAGAGAAGTTTGTCAATTTGCCATTCCAGTATGCCTTCTTCACAATAATTTTTTCTCCTCCAAAATTAATGACCCCTTTCTTTCTTAATAATTCAATCCTTCCGACAGGATAATATCTCAGCCCGATTGTTGTAGTTGTCCTGAAAAGCACAGAGGATAGGTCTGTTAGTTTCTTTTTTTCACAGAGAATAGAAACCACATAACCAGGTCTTGATTTCTTCATTATTACCGGTGTTATGTAAACCTCAAGGGCTCCGTTCTGAAAAGCCTTTTCAAAAAGGTCTTCAAACATGAATGGTGGCATATCGTCAATGTTGGTTTCAATGACAATTATTTCCTCCTCCTTCACTTCATTGCATATAATTGCCCTCAATGCATCGGGAAATGGGTTATTTTCATATCTACCTATTCCATAGCCTATCTTTTCCGGAGAAAACCTCATTGAGGGATTAAATTCTGCCTTTAAGACTTTAAGGATTACTGCTCCTGTAGGAGTTGTAAGCTCTCCGGTTCCTTCTCTGAATAATGGAAAACCCTTTAAAATATCAAGGGTTAAAGGAGAAGGTGCGGGAAGAAGTCCGTGAGAGGACTTAATGAAACCTCCTCCTACATTAACGGGTGCAGAATAAACCCTTTCAATTCCGAGAATCTCCTTTGAAACTATTGCACCTGCTATATCCACCAGGGTGTCAAGGGTTCCGAGCTCATGAAGGTGGACCTCGTCAGTTTTTTTCCCATGAGCCCTTGACTCAGCGGAGAAAAGGATTTCAAATGCGAGTTTTATGTCGTCCTTTATGGATTTTTTAAAGGAAAGACCTTTTAAAATTTTCTTGAATTCCCTGTAGTTCTTAAATACCTGCCTTTCACCCCCCTTTACTTCAACCCTTGTTCCGCTCAACCCTTTTAACTTAACCTTTTTAGCCTTTATCTCAAAACCTTTAATTCCACCCTTTTTGAGTTCCTCTTCCAATTTTTTATGTGAAAACCCCGTGTCAAAAAGGGATGCAAGAAACATATCGCCTGAAATACCTGAAAATGGGTCAAGATAAAGAACCTTCAAATTTTTACCTTTCTCTCCTTAATCATCCTTTCGTATGCATGAGCGAGCCCGGTGAAAAATATGAGTAGGTCCGCCACATCCGTTGGGGAATGAACCCCTTTTCCACCATCCCCGTAAAATATGTTCACAACCCTTCCCCTGAATAGGACAGGGATTATGAATGCAGTAACAGGCTCTCCCCCTATTACCTCAAAGAATTCATCGGGAATCCCTGATAACTTTCCAACGAAATGGCTCTTCGTTTGAAGGACGAATCTAAAAGTTCCCATCTCATCTATATTCTTAACAAACCTCCTGAACCTCTGTCTGTTAACTCCCTCCCCTATTCCATCCCATCCAATTAGTTTATCCTTCATGAGGACAAAAAGACAACTCCTTTTGAACCTGTTCATTGCAAGTTTTAACACCGTTTCACCGAGTTCGTCCCTGTTCTTTATCTTATCAAGAAGTGCCCTTGCCTCTTTCAGAGAAATTGGAGAAAATTCCTCCTCAATCTCAACCTCTATTTCTTCCTCAACATCAGGCACTGGCTTTTGCATGTATAATTTTTCAAAGTCCTCCTGTGAAAGGAGCTCCTGAGGTTTTAACATTTCCTTTTTATCAGGAAGCTCTTCAACCTTTTCAGCATGGGGCTTTAAATACTCCTCCCTTTCCCTTTTTGTTAGAAGGATGTATCTCGTCTCCCTTTTTATCCCGTAATACCTTTCAAGGAGATATCTTATGAGGATTTCAGGAAGGATATATGGTTTAACTTTTAAACCAGTGAGAAAGGATATTTCATCTATGGCATCAAGGTTTTCTGGTTCCTCCATTATGAGGTGGAGGGTTTTGTTTTCCTTTTTGAATGGGATCACCCGGTGTTTTTTTGCCATCTCCTTCGGTATAAGGGAAATCACCTCCGATGGGATGTCTTCTATCTGGGAATATGGAGGAAGCTGAACTCCATGCTGGAGGCTCAAGAATACTGACAGGGTATTTACAGAGATATAACCCAACTCAACAAGATTTGTCCCTATTTTCCCTCCGAATATGACCTGAGATTCTACCGCCTCTTCAAGCTGCTTCCTCGTAACTATCCCGTTTTCAACAAGTATCTCTCCAAGCCTTTTCATTTTTAATAGTATACCTCAACGGAAAAAGGTTTCAATTGATTTAAAGTTGACTTTTGAAAAACCTTAATGCATTATCATGAAAAATTTTTTTGACCTCTTCCTCCTTAAACCCTGCTTTAAGGAGCGCACGGGCGAGGTTCTGGTATTTTGAAACATCCTCAAGCCCCTCTGGAACCGAAAATATGAAACCATCAAAATCAGAGCCAATGCTTATAAAATCTGTTCCGAATCTTTCTGCACAATAGGCTATATGACGGACGATGCCTTCAATCTTCCTTGAAAAAATAGATGACAAAAAATATGGATAAAAAATTATTCCTATTATCCCACCCGCTTCTTTTATTGCTTTTATCTGCTCATCAGATAAGTTTCTCCACATATTTTTCACCCCGCATACACCAGTATGAGAAACAAATGGTGGCTTTTCCGATTTCTCAATAGCATCAAAGAAACCCTTGTAACTTATGTGAGCGAGGTCTATAATTATTCCTGCTTTGTTCAACTCTCTAACCAGCTCAACTCCTTTTTTGTAAGTCCCTCATTCCTGAATTTTTCTCTCACAGATGGACTCGCATATTCTGTCTTCGTAAAATGGGAGAGTGTGAAATACCTGACCCCTTTCTCCTTCAAAATGGGAATCATTGATAAATCATCTTCAATTGCATGGGCACCCTCAACACCGAGTATAACTCCTATCTTTCCATTTAAATCAAGGTCCTCTTTGTTTCTTATAAGATGAAGCTGCGGATTTGCCTTCAATATACCTTCAATGTGGTTCAATGTTTTCAGTGTTCTTTCCTTTTTCCTTCTTGTATAGGGAGGGACAACTATTCCGAATCCTCCTATTCTCAATCCACCCTCTATAGCCCTCGGGATGTCAAAGTGATTGAAAAGTGGAGTGAAACCGAATATATGTTTGTGCCTTTTTTCTATTTTGTATCCAAACCTTTCAGTCCATATAAATGTGTCAATGTGGAGGTCTATTACAGGAAACAATGAAAATAAAAAGAGCGGGAAACGGGATTCGAACCCGCGACCCCCGCCATGGCAAGGCGGTGCTCTACCGCTGAGCTATTCCCGCATGATTTATATTTATACAAAATTTTTAATCCCATTTCAACAATATTCTGGATGCTCACGCTGGAGCCAGAAAGTCCCCAGATCTTAACATGTAATTTCTTGAAAAAGAAAAAAATTCTGAAAGAATTGGCTTTAATAGATATGAGGATACTTGAGGGAAAAGTGGCTATCGTAACAGGTGGAGGAAGGGGACTGGGAAGGGAATACTCTCTTGCCCTCGCAAGGGAGGGAGCAAAGGTTGTGGTAAATGACCCGGGATTTGAAATTGATGGCTCAGGAGGAAAAAGGGAAATAGCAGAAAAAGTAGTTGAGGAGATAAAGGCTCAAGGAGGAATGGCTGTCCCCAATTTTGATTCTGTAGCTTCATCAGAGGGGGTTGAAAACATAATAAGAACAGCAGTTAAAAATTTTGGAGGTATTGACATTCTCATAAACAATGCGGGCATCTTAAGGGATAACACAATTACAGAAATGAATGATGAAGAATGGGATAGCGTGATAAATGTGATATTAAAAGGTTCTTTTCTGTGTATTCGTGCAGCAGGGAAAATAATGAAAGAAAGGAAATGGGGAAGGATAATAAATACATCTTCTCTAACCGGAGTATTTGGAAATTATGGGCAGGCAAACTACTCATCAGCATGTGCTGGAGTAATAGGACTTACCAAAACAGCAGCAATTGAGTTTGCTAAATATGGGATCACCGTGAATTGCATACTTCCACTTGCAATAACAAGAATGACGGAAAATCATCCTTCATTTGAAGGAGTTGATAGAAAGGAATTTTCTCCTGATTTATGCGTTCCGCTTGTTCTTTATCTTCTTTCAGACCTTGCAGAGACCATCACGGGATATGTTTTTGGCATCCATGGTGGTGAGATATTTACCTATAAAACCTACCTTACAAGGGGAATTAAAAAAGAGAAATGGTCCATAGAAGAAATACATCAGAACCTCAGAAAAATAATTGAGGAATAAAATTTTAAATATGCTTGAAAAAAAGTTAAAAGGAGATAAATTTTAAAAAAAACAGGAGGTAGAAAGATGGCTATGAAAATTACTCAGGAGTGTATAGCCTGCGGGGTATGTGAACCAGAATGCCCGAGAGGATGTATAAGTGCAGGAGATATATATGTAATTGACCCAAGCTGTTGCACAGAATGTAAAGATGAAGGCGGACCAAAGTGTGTTGCTGTCTGCCCTGTTGACTGCATAGTAAAGGCAGAATAAATCTCTAATTTTGATGAGAGGGGGGAAATTTGTCCTCATTTGTCTAATAGGAATAGTGAATAATTGTGCTTTTCCCTATTATTTTTATAAACTTGATGAACCTGCTGATGCTCACTATTTTGTAGAAACAGAGGATGGATGGAAAATCTCTTTACACACCTACAGACCATCTGAAATTAGGTATAAATATCCGGTCATTGTCTGTCACGGTCTCGGTTCAAACAGATTTTCCTGGGACCTTGGAGAAAAAAGCATAGGGAAATACCTGAAAAATAAGGGGTTTGATGTCTGGCTGATTGACCTGAGGGGTTCAGGTGACAGCAGTAAACCATCTCCCTTTAACAGATACCGTTATGATTACAACTTTGATAAATATGTTTTTTATGACCTCAAAAGCGCAATAAATTTTGTCAAAGGGAAAACCTCGTCTGAAAAGGTTTTCTGGGTGGGACACAGTATGGGAGGGATGGTCATATACGCATACATGGGAATGGTGGAGAAAGAAAGCTTAAAAGCGGTAGTAACAGTTGGTTCTCCAGTTGATTTCGTCCTTCCCACCCTTCTGTACAAAATTGCTCACTATACCAGAGATATCGTTTATGGAATGAGATTTTTCCCTGTTCGACCCATTGCTCAAATCCTTTCTCCATTTGGGAAGGTTCCCATTGAAGAAGCAGACGTCCTTATATGGGATAGCGAAAACATAGAGCCATCGGTAAGAAGAAGGGCAATGGCGAACGCAGTGGATAATGTCTCCGGTGAGGTCATGAAGGAATTTGTTATGTGGTTTATAAAGGGAGATTTCACTACCGCTGATGGCATTCATTCTTACAAATATGCCCTGAAGGGAGTGGATGTTCCGGTCCTTTTCATCACAGGAGCAAGGGATGGACTTGCACCTCCCCAGAGCGTTTATGAGGCATACAAACTTCTTGGAACAGATGATAAAAAATTTGTGATTGCTTCAAAGGCGAATGGATTTCATGCAGATTACGCCCATACCGACTTGATAATGGGAAGACATGTGGAAGAGGAAATTTACCCGCTTATAGAAAACTGGTTCAAAGAGCATCACCAGTGAAAAAAATATTTTTGATTTCCTTTCTTATTTTTTCGTGCTCGGTTGTGAAAACTGAGGTAAAATTAGAAGACCACATAAAGGATGTATTAACCAATTTAAAATTAAAAAGCATAAAAACCTCTTTCAGCGTCCTCATTATAGGTGAGCCTGGATTTTCAAAGGAGTTCTATTCAGAAACCATCGGGGATTACCTTTCTAAAAATGGGGGAGATGTGTGGATTTTTACTCCACAAGAAAAAAATAGCTTTCCCGTAATTTTCTCCATAGCAGTAAGGGTCATTACAACATATACACCTCATAATGAAATTTTTGTTTTGTGTCACGGATTCTCCTGCCTTTTAGTTCTTGAATCACCTGTGGATGGAAGGATAAAGGGAATACTCATGATAAGCCCCCCGCTCTTTTCCTGGGAATGGTCTGAAACCTTTAAATGGTTTATTTCAAAATATGAAGAGGGGGGAAAAATTGAGGAAATTCTAAACGAAATTCCACCGTTTGCAAAAACCGGAAAAAGTGCCTTTGAACTTCTGTTTGGAGATAGGTTCTCAAAGGAAGAAATGGATTTTATAAAAAGGAACATGCGGGCAATAAACGATGAATGGATTGAATTTATGAAGAGTTATACAAAGGAGGAAAAAGCTGATTTCGTTGAAAAGTTTTGCGAACTGGAAAAACCATCAATTGCAATTGCTGGACAGGGTGATGGATTTATTCCCTACTGGTCATCAATTCCTCCTTCTCTCTATAGAAAGAAATGCAGAAATGAATTCTGGTTCTTTGGCAGGGCAAACTTCAACAGAAAAGAATATACTCACCTTGAGATGTTTGTGGGAGATGATGCAATGGAGGAGATATTTCCCTATATATACAGGTGGCTAAAGTATGGCTTCAAAAAGACAAACTGGATGAGAGAATCCGCAGGATTTCCCGGGGAAAATCCTTAAATCTCCTTTTTATTTGGACCTCTCCACAAATTAAAGAGTGGCGAAAGGACATAAATATTTTAATCTGGTTGTAAAGAATGTTGTTTTTGATATAATATAAAAAAATTTAAAGCGGGGAGAATATGAGGTGCAAAAAATGTGGATATGTGTTTTTTGAAGAGACTTCATCGTGTCCAAAATGTGGTGCAGATATAGATGAAGTTGAAGAGGAAACCCTCCTTATTGAAGATGAAGAAACAGAGCAAACTGCTCCCCTTTTTATAGAGGCTGAAAGGACAGGAAAATCGGAAAGGAAAAAAACAACGCCCACTCCCCTTCAACTTCCTTTTGAAGAGGAAACAAAAATTGAAAAAAGAATTCTCATACCAGCCCCTATTGGAATAAGAGCTGGCGCCTCTTTGATTGATTTCGTGATAGTAGTGGCAATAGGACTTTTGACCACCCTTATTCCATATTATGCATGTGGTGGTGGAAAAGTAACAATTTTACAGGTTATTTTCTGGATTGTTGTTTTTATATTAGAGACAATTATTTACTTTTCTCTCTTCCACTACCTCATGGGTTCAACTTTAGGGAAGAGTTTTTTTGAGATAGAAATAGCAGCACAGGATAAAGAGCTAAACTTTTCCCTCTGCCTTTTAAAATCCATTCTCGGATTCATTCTCACTCTCCCGTTTTTTCTCACATGGATATATTCCTTGATAAATGAGGAGGAAGTGCCTCTTCACGATGCTATGCTGGGGGTTTTGAGCATTGAAAAGGAGTGAGGAAGAATATCTGGGAAGAATAGTTGAGGAATTAAAAAAGGGGAAGTGGGTAAGCGGAGAATTTTTATCAGAAAGGCTTCAAATCTCAAGGACACAGGTGTGGAAGAGCATAAACAAGCTTAAGAAGTTGGGGTATTCTATAAAAGGATTGAGGAGGAGCGGGTATCTTTTATGCTCCTCTCCCGATATTCCCTATCCCTGGGAGATGATGCCATTAGGAAGGTTCAGGAATTTCATATTTTTTGAATCCATTGATTCTACCAATACATATCTCTTCTCCCTTGCAAAAGAGGGAGCGGAGGAAGGAACAGTGGTGATTGCCAATTCGCAAACTGCAGGAAGGGGAAGATATGGTAGAAAATGGTTTTCTCCAAAAGGGAACATATTCATGTCTTTTCTGCTGAGACCAGAATGCCCTGCAGAAAAGGGAGGATTTATTACCCTTCTAAGCGGACTCGCCTGTGCCATGGGCATTGAGAAATTCGGAATAAAGGTGGCTCTCAAATGGCCCAATGACTTGCTCATAGGCTCCAGGAAGGTGGGCGGAATTCTATGTGAGTCTTCAGTGGAAAACGGAAATATTTCGTTTGCTGTTATAGGAATAGGAATAAACATGTATCTTCCGAAAAAGAGGAACGAGCTCATAAAAAATGCAACCTCACTTGCTGAAAACGGATTTAAGGGCAAAAGGGTTGAACTTATACAAAAAATAATTGAAGAATTTGAAACCCTTTACGAAAAATTCTTAAAAGGTGATACTTGCTTTATAATTGAAGAATACAAAAGAAGAACCCTTCCTTACGGAGAAATAATTACCGTGAAAATGGGCGAAAGGATAATAAAGGGGAAGTTCGCAGGGATAGAGAATGATGGCTCTCTTTTGATTATGGAGGGGGAAAAGATAAATAAAATATATACTGGTGAGGTGCTTCAATGAAGCTTTTGACAATTGACATAGGTAACACAAATATAACATTGGGTCTCTTTGATGGTGATGAGTTAAGAAAGACATGGAGACTCGCCACGGATAATCAGAGAACTTCGGATGAATACGCGCTTCTTATGATAAGTCTCCTGAACCAGTTCGGGGAAAAAAAAATTGACGGAGCGTGTATAAGCAGTGTCGTCCCGCCGCTTCAACCGGTTTTTGAGGATGCATTAAAAAAATCCTTTTCCATAGAGCCTGTCATTCTTGAACCGGGAGTAAAAACCGGTATAGCAGTAAAGTATGAAAATCCGAAAGAAGTGGGAGCAGACAGAATAGCAAATGCGGTAGGGGGTTTTTACAGGTATAAAAGTTCACTGATAATAGTTGATTTTGGAACAGCCACCACTTTTGATTATATAACTGCAAAGGGTGAATACATGGGCGGCGCTATAGCACCTGGAATAGGTATTTCATCAGAAGCCCTTTTTCAGAGAACTGCAAAGCTTCCCAAGGTTGAATTTCAAGCCCCTCCGAGGGTAATTGGAAGAAATACGGTGGAAAGCATTCAATCCGGTCTTTTTTACGGATATGTTTGTATGGTGGATGGGATGATAAAACTTATGAAACTTGAAACGAAAGATAATCCACTTGTCATTGCCACAGGAGGGTATGCTTCACTTATAGCCCCTAAAAGCAAGGCAATCAAAATCGTTGACCCTGACATTACCCTTTACGGGCTAAAATATATTTATGAAAAAAACAGAAAATAAAACCTATTTACCAGAGAGATGACATTTTTGCCTCAGGGTGTAAAAAATAAGTCCTTAAAAGGAAAGTTTTTTATTCATTCTACTCCTTATAAAATCTCGCATGGGTTTTCTTTAAATAAAAAGATATGAGGATTGGGGTCCAGACAAAAAATATGATGATGCAGACGAACTGCGTAAGGGATAGATTTCCAACAGCGAGTTTTCTCCACCTGAAGAAATCAAAAGAGAACCTCTGGACAGAAAGAAGGAGGGGAATCCACAGGGATGTCTCTCCATAATATCTTTTGAACCTGTTCATAAAAATTGCTATAAACCCGAGGATTATACCGCCGAATCCCTCATACAGCTGAACAGGGTGGAGTTTCTGTCCCGGAAATACATATCCCGCAATGCTATTTTCTGGAAATTTTACCCCCCATGGGAGGTCTGTTGGAAGACCGAAACAGCAACCAGTTAAAAAGCATCCAAAAATTTTCATAAATGCGTAGCCAAAAAGGACAACGGGTGCAAATTCATCGTAAAACCTCCAGAGATTATCGGTCTTTTTTGATAAGTAAAAAAGGGAGGTAATCCCTCCAATGAGCATTATTCCAGGAAAGGAATTTCCCCACATTATGAACCCCTGAATTGATGATGGCTCTTCAATTATCTTCCCTATTTTTGATATAAGAAAGACTATCCTCCATCCTATAACCCCACCAATGAATGTGACAAGAGAAAAATTTATATACACATCCTTTGATACACCCATTCTTTCTGTCAAAAAATACCCCCCGAGAATTATGCCAATAGCAGTGAATCCAAGGGCTACATGATATGTATGGATTATGAAATCTCCCCTTTCAAAAAGATGGGGAAACAAAACTATTTCCTTTTAAACCTCATCCTTATAAGAATGGAGACGAGAAAGATAACAGGGATAACGAGATATAAATCTGTTCTTTTAATACTTGTTGATACGCATCCACCTCCTGCAATAATTCCAGGTGATGTTGGATTGCATGCCTTTTCTGAAATGGCAAGGAACCTTTCGGGGATTGGTGTAATGGCAGTTGATGCATTGCTGTCGCAACTCGCTCCACCTAACTGTGGCGAACCAATTTCTGCAACTGCATTTCCCTGTGATTCAAAGAACTCAAGAACAAGGAGATGGAGCCCCGGGGTGAGATAAACGCTTATTGGTGCTGTTTCCTTTGTTGTATCGTCAACATTCCATACATTAAGGTACTCCCCACCATCAATCAGAAGTCTTGCTCCGTCATTATACCTGACGCAGAATTGATAAGTTCCAGCAGTATTTATTACCAAATTACCCGTCCACCTCACCGAGAAGTAATCATAAGGCATCCCTGAGGGCCAGGACGGAGCACTTGTCCCCCAATTGAATCCAACATTGTTTTCATACCATATACCCTTTAAAGATGTAAACTCTCCAGGGGATGCATCCGTATAGTATTCTCCCCTTAAGCCTGGCATGTATATCTGTGTTACAGGGAATGGATAATCCTCATCACCACAGGTTGAGTTTCCAGCCCTATTCAATCCAAACCATGCAGTTGCAGCACCTGTTGATTCACAGTATTGAACCTCAATAAAATGATAACCCGGGGTTAAAGAAACATCCACTGAGCAATGGGTAGCCCCTTGGTCTCGCCAGCAGTCTGCATTGGAAGCATCACGAAGCCTGTATTCCGTTCCATTCACATACATCCTTACTCCATCATCGGTATAGGCGCAGAACTTATATGTTCCAGATGTATCAACCTTAAAAATTCCCTTCCATCGGACTCCAAAGTAATCCCCCTGTCCAGCAAGACCGGGATAACCTGTCCCCCAGCTGAACTTAAGCCAATCATCGGTCTGTTTTCCCTTCAATGTCCAGGTTGATGCTGTGGTGCATGAACCTGAGTATCCACTCAATGTATAATACTCCCCCTTCCATGTATTTATGTAATCCCTGTATTCACAGTTTCCGACGACATACTTTGCGTAGGAATAGGCAATTGATGGAATGAAAAGACCTAAAAAAACAATTATTCTCTTCATGCTTCACCCCTCTTCAAAATAATTCTTATGAAAATTGCTGTAATAAATATAAATAAAATCGGATAGATAAGAAATTTCCCTCTGAAATAACTGCATCCAAACATTCCACCCCCGCCTCCCTCTGTTGATGGCTCATTTCCTCCACACTCCTCATCTATCATAACAAGATAGTTAGGTGGAATTGGCGTAAAAGTCCCTATGTTTCCATCACAGTTTGAACCCCATCCAAGCCTTGCAACCGCATCTCCTCCTCCTTCATAGTATTCCATTAAGAAAGCATGTGGACCCCTCGTCAGGGTAACATTGTTTGATGACCATTCGGTGGCTCCCTGTGGAATCCATTTGTCAATTAGAAGTTCAAGTTCTCCATCGTCGTTTGTATCAAGGTAGAACCTCACACCATCATCGGTAACTGTGCAGAACCTGTATGTTCCATCTGATGGAGCAATGATAAACCCTGTGAATCTAACTGAAAAATTATCAACGAGCCCTACACATCCACCCTTTGTTGAGGTATCCCAGAATGGATACTCTGATGATGGAAATGTTATGCTGTATACATATCTGTAGCAGGCAAGGGAATTGAAGTTTGTTCCGCTGTAAACCTTCATCCTCACACCCTGAGCCATAAACCTGTGATAAGGAATTGGTGATACCTTTCCATGTGGATCCGGTGGATCCCATCCAAATGTCGCCCTTGCGTTTGTTGCAGCCTCAAAATAATCAAGTAGGAGGAGGTGATAACCTGCAGACGGTAGGTTCACCTTTACAGAACATTCTGTTAGTGTTGGGTTTGAACCTCCTCTACCTCTCCAGCAAGAACTTCCATCCGAAAATGTAAGGGAAGATGAAGTTCCAGCACCCGGATAGGAAGGAAAGAAAAGGGTTCCTCTACATCCATCATCAGTGGTGCAATAAAATGTATGCTCTCCACTTCCGTAAAATACCCCCCTCCACCTTATTGCAAAGTAGTTAATTTTATCAAGTGGTGCGTATGCGCCCTCTCCCCATACATAGGTGATTGAAGCAGGCCATAATCTCTGGGATGTGAGTGTGCCTTGGGTTATGGGGTCACACATGGTTGGAGCGCATGGACAATTCCAAGGGGTATAGGAAACGCAATTATACGAATACCCCTCCTCCAGATATCCCAGAACAAGGTCCTTGTATTTACAATTCCCTGCTGTGAAAGAAAAGCTATTCTTAGCAAAAAATAAAACCAAAATTCCTACAAATGCTTTCTTCATCTTTTACCCCCTTCTTTTCATTGTAAAAATTCTACCATAAATCCCTATCCGTGTCAAGTGCGCGCATTGCTGTGTTAGGACATTTAAAATCTTGTTTTTAAAAAGGGATGGTAGTAGAATTATAAAAAAGTGGAAGGAAGAATAATAAGGCTTCATGAATCGGTTATATCAAGGATATGTGCGGGAGAAGTTGTTGAGAGACCTTCTTCTGCCATCAAAGAGCTGATAGAAAATTCCATTGATGCGGGTGCTGATTCAATAGAGGTTGAAATTCTCTCGGAAGATTTCCTTTCTTTCAGCGTGAGAGACAATGGAACGGGAATGGGGCTTGATGAAATAAAACTTTCAGTTCAAAGGTGGACCACATCCAAACTCCGGAGGGAGGAAGACCTTCTTTCCATTTCAACTTATGGGTTCAGGGGAGAAGCGCTTTACAGTATAGCAGTAATGAGCAGGTTGATAATAAAGAGCGCTCAAAAAGATGGTGATGGCTATGAATGTTACTTTGAAGGGGGAAAATTTGGATGGCAGAAGCCAGTGAGCATGAAGAGAGGGACAACAGTTGAAGTCCATGACCTTTTTTTCAATTCTCCTGTTCGCAGAAAATTTTTGAAAGGCAGAAAATCCGAAATTTTTCATGCAACGGAACTCATTTTTAAATATGCCATGGCTCATCCTGAAATATCCTACCTATTAAGAGAAGATGGAAGAGATATAGTAAGTGTGGAAAAGGGAGCTACCTTGAAAGGAATTTTTGAAGACCTCTTCGGAAAAGAGACAAGGGGATTTGAGATAAATCTTGAGGAGGACGGAGTTAGAATAGATGGTTATCTTTCTCATCCAGATTCACCACCCTTATACAGGAGATTATATCTCATCGTGAACAGGAGACCAGTTGAGAGTGGAATTTTAAAAGAGGCTATTAGAAGCGGATTTGAAAGTGCTATTGAAAAGGGAAGAACCCCCTCTGGAATAATCAAAATAGATCTTCCTCCGGAGGAAGTTGATGTAAACATCCATCCCCAGAAAACAATGGTAAAATTCAAAAATCAAGAGGCTGTTGAAAGAGCGGTTGCAAAGGCAATAAAAATATCCCTTTCAAGAAAGACCAGAGAAATCATCTATGCTCCTTACAGGGAGGAAGAAAAAGGGGTAATAAGTGAAGGAGTGAGGGAAAGGGCTCAACCATTTTTTATTAAGAACCTTCCAAAGGTGGTAGGAAATTTGTGGAATGAGTTTATGATTGTGGAAAGGGAATCAGATGTGCTTTTGATTGATATCCATGCAGCTCATGAAAAGGTAATTTACGACAGGCTCAGGGAAGAATACGAATCCGAGGAACCCACGATAACCCTCCTTCTTACTCCCATTGTCCTCAATGTTGGAAAAACCGTTTCATCCATAGAGAACTTCCTCAAAGAGCTGGAGAGGATAGGTTTTCTCGTAGAAGTTTTTGGAAGAGAAGATGTATGCATAAGGGGTTATCCCTCCATTCTTGACGAAGAAGATGTAGAAAATACATTTAAGACGGTATTGAACTCCCTTCTTACCGAATCACCTCTGAAGGCGATTGAAAAACTTGCCAGTATAGCCTGCAGAAAGGCAGTAAAATCTGGAAAACAGCTGAGCAACCTTGAACTTCTAAACCTTCTTGAAGACCTGAAAGAAATAAAAAGCGGAGCCTATTGCCCGCATGGTAGACCTATAATTTACATAATTGAAAAAAAAGAAATTCTTAAATGGTTTATGAGAAGGTGAAGAAGTGCGTAATTATATGTGGACCCACTGCATCGGGAAAGACCTCTCTTGCCATAGAGATTTCCAGAAGAATTGGCGGAGAGGTTATAAATGCAGACTCAAGGCAGATTTACCGGTTCATGGATGTAGGGACAGGCAAGCCCACACAGGAAGAGAGGAAGGAGGTTCCACATCATCTTATAGACCTTATAAATCCCGATGAGAGATTTGATGCGGGAAGGTTTATTGAGATTGCTGATAGAGCTTATGATGAAATAGTAAAAAGGGGAAAGTTTCCGATAATGGTTGGTGGAACAGGATTATATATAAGGGCTTTTGAAAAAGGTTTGATCCCCTCTCCTCCCATTCCCCAAGAGATAAGGGAGGAAATTTTGAGAAAAAAGGAGGAAAAAGGGGTGAAGTATCTATATTATGAACTCAAAAAAATAGACCCCGAAACTGCGAACCGAATATCACCTGCAGATTTTCCCAGAATTGAAAGAGCACTTTCCTATTACCTCTCAACAGGTCAAAAAATATCCGAGGCCAGAAAGAGGCACGGATTTAAAGAGAAGAGGTATGAAACCTTGAAGATATATATTGAACCCCCAAGAGATGTGCTTTATGAGGCAATTAAAAAAAGAATTTATGATATGATTAAAAGGGGATGGATTGAAGAGACGGAGAGGCTTTTAAAGATGGGGTATGACGAAAATTCACCAGGATTCACCTCCGTAGGATATAGAGAAATAGCAAGCTTCATAAGGGGGAAGGTGAGTATGGAATCAGCCATAGCTTCTATCTATAAAAAGACAAAGGATTATGCCAGAAGGCAGATATTCTGGTTTAGAAAGGAAAATCCTTTTAAAATTGAAAATCTGGATGTCTCAATGGTTTTGAAAGCAGTGGAGGAGTTTTATGAGATTTGTTCTTGATTTTGAAAAACCCCTTGAGAAGCTTGAAGAAAGGTTGAGGGAATTGAAACTTATGTCAATGACGGGGGTAGACGGAAATATATCTCTTCAGGTAAAAGAGATTGAGGAAAAAATTTATAGAATATGTGAGAAGATATACGCAAAACTTACTCCATGGCAAATAGTTCAGATTGCGAGGCATCCTGCGAGACCGAGGGCTCTTGACTTTATAAATGGAATATTTGAGGATTTTGAGGAAATTCACGGAGACAGGATTTTCAGAGACGATCCGGCGATAGTTTGTGGACTTGGCGAGGTAAACGGAAAAAAGGTAGTGATTATAGCACAGGAAAGGGGGAGGACAGTCAGGGATAGAGCCTACAGGAATTTTGGTATGGCTCATCCAGAAGGATACAGAAAGGCGATGAGGGTGATGAAACTGGCGGAGAGATTTTCTCTTCCCCTGATCACATTTGTTGACACACCGGGTGCCTATCCAGGAATAGGGGCTGAGGAAAGGGGACAGGCTCCTGCAATTGGTGAATCAATTATGACGATGGTTAACCTTCAAACTCCAACAATAGCAATAGTAATTGGAGAAGGTGGTAGCGGAGGAGCCCTTGCTATCAGTGTTGCTGACAGAATCTACATGTTGAAATATGCGATATATTCAGTAATTTCTCCGGAAGGCTGTTCGTCCATCCTGTGGAAGACACCGGAAAAGGCTCCTGAAGCAGCAAAGGCTCTAAGGCTGACAGCAGAAGAGCTGGTTTCTTTCGGGCTAATAGATGGAATAATTGAGGAACCTCCGGGCGGGGCTCACAGGTATCCTGAAAAGACCATATCCAATGTGAAAGAAAAAATAGTTTCTGCTCTCCAGGAGATGGATAGAGTTTCTCTGGAAGAACTTTTAAAGATGAGATATCATAGGTACAGGAGTATAGGAATTCAAAATGGCTGAATACAGAGGACTTTTTCAACTCGTAGAAAAGGGACCTTCATACCTCCTTATATGTGAACAGAGGTTGAAAACCCTTAAAGGGGTTGAACTGGCAGTTTTTGATGAAAATCCTGTTGAGAAGGCAGTTGAGTTTATAAATAATTTTCTGAAGTCTCAAAGGGTTTCATACCACGATTTTTCTTTGAGCATAACTTTGCCCCCTCAAAGGTTTTCTTATAGATTTCTTTCGCTTCCCCCTTTGAAGGGAAAAAAACTTGAAGAGGTGGTGCAGTTTGAGTGGATGAGGCACTCACCCTTTAATGAAAACGAGGTGGAGATAAGGTTTGTGCCGGTATTTAAAAAAGAAAAGACATTGATCTGGGCTTTTCTGGTTCAGAAGGGATTTATAGAAAAAATTGCCTCGCCATTTCTTCAACACAGGATATATATTGAATCCATAGTTCCAGAAACCTTCGCCGTTTTTTCCCTTCTTTCTTCTTTTCCCGTCATCATAGCAGGATTTAATTCCGCGGGAAGTTCCACAATTTCCATAATAGACGATAAGGAAGCTGCGGTATGGACATTTCCAAAAAATGAAAAATCCACAATCAAATTTTTGTTGATGAGTTACAGGGCAAAGTGGGGGGAAGTGCCCGATGCAGTTTTTATATACGGGAAGGATGACTTTCCTGATAAATATGCGGAAGAATTGGGTTTAAAACACATCCCCTATACACAGCCCGATTATATGGAATTTGAACCTCCCTTGAGTTATGAAGAACAGGTGAAGCTCGTTCCTGCTTTGGGGTTAGGGGGAATTATCCTGAAAGGATTGGAACATCCCGAGTTCTCAAAGCCCGAGTTCAAATCCCCTGTCAAGATAAGAAATATAAATACTATTTATCTCTCCCTCGGAATCGGAGGGGCTCTTTTCCTTATCTTCTTCACCCTTTCATCATTTATGCACTTGAATTATTACAAAAGGGAATATACAAAAAAGTCTTCCGAGATAACCGCGATTTTCAAAAAGGCTTTTCCCGATGTTGAAAATATAGTTGACCCGGTGACCCAGATGAAGGAAAAGCTGAACCTTTTAAGAATGCGGGGAAAGAGGGGAGAAGGGAAGGTGATTGATTTTATAAAGAATTTGAAAGAAGATGTGTCCGCAGCAGGAGAGGTGCAAATCACCGAGATGCTTTCCGAGAGCGGGAAGATAAGGTTAAAAGGGCAAACGCGGAACATTTCATCTATTGATTCCTTTGAAAAAAGGTTGAGGGAAAGGAGATATAAAGAGGTGAGGCTGACAAGAACTCAAAAAAGTTTAAAAGAGGAAATGTATGAATTTGAGATTATTGTAGAGCAATGATGGAACTGGATAGAAGGAAAATTTTCGTCACCGGTGGGGTCTTCATAATCCTTTTGCTGATAATAATAAATGTGCTCCTGAGGAGCAAAATTTCTATCTACAAAAATCTTTACAATCGCGCTCTGAACGATCTGGATACGATAAAAATCCTTGCGAGAGAAGCAGAAGAACTCGGAGGCTTTTCCCAGGAAGGAGTTCTTCCCCCTAACCTTTCCCTTTTTTCCTATGTTGAGGAGGTCGCAAGAAATTCCGACATAGTTCTTGATTCAATAAATCCTCTCTCAAGCGAGGAAAAAGGTTCTGTCAGGGCAATATCAATATCGGTGAGTGCAAAGGAAATTCCACCGGATTCCCTCATGAGATTCCTTTACGGGCTTGAATATGATTCCCAGTATGGCTTAAAAATTGAAAGGCTTCATATCAAAACCTCTTTCAAAGATAGAACGAAGGTGGATTTGAAAATGGATATATCAGCCCTTCAGAAAAAATGAAAAGGATAAAGGAAATAATTCCCTATCTTTATGACTTAGTTCTCCAATTTCCATTTAAAAAATACTGGGTTATTGGCATCTCTTTTTTCATATTTTTCTTTTTCACCCTTATTTCCTTTTATAAGAATTTTCCTCCCCATCCGATAATTAAAAATATAAATGCAAGCCTCCATCCTTTCGGAATGGAAATAAAGGCGGAAGAGACAAAAATTTCCTTTCCCTTTAAAATCCGGTTTCTTTCTCCTGAGATATCCTATAAAAACAAAAGATTGCTTTCGCCTCAGGAAATGTCCATAAGGATTTATCCTCTAAAATACATTTTCGGGAAAAAGGGTTTAAAAACAAAGATAAAAACAGAGGAAGGGTATGCAGAATTTGATATGACCTTTTATAAAAAAAATCTGAATTTCAAAATTAAGGGCAGGAATTTCAGGTATGAGGGAGAAATTGAAATGCCACTTTATAAACTTTCCTATAGCCTTTTCCTGAACGGTCAAATTGAGGGAAAGATAAATACGGAGGAAATTTCCTCTTCCGATATAAACGGGAATGTGGAAATAAAAAATTTCGTTTTGAAAAATCTTGAGGTGGGGAATTTTGAATTAAAAGACATTCAAATAGGGGAAATGGAGTCCAGAATTACCGGGAAGAACGGTTCCATTTCTTTCGGGGATATTTCCTTTAAGGGGTCAGACCTTGAAGGAAATGTAAACCTGGAAATCATATTGAGCAGAAAGTTAATCCTTTCCAGACTGAAGGGAAATCTTTCTGTAAAATTGGGATTTCGTCTCAGGCAAATGATAGAAGACATGCATCTCCCTTCTCAGGCCTTCCTCAAGGATGGAAACCGAATAGACTTAAAAATTGGTGGCACGCTCGGGAATCCATCCTTTTCTATGCTGTAAAAAGCCAAATCATCTCCACCATAATAAGTTGAAAAGGGAGAGAAAATGTATTATAATGTAAAAAATGGGGGCGAATGGGCTCGACAGAAGGGCTGTAGCCAGTGCTGCATGCCGGGTCGGGCAGCCCGTAAAAAGCCCACCTAAGAAGTGCGAACGAAGTAGCACTCGCTGCGTAAGCAGCAAGTTCCCTTTCCTGTTCCCTGTTGCGGGAATGGGAACTAAAACCAACAGGGCTGAGGAGAAGGGAATTCCCGAGCCCTTTCCTCAGAAAGAAGTCGGGATAGCCCTTTTTCTCCCTGCCCCATCGGGAGAAGAAGGGCGAAATAAAAGATGGGGATAAGCATGTAGATGCACTGGTGAAAACCTTCTGGACGGGGGTTCGATTCCCCCCGCCTCCACCATCAAAAATTTCCTTAAGGAATTAACACAACCTTAATACACTCTTTTCCGCTGCTTACAAGTTTAAATCCGTATGATGCTTCTGAAAGGGGAAGTCTATGGGTAATGAGGCTTTTTACATCTATCCTTCCATTTTCAATAAGTTCTATTGCATCCGCATAATCCCTCGGACTCCCTCCGTAGGAACTTACAAATGATATTTCTGTCCTCCAGAACATCCTGTTAACGGGAAGAGGAATCCCAACATCCGGCTCCGGAGTGGCAAAGAACAGTATTTTCCCTCCCCTTTCAACGGTTTCAAACGCCATTTCTACGGCTGATGGGGAGCCCGTGCACAAAATCACCTTATCCGCGAGTCTGGAGTCATTTTTTGACCTGATAAATTCCGCTACGCCCTTCTCTGATTGAAAGGCGAAATCAGCACCAGCCTTCTTTGCGCTTTCTATTCGGTAATCAATTATGTCTGCGGCGAAGATTCTCCTGACCCCTATTGCTTTCAAAAATTTTATATGAAGAAGACCCGCGGTTCCACATCCTATGACGAAGACGGAATCTTCTATTGATGTGGAGAGCAAGCGATGAGCCCTTATAACACAGGCAAGGGGTTCCGTGAGAGAAGCTTCTTCGTATGAAATTTTTTCAAACGGAAAAATTCCTCTGTCCACATTTATTTCCGGGACTCTTATGAACTCCGAAAACCCTCCTGGATAAAAATTTGTCTTTCTCAAAGTTTCACAAACTGTGTGATGCCCTCTCAGGCAGAAATAGCATGTGTTGCACGGGACATGATGAGCTACTACAACTTTATCCCCTTCTTTTACTCCTTTGACCTCCTTACCAACTTCTACAACATCCCCTGCGACTTCGTGCCCGAGAATTACAGGAGCCTTTCCCTTTCTATACCACTCAAGAACATCACTTCCACATATTCCGCTTGCTCTCACCTTGAGAAGAATTTCTTTTTCCCCTATTTTTGGAATTTCCCTCTCTTCAATCCTTATGTCATTATTGCTGTAATAAACTGCTACCTTCAACCCTTATTTTTTATCTCATTGAATAACTCCAGGGCTTCTTTAGGAGTTTTATTTTCGTGGATAATTGACCTCAAAGCCCTTATCATCGCTACCGGATACTCTGCCTGCCATATATTCCTGCCCATATCAACTCCCACTGCTCCTTCTTGAATTGCTCTATATGTGAGTTCAAATACCTCAAACTCTGTATTCATCTTTGGTCCACCCGCAACTACAATTGGAACCGGGCATCCTTCAACCACCTTTTCAAATCCCTCACAATAATAGGTTTTCACAAAATGGGCTCCAAATTCCGCAGCTATTCTTGAACTGAGGGCGAGATACTTTGCTTCCCTTTTCTCAAGTTCTTTTCCAACCGCGGTAACCGCAAGAACCGGAATTCCGTATTCTTCTGCCTCATCCACAAGTTTTGCGAGATTGACAAGGGTTTGATGTTCATATTCTGAACCGACAAATATTGAAAGAGCCACTGCAGAGGCATTTAACCTTACCGCATCCTTTAAAGAGGTTATTATGGCTTCGTTGGAAAGGTCTTTGCCTATTATGCTTGAGCCTCCAGAGACCCTCAGAACCACTTTTGTGTTCACATCGGGGGAAATGCAGTTTCTGAGAATACCCCTTGTGAGCATTATTGCATCCGCATAAGGGAGTAGGGGAGTAATGGTCTTTTTAGGGTCTTCAAGTCGGGTAGTGGGACCAAGAAAATATCCGTGGTCAAGAGCAAGCATAAGGGTTCTTCCAGTTTCAGGCTTTATTATTCCCGAAAGTCTATTTTTTAATCCCCACTGCATATCAAAACCTCCTTTTTTTCTTAAGTTTCACCAATTCTTTAATTTTTTTTCAAGGGATTAAGCCAGTTTTCATAAAACCCCATTTCCTGTTGAGTTACAAGCTCCGGAAGGGATACCTTCTTATCTCCCGAGAAGTTCAACAAGGAATGAAAGTTTTGCATCAAGGACTTTTTTTCTGGATGTTACTTCACTCAGGGGAGTAAAGGCAATTTCACCCTTTAGCTCACCGACCATTACATTTCTTTCACCTTCAAGGAGTCCCTCAACTGCGTAATATCCCAATTTTGTGGCGAGAATCCTGTCTCTCGCAGTTGGTCTTCCACCTCTCTGAATATGTCCCAGAACACATACCCTGTACTCCAGTTTTGTCCTCTCATATACTTTCTGCGCAATCTGAAAGGCATTTCCCGATTCATCGCCTTCAGCAACTATGATTATTATGCTCCTTTTTCCTTTTTTATAACTTGCTTCTATCAGATGGGCTATATCAGATATGTTGGTTTTGGTTTCAGGTATTATAACGGTTTCCGCTCCACCTGCTATTGCTGACTCAAGTGCTATAAATCCACTGAGCCTTCCCATAACCTCTACATAGAAAATTCTTTCGTGCGAGGTTGCGGTATCTCTTATTCTGTCAACTGCATCAAGCGCGGTATTTAAAGCAGTGTCAAATCCAATCGTATAATCCGTTCCGTATATGTCGTTATCTATGCTTCCAGGGATTCCAATTACTGGAATACCGGTTTCGTCGGAGAATTCCTTCGCTCCCCGGAATGAACCATCTCCTCCGATAACCACAAGTGCATCCATTTTATATTTGTGCATATTTTCAGCTGCCCTTTTTCTTCCCTCCTTTGTTTTGAATTCCTCACACCTTGATGTTCCCAGAATAGTCCCGCCGAGGTGGATTATGTTTGAAACGCTTATTCTTTCCATCTTCTTTATATCACCGTTTATAAGCCCTTCATAACCTCTTCTTATTCCCATAACATCAATCCCTTTTGTAAGCGCTGTTCTAACTACTGCTCTTATACATGCATTCATGCCCGGTGCATCCCCTCCGCTTGTGAGAAGACCAATTCTTTTTATTTTCTTCATCTTTCGCCTCCTGGAGTAATTACTACTTTCATAGCCTTTCTCCTTTTAAGAATATCCATCCCTTCCAGAAATTTTTCAAGTGAAAACTCATGGGTTATGAGTTCTCCTATAGATGGGAATTTCTCAATAAAATTTATGGCAGGTGGCATGTCCTCCGGAATTGAAGCATGATACCCGATGATTTTCAGTTCCTTATAGTGGATGCTGTTCAATATGACTTTTGAGTTTTTTACCCTTCCGTCTATCCCGCTGAAAGCAATGATGGTTCCTCCTTTCCTTATCATTCCCATTCCTCTTTCAAGGGCTGAATAATTGGAAGCGCAGATTACAACAAAATCGCTTGACTCAGGGATTTCCTCTTCGCACATTTCAAAGTTTTTGATTCTGAAAAAGTTTATCCTCCATTTGTTTTTCCCAAAAATTCTTGCCTTAATCCCATTTGCCTTAAGAAAGAATGCATGCATAAAAGCAATTGGTCCATCACCTATAATAGATACATCTCCGTCTGGCAGACCTTCTCTGTAAACCCTCATCACGCATGCGAGCGGTTCTGAAAGGGTGTAGTTTTTATCGGGCTTTTCAACTTTTATAATGTTTCCACCATATACCGCATATTCGGGAAGTATCAAAAATTCCGAAAAGCCTCCGGGAATGTCAAACCCTATGCTCCTGGTATTTGAACAGTGAATCAAATCTCCTTTCTTACAGTAAAAGCATTCTCCGCACACAATTCTCGGGTGGACGAGCACATAATCTCCCTCCGAGAATTTTTTGTTTTTTGAATGAATTATTTTACCGAGAACTTCGTGACCGGGAATGACCGGAAATTTCACCCTTCTATGTCCGTATTTAAGCATTCTCAAATCGCTTCCACATATAGAACAGAAAATTACCTCCAGAAGGACTTCTCCGTTTTTTAAACTGCGAAGCGGAATTTTTTTTATAGAAACCCTGTTTTTCTCTTCAAAAACTACTGCTTTCGTATTTTCAGGAAGCATAACATCATGACAAAGGATATGAGGCACATGGAGGTTCCGAAGATAAAGGTAGACTTGCTTCCCAGCTTATCCCAGAGATAACCGGCGAATGCATTTGCTGGAAGAATGACTATTCCGAGAAGGAAATGAAAAATTCCGTATGCCCTTCCCCTCTCTCCAACTTTTGAAAGGTCAGCAACTGTTCTCCTTCCAACTGCTTCTGTTATTCCCATTCCTATCCCATATCCAAGCATAAGGAGTATCCCCAGAGGTAATGAGTATGTGAAAATAGCCAGAAAATTTATAAGTGTGTGGACGAGATATCCTATTAGAAGAACCCTGAAGCCACCCAATCTGTCGGACAGGATTCCCAATGGATAAGCCATACTTGCGTAGACGAGATTGAAAAGGAGGTATCCTGCTGGAACGAGGGAAGGACTGAAACCCGCTTCCCTCAATTTCAAAAGGTAAAAGGCGTAGCTCAAACTTCCCATCGTAAAAATTGTGTGGGTTATAAAGAAAAATGTGGCAGTTTTTCCCGGTTTATAAGAAGGGGTTTGAACCCCAGGCTCTTTTTTTTCTTTTGTTCTCTCTTTTATGAACAAGGTTAATAAGGAGGCAAGGCCTCCAGGAAAAATTGCATATATAAATAGTTTTCTCGGATTTAAGCCAAATAGACTCATTCCAACCATTGCGGATAAAGAACCAATTATTGCTCCCATTGTATCCGCTGCCCTGTGGATTCCAAAGGCTCTCCCCCTTATCCCGGAAGAGACGGACTCTGAAATAAGGGCATCCCTCGGAGATGTTCTTATGCCCTTTCCTATTCTGTCAATAATCCTTATCAAAAGGACATCAAAAGCTCCCCTTACAAAAGTCATAAAGGATTTTGAGATTGTAGAAATTGTGTATCCCGCGAGGACAAAGGGCTTTTTCCTTCCAAATCTGTCTGATACCCATCCTGACCAGAGTTTCAGAAAACTGGTGAGGGTATCGCTTAATCCCTCAATTATCCCAACTCCCAATCTTCCAATTTTTAATTCCTCAACCATAAAAACCGGAAGGATGCTCATAATTATTTCACTGTGAACATCTGTAAGTAAACTTATGATGGCGAGAAGGTATATGTTTCTCATTATGTTAGTTTATACTAATTTTCTTTGTAAATCACTTCATCATAAATTGTCTCAAGTTTTAGTTTATGTCCCGCTTCTTCCTGAGCCATTGCATTAAAGAGCTTTTTTAATTTGGCATCTGTAGTAGAATTTGCGAGATTTGTGTAAAAATCAAATGATGCCTTTTCCCTTTTTATTGCTATGATAAGAGCCTCTTGAATTGTGATGTCTTCTGATGGTGAAACCTCAATTACATAATCGGATATTTTCAGGTCCTGAATTTTTTTGGGTTTTAGGAACTTTTTTATGGAACTTTTTTTCTTGAGGAGTGATAGGAAGAAGGATTTATGTTCCTTTTCCTGGTCGGCGAGTTCCAGTAATAATTTATCCACTCCTTTAGTTTTCACCTTCCTCGCAAGGTCCCTGTAGAAAGCGAAAGCTGCCTCTTCTTTATTCATGGCGAACTCAAGGACTTCTTCTACCGATTGAAATGATTTTTGCTGTTCTGTAATACTTCCTTCAGACATTTCTTCACCGCAGCATATAAGCCCTCCTTTCCCTTCCTTTATTACCTCTACCACTTTCCCACACTTTTTGCAGGTCAGTATCTTCATCTTCAGCCTCCTTTTAAAGTTATTTTATCCAAATGCTACATCCAAAACCATCATGAGCATAAACCCGGCAAGTGCTCCTATTGTTGCGATATCGGAGTTTCCACCTTTTTGTGCTTCAGGAATTGCTTCTTCTATAACTACATAAATCATTGCTCCAGCAGCAAAAGATAAAGCGAATGGCAGGACTGAACTAAAAATAAATACAAAGGCTGTCCCCAGAATTACTCCGACAAATTCTACAAACCCGGATAGCCATCCTGCTAAAAAACTTTTCGTTCTTGATAATCCTGTGCCTCTCAGTGGTATAGAAACTGCTATACCTTCGGGTATATCCTGTAATCCTATACCAAGGGTTAAGGCTATGGCTTCTAAGGCTTTTGCACCTGACATGGCATGGGTTTCTGACCCATACACGACACCAACTGCAATCCCTTCGGGAAGGTTGTGAAGACTGATTGCGAGTGTTAGGAGGGTGGCTTTATTTAAGCTGGTTTTTATACCTTCGCTTTCTTCAACAGGATTCCAGAGATGGAGGTGGGGAATGATTTTGTCCAGGATGTAAATAAAAATAGAACCTATCAAAAAACCGAGGGCTGCAGGAAACCATACAGGATTGAACCTTCCTTCCGCCATAGTTATAGAAGGTAGAAGCAGGGACCAGAAACTGGCTGAAAGCATTATTCCACCTGCAAAACCAAGCATTGCGTCAAGAAATTTTCTTTTTGGTTCTTTTGTAAAGAGAGTTAAAGAAGCCCCTGCAGTTGTTAAAATCCACAAGAATATACCCGCTATAAGAGCTTGAAACAATGGGTGTGAACTTTCTAAATTCACATTATTTTTTGGAAGACTTAACTGTGGATATTCCTAAGAGTGAGTAAAGTCCGCACCAGCCAATTAACCCTGTAAATAAAGGTATTATTCCAATCAATCCCCACCAGGTTTTGAAAATTACCCCTGCTGTTAGAATAATCAATCCCACCAGTATTCTGATGGTTCTGTCAAGGGAGCCTACATTTTTCTCCATAGTTTATACCTCCTTTTTTAAATTTGTTATAATTTTATATAAATTAAACTTTTTTTCAATTGATTCTTTTAAATTTTCCTGAAAAGGAAGGAGGAATTTTCTACGAAAACTTCTACCTTATCACCTTCTCCAAATTCCCTTGAAATAATTTTTTCAGCGAGTGGGTCAAGTATGAATTTCTGAATGGCTCTTTTTAATGGACGGGCTCCATAAACCGGGTCATATCCCAGTTCTCCAAGCAGCTCTTTGGCTTCAGGGGTTAGTGTGAGGAATATCTTTTTATCAGCAAGCCTTTGATTTATGTATTTCATCTGAATGTCAATGATCTGTTTTATGTGTTCTTTCCCCAGCGGATGGAAGAGGACGATTTCGTCAAGTCTGTTAAGAAACTCCGGGCGGAAGTGCATCTTCAATTCTTTCAGGACTTCTTCTTTCACTTTTGAAAAATCTTTTTTCTCATTGAAGTGATGACTTCCAATGTTTGATGTCATTATTATCACTGTGTTTTTGAAATCAACAGTTCTTCCGTGACTGTCAGTGAGCCTTCCGTCGTCCATTATTTGAAGGAGGATGTTGAAGACATCGTAATGGGCTTTCTCAATCTCATCAAGAAGGATTACGGAATAGGGTTTTCTTCTTACAGCTTCTGTTAATTGCCCCCCTTCTTCATAGCCCACATATCCAGGAGGTGCTCCTATTAGTTTCGCTACGCTGTGCTTCTCCATGTATTCTGACATATCAATTCTTATCATGGCGTTCTCGTCATCAAAGAGGAATTCGGAAAGAGCCTTTGCGGTTTCTGTTTTCCCTACTCCTGTTGGACCGAGGAACAAAAAACTTCCTATCGGTCTTTTCGGGTCAGAAAGACCAGCTCTTGCCCTTCTTATTGCTTTTGAAATAAGACTTATTGCTTCATCCTGGGCGACCACCCTTTCGTGGAGTCTCTTTTCCATGTTCAGGAGTTTATGAACTTCTCCTTCAAGAAGTCTGGAAACTGGAATACCTGTCCATTTTGAAACCACCTTTGCTATGTCCTCACCGTCCACTTCCTCTTTTAAAAATCTCTTTCCCAGTCTGGAGAGATTCTCATTCGCTGCCTGGAGTTTTTTATTGAGTTCAATGAGGGTTCCATACTTCAATCTCGCAGCAAGGTCAAGATTTCCTTCCCTTTCAGCCTTTTCGTAGGCGAACCTTGCATTTTCAATCTCCTTTTTTATACTCCTTATCTCCTCTATGATTTTCTTTTCAGATTCCCACTGCCTTATGAAATCCTCCTCTTTCTTTTTGAGTTCTTCAATCTCTCTGTTTATATTTTCAAGCCTTTCCCTTGCGGATTCATCGGTTTCTCTGCTCAATGCCTCCTTTTCTATCTCCAGCTGAATCTTTTTCCTTCTTATCTCGTCTATTTCCGTTGGAAGGCTTTCAACCTCCATCTTCAATTTTGATGCAGCCTCATCAATGAGGTCAATTGCCTTGTCGGGCAAGAATCTATCCGATATATACCTCGCTGAAAGGGTTGCTGCAGCAACTATTGCGGAATCGGTTATCTTTACTCCGTGGTGGATCTCATATTTTTCTTTCAATCCCCTCAAAATGGAAATTGTCTCCTCCACAGAGGGTTCCCTTACATATATTGGTTGAAATCTCCTTTCAAGGGCGGGGTCTTTCTCTATATATTTCCTGTATTCGTCAACAGTTGTCGCTCCTATACAGTGAAGTTCTCCCTTTGCAAGGGCTGGTTTTAAAAGATTTGATGCATCTATTGCACCCTCAGCTCTACCTGCTCCTACAATGGTATGAAGTTCATCTATAAAGAGAATAATCTCCCCTTCCCTTGAGGTTATTTCCTTTAAAACTGCCTTTAATCTATCTTCAAACTCCCCGCGATATTTTGTCCCGGCTATAAGTGCTCCCATATCAAGGGCTATAACCCTTTTGTTCTTCAATCCATCGGGAACATCGTTCTTTGCAATCCTCTGGGCTAATCCTTCAACAATTGCTGTTTTTCCCACGCCGGGGTCTCCTATGAGGACAGGATTATTTTTCGTCCTCCTCATGAGAACCTGCATAACCCTCCTTATTTCCTCATCCCTTCCTATTACAGGGTCAAGCTTATCTCTTCTCGCAAGTTCTGTGAGGTCCTTTCCGTATTTCTCCAGAGCCTGATACTTATCCTCAGGGAACTGGTCCGTAACCTTCTGGGTTCCCCTTATATCCCTTATTATTCTTTCAAGGGTATTTTCATTCAATCCCTTTGATGAAAAAATCTGGGAAGATTTTCCTCCTTCCCTTATTATTGAAAGGAGAATGTGTTCAACGCTTATGTAATCGTCTCCGTATTTCCTCGCTATATCCCAGGAATTTTTAAGCACTTCATTTAGCCTTGAAGTCATATAGGTTGTATCCGTGCCACTAACCTTCGGGAGGAGGTCCAGTTCTCTTTCAAGAAGGGTTTTTATTTCTTCCGCCCTTATTCCAGCTTTTTTAAGTATTTCAAGGACAATATCGCTTACATCTATTAGAGCAAGTGAGAGATGTTCCACATCTACTGCTTGATTCTTCTTTTCCTTTGCTATTTCCTCTGCCCGCTGTAATGCCTCTATTGATTTGTATGTAAATTTTTCAGCCTTCATAATAGAAAATTAAGCATTATTTCGTAGAAAATCAAGTTCTCTGTTATGCTACCACTTTTTACCCAATAAACTTGACATTTAAAATATGGAGGTATATAAAAATAGATAAAAAGGAGGTAATGAAATGAAGGTAGTAGATAGAATTGTGCTGTGGTTGATTTTGCTTTTTTCCATTATGACATTCTCCCTCGCAATAGCAATCTACACGAAGAAGCCATCTGTTCCGGAAAGGAGGGTTGAGAGACCCCAACCGGTTTTTCCCGAAACCCCTCCAGAAAAGATAACAGCTTCAATTGACGATGACCCTGTGAAGGGGAAGGAAGATGCACCTGTTATTATGGTTGAATTCAGCGATTTCCAGTGCCCATTCTGCAGGAGGTTCGCCCTTCAGACCCTTCCCCAGATAAAGAGTGAATACATTGATACTGGAAAGGTAAAGCTTGTATTCAGAGATTATCCTCTTCCCTTTCACAATTTTGCAAGGGATGCAGCAAAGGCAGC
>Ga0272449_1000879_pt1 | contig 33522 bp, 22 predicted proteins | sample YNPCB0241_FD_198679 | JGI IMG/M metagenome (GOLD analysis project Ga0272449, IMG submission 198679) | Hot spring sediment microbial communities from Yellowstone National Park, WY, United States - YNP-CB-024-1 | ecosystem: Environmental > Aquatic > Thermal springs > Hot (42-90C) > Sediment... | reverse complement strand
TATACCACCCTAAAACATCGGCGCTTTACCAGCTGGCGCCAGGTGGCTCCAGTTATGGTCATAACCGCTGTGGCCACGGGCTTTGTGGGTGGCTTTTTCTGGCCTCAATTATGGCTAATTCCTGGAGTTTATCTCGCTGTTCTGGCCGGAGGTGCTGCTTTTAGCTTTTATTCTGAAGCTAAAACTGAAAAGGAAAAATCAGGTGAGATAAAAACCACCAGAGAAAAAATGAATGAAGGGCTATCAGAGGAAAGGCCGAAAATAGAAGAAATTAAGGTGACGGCCGCTTTTAAATCCAATCTGGCTGAAGAGGGGAGGCAGACTTATCAAGCAGCGAGTTTAAATTCAGGAAGAATGGGCCAGAGCAGCCTGAAAAGAATTAATTTGTCCAGCTTAAACTGGAAAGAAAAGGCCTTTCTTTATATCTGCGTCATAGCTTCTTTTGCCGTGATTCATTTCTGCTGGGCAGCCGGTTTTCTCTCCAGGATTTCCAGCTGGCTGCGGACGAAAAAATAATTCCAGAAAGGCAGATTTTAAGATTAAACTCGAAGAGACCATTATTGACTCAACTGGCGAATTTTCTTGAGGCAGAAAAATTTTTTCGATGTCCTTAACCAAGAAATCAATTAATGAAATTCTGGCTGAAAGAAAGGGGAGCCGGGGCAAGAAAATGGCGCTGGCTCTGGTCAGTTATTCTGGCCATAATTTTTTCTGCGCTTACCATCTGGTTGAGTTTTCGGGGAATCAGGCTCGTCCAGCTTAAGCAAGCCTTCAGGGGGGTTAATTACATCTGGATTCTGCTCGCTACGGGTAATAGTCTGTTAACTGTCTATGCCTTGGGGTGGCGCTGGCGCCAGCTTCTTAATCCGAGGGCGAGGCTTTCTCTGGGGGCCCTTTTTCGCCTGAATATTTTAGCCCAGTATGCCAATATTTTAGCTCCAGCCAGATTGGGCGAGCTTCTGCGCCTGTATCTAACTTCAAAGGAAAGCAGGGCTGAAGCTGGATTTGTGCTGGGAACTATGGCGGCCGAGAGAATTCTGGATGTGGTCGTTTTTGTTACCGGGGCGCTCTTCCTTTCGAGTTATTTTGCCTTAAGAAGCGAAATATCCCTTCCTCTGTCCTTGATTTTGGGCGCCGCTGGCCTTGCTGGTCTGGTTGTTCTGATTACCTTCAAGCCAGCATTGTTTATCACAATTTTAGCAAAAGCGCTTTTTTTTCTGCCCCAAAAATGGAGGAGGCCGCTTCTTGATTTTGTCCAGAAGGGACTTGAGGCCTTTGTTTATTTTAAAAGCCCTGGCCGAACGATTTTTATCCTGATTCTAACCCTTCTTTTGATCCTGAGTCAGGCCTTAACCAATTATTTAGTTTTCCTTGCTTTCAATCTAAAGCTTTCCTTCATTGCTGCCGTGATGATAATTCTGGCTATTCAGGCAGGAAGTCTTCCGCCGGCTGCTCCGGGAAAGATTGGTGTTTTTGAATATGCTGTCATTCTGACCCTGAGCTTGTTTTCCTTGCCGAGAGAGCAAGCCTTAAGCTATGCCCTTATGCTCCATGTTGTCGTTTATTTACCCAAAATCGTTCTGGGTGGTTTTTATCTGGCTCGCCTGCCTGCGGGCTCAGCTCTTAAGGGGAACCTAAAGACGGGGTAGGAATGATAAGGGAAAAAGCTTGTGCTTTGTAAGGTATTTCAGATAATGGAGAAAATGACGGCTTTCTGAGGTGGGAAAATAAAAAGGAAAAGCAGGCTCTATTTATCTCCTTTTATCCACAGGAAAATCGGAAGAACTTAGATGAATTATATAGATAAAATATCATGCGCAGAAGCTTCGTGAACTATAATTAAAAGAATAATTAGGACTTGAAAACATTTCTAAATGAGTCTACTTAAAGGTTTTAAATTGAAAGTAATGGCTTCAAAAATTGTTCGGGGATATTTAATTTTTTGCGGGCTGCTCTTCAATCTTTTTTTCATCTGGATGGCGGCGGGCTGGCCTCTCTATTTTGACCGCCTGCTGATAGTTACTGACAGTCCCAGCCAGGCAGATTTAATCATCTGTCTTACAGCTGGTCTTGGTTCCAATAATCTGCCAACAGAGGATGGCTGGGGAAGGATTTATTCGGCTGTTCAACTTTATTTTGATGGCTATGCGCCCAAAGTGCTTTTTACTGGAGGTGGAGCTGAGAAAGTAAGCGAGGCTGAAATCTATGCTGAGGTCGCCCGATGGTTTGGTTGCCCCCAGGAGGCCATAGAATATGAAATCGGCGCTGGAAGTACGGCCGACCATCCGCCACGTTTGCTTGAACTGAAATCGGTGAGAATAGAGAAGACCACGCCGCTACTTATTGTTACTTCGCCCCTCCATGCCAGGAGAACAGCTCTTTGTTTTAAAAAGCAAGGATTTACCTCCTTCAAAGTTATCGTTAATTACCGGGCCAGGAAGATTGCTGACCCAGTGAAGGTAAGGGAATTAAGGGTCTCGCAGTTTCCTTCTTACCGGCCAAGTGGCAAGGTCTATGGAGATATCTTCATGAAATTACGCTGGCGCTCCAGCTATTTCTTTGCAGCTTTGAGGGAAGTGTTTGCCATCCTCGTTTATAAAATAAAAGGATATATTTAATGCCTTTAAACTTTGAGGTTTCATTTGAAAGAACAGATTAAAAGGGAAAGAACAAAGTTTTCAGTCCTGATTTTTTTGTTCAGCATCTTTTTTGTTAGTTCCCTTTTTATTTTGAATTATGCCCTGCCTCCCTTTCAGAATCCTGATGAGCCAATGCATTTTACCGCCATCATGATTGACCTAAAAGGGGAAGATAGGGCGCAAGAAGTCGAAAAAGAGGTTTTGGCTTACATGGACAGGCACAATTGGTGGCGCCTGGTGGGCCTAGGTCGCCCGGCTGAACTTCCATCAAAATTAATCGAGGTGTCTTTTCTGACTCACAATTATCCCCTCCAGGACCTGAGAGTGCTCCTGAACAGGCTGCTTTTTTACCATAAATCGATGGCGGCCTGGTTGGACTTAATGGGTGGAAAAGAGATGTCTTTGAAGCGGGCCTATTATTTTTTGCGTCTGACCTCTGCTTTTTTTGCCTTCGTTTCTTTATGCCTAATCTTTTTCGTCTGGAGAAGAATCGGTCCCTTATTTTTTCCAAAATATCAGTTTGATGAATTGTCCGGTCAAAATCTTAGCTTTTCATTCTTTCTCACTTTGCCGGTCTTAATGACAGCCTTTTTGCCACAATTTTTGATTCTGTCGCTGGCCGTCACTCCTGATGCTTTTTGCCTTTTCCTGGGCTGTATTTTTTTTGCTTCAGCCATTAATCTATTTTTTGGTTCAAAGAAAATATTAAATGCAGTTGTTCTTTCTTTTGTTGCCCTTATAGGGCTGTTTACCGATCGCTCTGTTTTCCTCTTTTTACTCCTCGTTTTTCTATGTCTTCTCATGAGCTTGAAAATAAAAAATTTAAAGCAAAGCCTTATGATTTTCATTGGCGTCGCTTTTTTAATCTTATCGGGACTTTATGTTCTGATTTATTTTTTTCCTCAGCTCATCGAAAATAGTTTCTCCCTGATGGCCACAGCTCTCAAAGGCGGAGTTGAAGCCATCAGGCAATTATTTTCTTTCCATGCCTTCGCCCGCCACTTCCTGCTCCTACTGGCTGATAGCTTTTTGATTCGCTTTGGCTGGATGACATTCGGGGTGGCTAAGCCAGTATACTTAATCTGGAAATTTCTTATCCTGATTTCAGCTGCAGGTCTCATCATTTTTTTTGGCGGAATTGTAAAGATGGCTAAAGGGAGATCAGTTTTAATTAAAATAGTTTTCCTTTCGCTGGCGGCTCTGGCCATTCAGATAGTGGCCATTTATGCCTATTATGGCCGTCTGGGTTCTCTTCCCCAGGGTCGTTACCTTTTTCCTTTGATTCTGCCGCTCATTCTTCTCTTGATCCTGGGCTTAAACAGTTTCTTTTCTCTTATCAAGAGACGCTTTGCTCTGGCTGGGCTGATTATTATCTTGATTCTGGAGTTCACTCTTTTTAATTATGTTTTATGGGGAAACATAATTCCTGTCTTCCACCTCACCATCCAAAGCCCCCATCCTGGAATTTAACCTTCCTTATTTTTTGAGCAGGGAAAAACTGGTATTTGCTGTCAGGAATAAAATTGTCGAAAAAAGAAGAAATAAGAAATGAAATTGCTCCCAGATTTTTTGGCCAGAAAGCTGGTGGCAGCTGGTGGTGGGACTATTGCGGAGGCTTAACCTGAGCTTTAATTTTAAATTTTAAGTTGAGCGAAAAAAGTCTTTATTCTAAAATGCTTAGCTATGCCGGAAGCAAAGCAATTTCCCTGGGCTCAGGTTTTAGGCAATTTTCTCTGGGTCTTAGGTGGGGCCATTATTTTAGCCACCTTGAGCTGGCATGAATTTCGGGTGAGCACAGGCGAGGTTAAATGGCCAGAGGTGATTAAAAGCCAGGCTTTCCAGCGCCCGGTTTATCTGGGGCTGACGTTTATAATGGCCGGGATAGCTTCCTCCATTAATTCGCCCTGGATTTCTGCTTTTGGTGGTGCTGGCGCCTTCTTTTTTCTTTTCCTCTTGATAAGAACTTTTATAAAAAAATAAGTTCATCCAATCTCCTTGTGGGTAAAAAGAATTTCAAGGACATGATAGCCCTTTCGGTTCCGGGAGTTTATGGCTGTACGGCTGATTAAATGAATGCAAATGGAATACAGGGAGACCCAGCGAATTGAGTCAAACAGATAGTTCAAGTAAAATAAAAGTATGCTTAAGATGAGGTCGACCTGGTGGGAACTTCTCTCCTATCGGGACCTTCTTTTCAATCTCATTTCGATCGAGCTTAAACTTCGCTATCGCCATTCGGTCCTGGGTTTTCTCTGGCAGATAATCAATCCTCTTTTTTATCTGTTGCTTCTTTCCATTGTTTTTTCCCGGGTCATTCGTTTTAATATCGAGAATTATACTATTTATCTTTTTGCTGGCCTGGCCTCGTGGCTCATGATTCAGCAGAGTAGTGTGGTGGCCACCGGCTCTATTGTCAATAACCAGGGTCTCATCAGAAAAATTTATATTCCCAAGTTGATTTTTCCGGTAGCTGTTCTCACGGCCCAGTATATTGACCATGTAATTCTGGTGATAATTCTTTTTTTCTTTTCCCTTTTTTTTGGTCTCTCGCCCAATGGTAGTCTTGTTCTCCTCCCTTTGATTATTCTGGCACATTATTTTTTCTCTCTTGGTTTGAGCCTTATCTTTGCCTCGGCTCAGGTTAAAGTTCGCGATGTTCAACACATAGTAGCCATTATCTTTCAGGCCCTTTTTTATGCCACGCCCATTATCTATTCTCTTGACTTTCTGCCTGAAAAGTTTCGCTGGCTGATGTATTTTAATCCCTTTTATTATTTTGTTGAATCTTTGCGCTACCCTGTTTATTATCTTGCTTTCCCGCCGGCCCATATTTCCGGACCGGTGATTGGTCTAACTGCGGTGAGTTTTCTTTTCGGGCTTTTCATTTTCCGCCGAGGCGAAAAATATTTTGTTTTTCATCTTTCCTGAGGTTGAGATGATAAGTGACGATTGGGCTGTAAGAGTTAACTCTCTGGGAATAAAGTTTTTCCTGCGTGGGAAGGATGGCGGAGGATTAAGAAAAGAGGAATTCTGGGCTCTGCGGGAGGTCAATTTTGAAGTGAAAAAAGGCGAGGTCTTCGGAATAATCGGAAGTAATGGTTCTGGCAAGAGCACCTTGCTGAAGATTATTGCCGGTATTTATCCAGCGACGGAGGGAAGGGCTGAGGTCAGGGGAAAAATCGCTCCTTTTATCGAACTTGGAGCTGCCTTCAATCCTGAGCTTACGGGCGCTGAAAATATCTATCTGGCCGGGTCTATCTATCGGGTTCCGAAAAGGACAATCAGGGAGAAATTTGACCAGATCGTGGAATTTTCAGGACTGCGCAAATTTATCCATACGCCTGTAAAAAATTATTCTTCAGGCATGTTTATACGGCTGGCCTTTTCCATCATCATTTTCTTTGAACCGGACGTGGTTTTGATTGATGAAATTTTTGCTGTTGGCGATCGGGTTTTTCAGGAAAAAAGCATGGAGAAAATTCTTTCCTTCAGGGAAAAAGGGGCTTCGATGCTCATCGTTTCCCATGATATGGGTTTAATCAAACAGCTCTGCAATCGCGTTGCGGTTCTCAGCCGGGGAAGACTTGCCTTTCTCGGACGACCTGAGGAAGCAATCAATTTTTATCTGGATTTAATCAAGAAAGGCGAGGGCCTGGAAAATTTGGGGACACAAACATTTTCTCCTGAGCAGTTAGTGCTGAATGATGCCCGGCGCTGGGGGAACAGGCAGGTAGAAATTACCCGCGTCGAGTTTGTTGACGAGGCAGGCCGACCCAGGGAGGTTTTTCGGACAGGCGATTATTTTGAAGCGAGAATTTCTTACATAAATCATGGGGTTGATGACTGCCCTGTCTTTGGCGTGGCCATTTATACCATCTACCGGCTTCTGCTTTATGGCCCTAATACCCTCGAAAATCTGGGGACACAAACATTTTCTTCTGCTGCTTCTTATTCAGGCCAGAGAGATAAAGAATCAGGGAAAAAATCTTTTTTTGGGCCAAGGAGCGAGCAGGATAAACTATTTACGGAAGAGCCAGCTCCATGTGAATCCTGGGGGGAAAGGGAAAAAGACAGTAAGGAAATTCAGGGAGAATTTCATGGAGCCGCCCGGGCCGATGGCAGGCCCCGTGAGCCAGGTTTTATGGCTGATAGAGAAGGGGTGGAAGGAATTGATTTCCATCGTCAAATGAAATTGCCTCGCAGGGGAAAAGTAAGATTTATTATTGATTCTCTGCCTCTTTTAGAGGGAGACTATCTTTTTTCTGCCTCGGTTTATGATTCAAGTCTCACGATTGCTTATGACCATCATGAAATGATGTATTTCTTTCGCGTCAAAAGTCCGGGAATTTCAGCTTTTGGGGCAGTTCGCCTCGAAAGTAGATGGTTAATTTCAGCAGATTAATCCTGATTAAAATATGTGCGGTCCCGGCTAATTTGCTGATGAGAATGGCATCAGGGAAAAGGAGAGGGAATGGCGGATACAAAATGGCTAACTTCTTCTTTTTGTTAAGCTTACTGTTTATCAGATAAGAGAAAATGTTGTCTCTCTGTTCTGGCTCTGGTGTTTTGGCCTTAAATTCTCTATTCAGGGCAACCAAATCTCATAACGACGAATCAATTATCCAGTTTTATCAATTAGTAGGGAAATGAACCGGGTGGTAGAATGTCTTCCCTGAAGATGCATCTGTTTTGTCGATCCAACCAAAAATTATATATAAATCCGTGTGGGTACAGATGGGTACAAAGAGTGGCCAGAAATATGGATGATAAATGGGTAAATATTTATGCTGGCACCAAAATAAGGGCACCAAAATAGGGGCCAAAATAAAGAAATAAATAGGTAAATATGTATAGTGGCACGAATTTGAGGGGAGGGGGTTTTCCCTGGACCTTTGATCAATATCAGAGATATGCCGTTTTGCGCGAATTTCTAAAAGAACTGAAGGTCAGTTTGCAAGCAATTCCTCGAAGTATTGACCTGGAAAGAAATGGGAGAACCTCAGAAAGAGGTTATAAAGGGGAATTAAAGAGAAATGAAAACAGGGAAAACGCGGAGGGAAGTGAACAGATTGGGCAGCAATCTTTGAACCACCTGGAAGATTTAAAAATAGAGGGCCATAACCTTATAGTCCTGGATGTTGGCGGGGCCTCCCCCCTTAAAGATGGTTCCGGCTACTGGCTTCCCCTGGAAGCTATCTGGGAGGGAACTGGCCTCAGCCTTGATTTAATCTATTTTCCTTTTAAAGATAAAAGATTTATTCAGGCTGATGGCTTGCACCTACCTCTGCCGGACCGCTCCGTTGATGTTGTGGCTGCCCTTGATGTTCTTGAGCATATTGCTGACAGGGACCGGAAAATTTTTATTGACGAATTGTGCCGCGTGTCCTCCAATCTGGTAATAGTTTCTTGTCCTGTTGATTCTTCTGAAATTATCCGGGCCGACCGCTTTCTTTTTGAGTCTATAAAAAAAATTTACGGCCTTGAGCATTGCCAGTTGAAAGAACATCTTGTCAGGGGCGTGCCGAAACGAGAAGAGGTCACAGCCTGGTTGAAACAAAAAATGCCGGCTGGAGTGGAGTTCTTTTATGGTTCTGTTTCCCGCTGGCTCGTCTTCCAGACTTTTCGCCTTCTTTTTCATGAGGATTACAGAAGACAGGAAATATTTGACCTTCTTGATCGCCTGGCTTTAAATCTTGATCCCGGAGCTGATTTTGTTCCCCCCTTTTCTCGCCATTTCTGGGTTTACTCTCGATGTTTCAAGGCAGAAGAGCTTGAAAAGATGGCCCGACGGGTCGAGGAAAGATTGCGCCATGAGTGCCTGCCTTTTTCCTTTGATGACGCCCTTAAATTGAGCAAGCTTCTTAGCGAAAGCAGGTCTTCGAGCAATGTTTCCGCCCTTGTGATTAGTGAGGGGCAAGAGGATATTCTCGGGGAATGCCTTCGCCATCTCCTCAGTCAAAAAATAGAAACGACTCTGGAAATATCAGTCTGGGTTATTAAAGGAAAGCTCGAGCCTGGATTTAAGAAAAATTTCCCCGGGGTCAGGTTTTATGAAAATCAGGGGCGAGAAATCAGAATGAATCAACTCAGGGAAAGAATTATTGCTTTAAGGGGAGACTGGGTTCTATTGCTTTCGGAAAATATTCTTCTTCCCGGGGATGCGGTTTTTTCTTTATATAGAGAAGCCCTGAAGTTAGAGCCTGGATATCAGGAAGAAAAAAGGCCGGCTTCATTTGAGGCTGAAGGTGACATCATAAATAGGGGAGATCTTTGGACATTTAATGGTCGAAGGGAAAGACTGAAGCCAGGCGAAATTTGGGAATCAGTAAAGTTAGGTCTCCAGGGAAGGTTAATTCCAGTTCTTTGCCCTCGAATTGTGCGCGGTGAGAAAAAGTATGGTGTCTGGTGTGGCCGAATTTTTTCCCCCTTAAGGCTTTTGGCCGGTCGAATGAATAATCCTTTCTGGAAATTCTCGGCCAGGGATTCGAGCTGGCTCTTCAGCGAGTGCCTCTTTTTTCCTAAGCCAGCTCTTTTTGCTCGAAGCGGGAAGGAAGGAAAGATTAAAAAAAGAGAAATCTTTTTCTGGTGTCGAGAGGTAGCTGACCTCAAATTCTTCTATCATCCAGAGATTGTTGTCTATTATAAATAAAGCAGAATGGAAAAATTAGAAAAGGGCAATTATGGTTCGTGTCGCCGTGGTGCAGGTGAAAAGAGGAAAAAAGAAGAAGGAATGTAAAAGGACCAAAGAAGCCATGAAAAAATGGAGTAAGGAGCAAAGTTTTAAGGATGCTGAGTCATGCCAAAGCTAATTTATCCCGAAGCGATTCTGAGTCAGAGCCTGAATTTTAAACTTCTTGAACTATCTGACGGGGAGAAGGGGAAAAGGCAATATCGCTTTGTCCATTCTTCAGGCCGGCAAATCGAAACAGATGAGTTAGGCGCTTGTATCTGGAAATCTTTGCCGGCAAAAGCTGGGGACCTCCAGGAGGTGCTTTTACCGTATGTGGACAGGCTTATTCAGCCAGAAAAAAACAGGAAGGTGGAAACGGAAAAATGTCCACACGTAGCGCAAATAAATCCCGAGGCTATAAAAATCAATCCTGAAACAATCTTAGAATCTCCAGATAAAGATTTCGGCGAAACTGCCCTTGAGACTTATCTTTTTGTTCTTTATAAGGCAGGCCTAATTCTGATTGATGGGCAAGCTGCTTTTTATCAAGAAGAAATGGAGAAGCTTGATGAAAGCGAAGGTTCCGTTATTTCTACCGCAGGAAAACATTTTTATGACTTCGAAAAAAAGGATAAAATGCTTGCCAAAAAAGATGTTGTAAGTAAAGAAGAAAAATTTTCAGCCAGCCGTATCGACAGAAATCGCAAGACGGAGGGAATCGTCGAAAGGGGAAAAAGAGGGGATGACGGGGAAAGAGGTTTCTTGATTTCTGTGGTGGTGGTGACTCACAATGGAGAAAAATTCATTGGTTCCTGTTTGGACTCAATTTGCCAGCAGACCTGGCCTCATATTGACATTATTGTTGTTGATAATGCTTCTTCTGACCGAACAAAGGAGATAATTAAAAAGAACTTTCCCCACGTAAGATTATATAGTTTTAAGCGAAATCAGCATTTTGCCAAGGCTGTCAATTTGGGAATGAAAAAAGCCCGAGGAGGGGCGATCCTTGTTCTTAATCAGGATGTAAAGCTGGAGAAAGATTGCCTAGTTCAACTGGTCTCGAGGTGCCAGAAGGAAGACATGACTTCTGTGGGTGCCGTTGTTCCGCTGATTAAATTTTTTGATCTTCGCGGTTTTGTTAATGGTCTTGGTAATCATATTCGTCCCTTCTCCTGGGGAAGCGATAATTTCATTGGGGCGGTTGATGTCGGCCAATTCCGTCAGGTTGAACTTGTTCCCTCGGCCTGTTTCGCCGCGGTGCTGATTCTCAGGAAAGCTCTGGAAAGGGTAGGGTATCTTGACGGAGCCTATGGTAGCTTTTATGAAGATATCGATTGGAGTTTCAGGTGCTGGCTCGCCGGTTTCAAAATAGTCACCTGTTCCCAGGCTATCGTTTACCATCATTTTGGTTCTTCCTATGAAGAGGGAAAAAAACTTTACTTTGTCTGTCGAAATCGCCTCCGTCTTGTTCTAAAATTATTTTCAACAAGGATGGGCTTGATTTTTTTAAAACAGTATCTCCTTGAAGATGCCCGGGCCCTTTTAGCCTTTAGCCTGAAAAGAGAATGGAAAAGAATTTTAGTTTATTTCAAAGCCTATTTGAGTCTCGCCTTAAGTCTTCCTGAAATTATGTGGACGAGGCAGAAAGTCAGGAAAAAAAGGGTTAAAGGAAGAAGTGAAGTGGATATTTTAGCCCTTAATCCAGAGCGCTGGTCCTTCCTGAACAGCTCCCATGAACCGGTGCTTAATTTAAATCTTATTATTGATTACTATTTAAAGCTAAGGGAAAGTTTTCAACTAAATGGCTAATGCCTAAAAGGATTTTATTTATTACTCACCTTTATTATCCGGCTGTTGGAGGAGCGGAAAGGGCTTTTCGGCAGCTGGCTGAAGGCCTGGCTGAGAGAGGCTGGCACGTTACGGTTCTAACGAGCGATGCTCTGAGCACAGAACATTTCTTTACTCATTTCCGTTCAGGATTAAAAAAAAAGGAATATCTTGGCGGCGTCGAGATAATCCGCGAGCCAATTGGCGCTCCCATTTATAAATTTTTAAAAATATTTGACCTCATAGCCCAGAAGGCTGGTCGAGCGGGTATTTTTTTTCGGCCTTTAACTTTTGGCCCTCATTTTTATGGTGAATTTATTAAATTATGCCAGGAACATTTTCCACTCATTGTCGCCGGGCCTGTGCCGACAACCACGCCCTTTTATGCCCTTCTTTATAAATTTTTTTCTCCATCATCCAGGGTGGTCATTTTACCCTGTTTACATATAAAAGATAGATTACATAAGACATATCTCAATATTCTCGCCCTGCGTCTGGCGGATTTTGTTCTTCCTTTAACTGAAGCTGAAGGTAAGTATCTTTTGAGCCGGGGCTTAAGAGCGAATCAGGTGGGTCGATTTTTCCTAGCCGTGGAGCCCCATATCCTGGTAGGCGAATCGAAGGTAAATCCTGAAGAAGAATATATACTTTACCTTGGTCAGGAAGGGGAACATAAACGTATCCCTCTTTTGCTTAAGGCAATGATGCGTCTCTGGAACAGAGGAGAGAGGGTGAAACTGGTTATGGCTGGAGCCAGAACCAGGTATTCCTGGTCAATAGACAGGTTAATCGCCAGTTTACCTGACCGCTGGCAGACTCTTGTCCGTAGATTTAATGACATCACCGAAGAGGAAAAAATAGCTCTTATTGATAATTGCCTGGTGATGGTTAATCCCTCCTCTTATGAATCATTTGGGATGGTTTTTCTCGAAGCCTGGGCCAGAAAAAAGCCAGTCATTGGGGCCAGAATTCCAGCGGTCAGAGAAATAATTGAAGAGGGGGTAAACGGTCTCCTTTTTGATGGCGAAAATGAAGAAGATTTAGAAAGGAAAATCAGTTTTATTTTAAAAGAGAAAGATCTCGGAAAAAAGATGGGCGAAAGGGGCTATGAAAAAGTCATGAGGTTTTTTACCCGAAGCCGTCTTATGGACCAGTTTGAGGCCCAGGTTGCTCGGCTATTTAAATGACCGGTTATGAAATTTAGAAAATGATGGTGGAAAAACGACTAAATTGATGAGATTATTTGCAGGGGCAGGACATAAATATAAAGATGAAGGAGAGGTAAAAGGGATGGGTCTTGATGGCCTTTGTGTTTTATAATAGAAAGCGTGAAATGAATTAGCTGGCGCTTTAAAGGGCCGGTACTTAAGCTTAAGGAGGAGGCGATTTAAAAAGAGGGGCTACCATAAAAAACTAAAAGGCGAAAATAACGAAAATTAACCTGGGATTAAAAGGGAGGAAAAGATGAACTATCTTCTCCAGGCTAAAAAATGGTCTAAGTTAATGTGGCTGTTCCTAATTTTTTTAATTTTTTCCTTGAAAACTCCTTTGTCTTCCCAGGAGGAATTACCTCTTCCCAATTATAATAATGCGGTTATAGTCAGCATTGAGCATAGTCCTCTCGATTCAGCGGAGGTGGATTATATCAAAAATCGGTTTCCCTTTGGTTTGTATGCCTGGCTCTCCTTTTCAGTGACAGCCCTTCATCTCAATCTGCCCTGGCATCATGACTGGAATGACGCCTCAAACGGCATCGCTGATTTTAAAAATCAGGTTGAAGCTCTTATTACAGCGGCTAAGGCAAAAAAAGTAAAGCTTCATCTTGTCATTTGCAGCGGTTTGGCCCGGGGACTCTGGGTTTATCAAGAGGCAAAAATGGAAGATATCCGGAATTGTTCCTGGTATAACGATAATAAACTCTGTTCGGATGACCAGATTAAAGATCCGGACTTCATGAATAAATATGTTTTTGGCACCTTTTCCCGATATGCTCGCAAATTAAGGGCCAATTTAGAAGCCAAGGCCAAGGCCATGGCTGCCTTTCTTAAGCAAAAAATGGACGAGAATCCGGATGTATTAATTGCCCTGAGTGGCTGGGGCGAGCTGGAGATGAATTATCACCGTATCGTGCCTACCAAAAATCTTCAGGACTATTTCTGTGATTATTCACCCTTTGCCATCATGGAGTTTAGAGACTGGATCTGCCACACAGGAATGTATGATGATGTTACTGGAAAATATAAGGGTCAGGGCTATCCCGAGGGTGGGGCCAAATATCAGGGAGCTGAGGGGCTGGCTCGATTTAATGCAGATTTTGGCACTAACTTCACTACCTGGGATTTAAAATATTTTAACTGGAGCTTGAATGATGATTATGACCTCGATCCCACTGATTCCTTAAATAATGACCCTAATCGCATTCCTCTGTCTGATTATTCTCATGGTGGTATGATGCCCACGTCCGGCCCCAGATACATACCTGGAGGATTCGATCCACCCCGATCGATGATGACGCCAAGTAAATTTCTCGATCTCTGGAATTTGTTCAGACAAACCATGGTTCATAATTTGGTTAGAGACCTGGCTCGCTGGATGAATGAAGCGGGCATCCCACCTGAAAGGTGGTTTTCCCATCAGATTCCAGCTGATTATTTGAATGGCTCAGATCCAGAAACCTGGCCAGAGCTTTATGGCCGCTATTATAGCTCGGCTTCTCCTCTGTGGACAGCCGATATCAGGCCCCTGGGCTCCATCGGCGCAACCATTTATGACATTAAATTCCCGCCAGGCGTTTTTCCTGGCGATTTTGCCCGAACCACCAAATATGCAGTGCCAAAGATAGGCAGCATGACTGATAACTGGGCTATCATGGAATATGATGCTGAAACTTACCCCCCAGGAATGAATGTGGAGCAAAGCAGCCCTGATTTTATCCTCGACCAGTTTTTAAATGTTTATAAAAATAGAGTCCACTTGATTAATTTTTATCGCTGGTGGGATGACAATAAAGAACATAGAATCAAGGGAATGAATAAAGAAATCGCTTTAGCCAGATTTATTGAAAAAATAAGAGACAAAGCCAGAAGACAGGATCTGAATATAGTTTTTTCACCTCCAAAGGTAGTGGAAGTTTCAGGAACTTATGACCCTCAGGCACATAAAATAACAATCTCGCTGAGTGGAAGAATCTGGGCGGGCCACCCCTGGACCTGGAAGGATTGGGGAGATTTTGCTTATTTCGAAATTTATCGGTCTGAGTCTCCAAACTTTACGCCTGAGGCGAAAAACCTTATTGCCCAAACAGGCGATTATATTTTTGAAGACACAGCCATCATTATGGGCAGAACTTATTATTATAAAATTAGAGCGGTAAACAAGGTTAAAGTCGCTGGACCTTTTTCAGAGGAAATAAGCGTTCCGGTTTATTATGCAGCTGCTCCCAAACTAAAAGTAAGTAAAAAAAGATTATATTTCGGGGCAGTCGTCGGAGGCGCTTCCACTTCTAAGGAGAAAGTTTTGGTTTATAATGACGGGCAGGGAATCCTTAACTGGCAGGTAGAGGAAAACTTGCCCTGGTTGGAGGCCAATCCTTTATCTTTTGCTGGAAATGGCTGGTTAGAAATAAAGATAAATTTGGGGAGCCTTGGACCTGGAAATTATCAGGGTCAGGTCTTCATTTCTGATCCAAAAGCTTTTGATTCGCCCCAGATAATTGAGATTTATCTGAAGGTTTATGAGGCTGGAGGTGATTCACCGCCTTTCGGGGTTATTGATACCCCTTTAAATGGCTCGACAGTTTTTGGCAGTTTGCCAGTGACTGGATGGGCCCTTGATGATGTTGAGGTGAAAAAAATTGAGATTAAGAGGTCCCCTCATCCCGATGATCCTGAGGTCGTCATCGGACCTGATGGTCTGGTTTATATAGGCGAGGCAGTTTTTGTCAAAGGAGCGAGATCTGATGTGGAAGCCCTTTATCCTGATTTCCCGAAAGCCGATAGAGCTGGCTGGGGTTATATGCTCTTAACTCATTTTTTGCCCCGGCAGGGAAATGGTCCTTTTCGACTTTATGCCATTGCTGAGGATTCCTCTGGACACAGGGTTCAATTAGGCTACAAGGACGTCATTTGTGATAATGCTTCCAGCCCTTATCCCTTCGGGGCAATCGATACGCCAGCCCAGGGGGGGACAGCCTCTGGCAGTGCTTACGTTAATTTTGGCTGGGCTCTTACTCCCTGGCCTAAGGAGATTCCCCGGGATGGGTCAACCATTCTGGTCTGGGTTGATGGCCTGCCTTTAGGCCATCCCGTTTATAACCAATATAGAGCTGATATTGCGACACTTTTTCCTGGTTATAAGAATACTGATGGTGCCGTTGGTTATTATTATCTTAATACGACAAAATTGGCCAATGGAGTTCATACGATAGCCTGGTCAGTCGTTGATGATGAGGGGTTTACCAGCGGCCTTGGTAGTCGTTATTTTGAAGTAGAAAATCTTGGAGAAAGTCAGCCTCTTTCTCCAGGCTGTCCTGGCTGGTTGGTGGAGGATTATTCTGGCCGACTCCAGATTAAAATGAAAGATTATCTTGGAAGCCTAATTGAAGTGAAGAGCGAGGAAGTCAGTTTAATAAGATTTCAGCTGGAAGGAAGGGGGGCTGGCTGGTTTATTGGCTGGGGTAAAGAAAGGAAAGACCCCTTGCCGATCGGCTCTTTTTTAGATAAGAAAACAGGCCTTTTTAGCTGGTGGCCAGGGCCAGGTTTTCTTGGCCGTTTCGAACTTCATTTTGCCCTTACCGACGGCTTTTACATGAGCGCACCTCTCACGGTTATCGTCGATATTTTGCCAAAGCGTTACCCTGTGTCTCCTCGCGCCGGACAGCCCAGAAATAAAGTTTATTAGTTTCTCTTTCTTTTATTCTTTTCTCTTTTTCCTGCCTGAATTTTGTTTTCCCATCACTTTTCCTTCCAGCTTCATATTATTTTGTCCTCATGGTAAAGGAATCAAACTGGAGATATTAATTTTATTTTCTGACCACATTATAATTTTTCCATTGAGCTGAATATCGCTTTTTTTCGGCTAAGAAAATTTTAGATTTTGTCTCAGGGTTACGTGATGGCATTTGACATTGATATAGAAAAAGGGCTACGACTTTCAAGATTATTAAATCCTTAAAGAAGGAGGCGTAGCCCTCTAGACGACCTGTAAAGAAACCTTGAAATAGCCAAAAAAGGACTATTTGACTAGAAAAAATCCCCGATAAAAGTGTCACTGACCCCTGAATTCGATACACGGAGTTGACGGAAGGACAAAGCCTGATTTAGAATAACAAGAAATTTTCATCTTAGACATTTTGATCCTGAAATGAAAGGTAGGGCTAAGTTAAATAAAGATAAATTATTTGCCTTATTTTATTTTATTTTTTTCCTCTGTCTTCTAACCTTTTTATATCTCCGGACTTTCAGGGGGATTCAGGGTGATGCTTATTATTACTATAGTTATGCTGTTTCGATTCTCTGGGATAAGGACCTGGACCTAACCAATCAATTTGACCATCCCTCGCCCCATGCGCCTGACCAAACGATAACTGGTGGTAATTATTTTATTGATGCCAGAACGGGTCGGGCCTTTTCTTTTTTCAACATTGGTACAGGATTGATGATGCTACCTTTTCTGGCTGCAGCGAGAGGAGTGGATTATATTAGAGGCAATAAAAATCAGGATGCTTTTTCTTTTTCTTATCAAAAGATAGCCTGTTATAGTAATATAGTTTTAACCAGTATTGCCTTATTGCTTCTTTTTCTGATCCTGAGAGATTTTTTCTCTTTTAGTCTGGCCATCGCCATGCCACCTCTTTTTCTTTTTGGAACCAATTGGCTCTTTTATTGTATCTTCTTTTCAGGATGGTCCCATGCTTATTCGCTGGCTTTGACTATTTTTAGCCTTTGGGCATTTTTGAAGGCCTTTCAGAAACAAAAACCTGTTTATTTTGCCTTATTTGGTTTCCTGTCTGGTCTTGTTTTTGCTATCAGAAACATCAATCTGGTCCTTTTTATTTTTATTATCCTTTTTTTTATATTGGTTTCAGCAGTAAAGGGAGGAGAAGCTAACCTTCAATTAGCCAGTTCTGCGGGAAAAAGAAATCAAGAAGAGAAATTCTGGCTAGAATTTATTCGTAAGAGAAAGAACATTTTTGATAAAAAGAAATTGTGGTTATGTTTTCTTGCCAGCCTTTTCTTTTTACTGGGGGCCTTCCCTCAATTTTATTATTATTATCTTACCCATGGTTCTCCTTTGAGGTCGAGTTTCACGGCGGCGGGGGAAGCTCTAAGGCCATTTTTTCATCCGGCCGCTGACCATTTCAGGGTTATTTACACAAAAAATCTGTTTTTATTATCTTCGACTCTTTTTAATTCAGAAAATGGCCTATTTTACTTCCATCCTCTTTATTTGCTTGGCTTAATTGGCTTTGTCATATTCAGAATAAAAAGGGCGGAGTTGAAAATTATCATCTGGGCCCTGTTCTTTTCAGTTTATATTTACTGGTTCTTTGATGCTGCCTATTTTGACACCTGGTTCTGTCGAGCCGCGGGGGCAGGCTTTGGCCACCGCCGTTTTTTAGATTTGCTGGCCTTTTTTATCCTGGGAGCCACTGTTTTCATGGAGAAAATGAGAGAAAAATATCTCAGTCGATGGTTAGTTTCAGGATTAGTATCATTTTTGTTTGTTTCGTCAATTTCATTTTTTCATCTATTTCAAAAAAATTATGCTGGTTTCTACCGGGAAAAGGATAGTTTGGTTAATTTTTATGCTTATCTTTTCAAAGATATCTCGGCAAAATTGGGGTTTCTGGTTTGCTGGGCCATTCTATATTTTTTGTTAAGCTTCAAAGAAAAAGAAAACAAAATTATAAAATTAGCCAATCCAATAAAATTGGAGCAGCCTGCTATTCTGGCTCTGATTCTGCTTTTATTATTTTTGCCACCATTAATTTTTAAAAGAAATCCAGAATGGGATCGACAGAGGTTCAGAGAACGCGAGGGCTTTTTTCTCCTCTATACTTTGACTCCTCTGGTTAAGATTTATGGAAAAGAATGGTCTTTGCCCGTCAATCTGGGCCGATTTTTGGTCAAAAAGAATGTTAGAGTTGTTTTGCCTTCACCCCTGCGGAAAGGTGACGCTTTGCTGTTTAAGATAACCTTTTCAGGAAAGGAAAAAGAAATAGCCATAATGGAAATCTGGACAGAAAAGGTGCTTCAAGGAAGGCAAAGATTGAATGCGGGCAAGAATATCTATTTCTTTCCCTTGAACCAGGAAACGTGGGAAGTCAGGGAGTTTCGGGTCAAAATAGATTATGGTGGACCCGCCAGGGATATTTTGATCCACGAGGCCAGGGTTATTTTTCGAGAACAGTCGAAACCACCCTTTGGTCATATAGATTTTCCCGGAGAAGATGAAGTTCTGGCCTCAGATGATGTCTGGCTTGAAGGCTGGGCTCTGGACGATTGGGGGATAGACAGGGTGGAAATAAGAGCCAGTGTCCTGACAAATTATAATGCCCGGGTCGGATTGACCTCGATTCAGAAAAATGAGGAGATAGTCCTGGCTAAAGCCGAATTTTTAAGGGGAAATAGACCTGATGTAGAAAAAATTTTTGTGCTTTATCCTGACATTTTAAGATGTGGCTGGAAGGCGAAAATAGACCGAAACCGGCTTCCACCTGAATTAAAAAATAAGCCTCTTGAGGTGAGAGCTGTTGCCCTGGATAGGGAAGGCAACTTGGCTGAACTAGGTCGTAAATTGATTGTGTGGAAAAATGGAACATAGTCAAAAAATTATTTACTAGCAATAGCTGAGTATGATTGAATTTCTCCTTTTTCTCCTCACCGGCACTTTGCTTTATATCATCCCCGGCTGGATTTTGGTTGAATCATTTTATGGTCGCCTGAAATTAATGGGCTGGGAAAAACTGGGGCTATCTGCTTCCTTAAGTTTGAGTCTTTATCCCCTTTTTTTCCTGTGGGGTTTTCTCGCCGGAATAAAATCCATGGTCTTTTATTCATTGTCGCCATTGATTACGGCTGTCATTATATTTCTTTTTCGGTTGTTTATAAGAAAGCCAGATGCCTTGAAATCGATTCTTAAAAATACTCTTTTTTACGCCAGGGATAAAGTGGTAATTCCTGACCTTGAGCTGAGAAAAGGTGAAGAAAAAAATTATCTTAATGAAAAAGATGATTATAGAAAAGAATGGACGTTTCATTTTCTTTACGGGGTGGTGACATTTTCATTATTCTTGTCGCGCTGGCTGGCGATAAGAGGCCTGCTGGCTCCCTCCTGGGGCGATTCCGTTCATCATACTTTGATTGTCAAGTTAATCCTGGATAACCGGGGACTTTTTAAAAGCTGGGCTCCTTATGCTCCTCTGCAATCGCTGACCTATCATTTCGGGCTTCATGGTGATGTTGCCTGCTGGGCCTGGTTGACGGGCCTGTCAGCTCATAAAGCTTTGCTCCTGGCTGGCCAGTTTCTTAACGCTCTGGCAGTTGTTTCGCTTTTTCCCCTTGCCTTGAAAATAACAAAGGAAAAGTATATTGCCTTGTTCACTGTGGCGATGGCCGGACTCTTTTTTCCTTTCCCCGGTTATTTTGTTAACTGGGGAAGATATACCCAGCTGGCTGGCCTTGTTATCTTCCCGGGCATAATCTGGTTGACGGAAAAAATACTTGAAAGTAATCGCCAGGGGGGCGCTAAACGCAAAAATAAAAATAGCGAAAATATCTTTATTTTTGGCTTTTTTTTAGCGGGGCTTTTTCTAACTCATTATTCCATGTTTTTTCTGACCCTGGCAGCATTATCAGCCTGGTTTATTTATGAGTGGGGACAGCTGAGGTTAAAATTAGGATCATTGATTAAGCCCCTTCGAGAAGTGATTCTGGCCCACATTTTAATGCTTATTTTAATTTTTCCCTGGATATTAGGTCTTAAACAAGGAAGGCTTTTCGAGTTCTTTTTATTTTCTTCTGCCGGCACGAAGACCATCTGGAAGGAAATTGGCAGTAATTTCAGCCTCTGGAAGCACCTTGATTTCTATTTTTCTGATTTTTACTGGATAGCAGCTTTACTGTGTTTTGGAATTGGCCTTTTTTTCTGGCGGCGACTGGCCATGCTGCTTTTTCTCTGGGAATCTGTCGCCTTATTCCTGGCCAACTTTCAGCCAGCTTTTTTCGGTGCCAGAAATCTTATGACTAACGATTTTCTCATCTTTTGCCTTTATATCCCCATTTCTTTACTTATGGCCACGGCCATTTTTTGGCTGGGACGATTATTGGAAGTTAAGTTTAAATTATCTGAAGGCAGGCGAAAATGGCTGACTGTGATTTCCATTCCTGTTTTTATCGGGATTATTTTTTCCGGAGTGAGGTCTCAAGTCAGAATAGTTGACCCCTTTTTTCAAATGGTTACGGCTGAGGACCTGGAGGCCTTCAAGTGGATAAGGGAAAATACGCCTCAAAGAGCAAAGTTTTTTATCAATGGATTCCTGGTCTATAAGGAAACAGCCGCTGCAGGCTCCGATGCTGGCTGGTGGTTACCTTATTTTACGGGCCGCCAGGTCTCCATACCGCCGCTTGTTTATAATATCGAAAGTCTTAACCCGGAACTCAATCGGGATGAGCTTGTTCATTTAATTAAAAAGATTCGGCAAGCAGATGGGGAAGGTGCCTCTTTAAAGAAAATATTGCAGGAAAGTGGCTTTAGTTTTATTTTTTTGGGTGAAAAGAGGGGAAAGGTCGCCTATGATGATGGCGAACTGATACATGAGGAATGGCTCAGAGGAAAAAAGGAATTTAGGTTATTGTTTAAGCGGGGAAAAGCCCAGGTATGGCAGGTGGTAAGATAACCTAAAATTGAGGAATAACCCTATCTTTATTGAAAAAACAAATGCCTGAGTTAGGTCGGGGTCCCTGCCTTTGGTTTCAGGTGGGAAGGTCTTAAGGAGAACAAAAATTTTTTAGCGAAAATAGGGGCGACCGATGGCGACGCCCAGATTTCTCAGATCCTTAATTTTAGTCTGACGATAGGGATTCCAGGTACGACTGACTTTTATAAGAAGAATTTTGTCCGTACCAATTTCCTTAGAGAGGTCGAATTCAGCCTCATGCCAGTTATGGTCCTTGAATAAGATTTGGCCCAGGAAGCGATGATATCTAAGATTGGCATCAAGGAGAGCGAGTTTCACTTCGACTGGCTTCTGGTGGATATCAGGATGAGAAACGTGAAGGGGAATGACCAGATGGTTTCCTGAAATGTGGAGGGGCAGAGCGGCTGTTTTTCCTGACCAGCGAAATTCCTGGCCACCTGCGGTCCTTTCGACCCGGTCAAGCCCGAATTCCTGAAGGAGATTAAAGTGTTTGGTTCTATAGCTTAAGGAGAGAGAATGAGTTGAAGCCCAGAGGAGGGAAAGGGTGTAGATAAGAATGGCCAGGCCGGCAAAGAGAGGAAATAACCGGAATGATAATTTTTTATGTGATCTGCTTTTTGCAGGCGCTAATAACGAAGCGTCACCTGCTTGCAGCTTAACCGGTTCATAATTAAGAAGCAGGGCCAGAAGTAACCAGAGGAAATATTTGATTTCATAGCTGCCAATATAAGTATGAAAAAGGAAGTTGGTGGCGAGGGAAGTCAGACTGGCAATTAAACCTATATTAAGAATTTCCTCCTCTCTCCTGGCCGGCCCTGACTTCAAAATTTTTAACAAATATTTGCTTATAGTTACTGCCACCACAATGACCAATAAAGCACCCATCAGGCCAAGCTCAGCTGCAACCTGAAGAAAATGATTAAGGGCAGAATCGGTTTCCCTGAAGGGAAGATTAAGTTCCTTCAGGTAATTAGGCAATTCAATAATATAGGCACCTAGGCCCACGCCCGAGAAAGGATAATCTGAGACCATAGCTAAAGCCGCCTGCCAGTAATACAGCCTCCGGTTGAAAAATTCATTTAAAGAAATGGTGCGATTTAAAAATTGAAAACTCCAGCGCAAACGAGAGGCCAGCCGATTTGAGGCGAAGAGATTAATGAGGACAAGAGCAACAAGCGAAATTAAAATGAGGGCAATAATGAGATTTTTCCTCTTTCTTTCTGGCCAGGATATCTTTTTAAAAATTAAATAAGTGAAAATAATCAGAGAAAAAATAAGACCGAGAAAAGCGCTTCTCGAGCCGGTAGCATTGACTATGTGCAGACACACAAGGGAAAGACCAAGAAGAGGCCAGGCCAGTTTTTTACTCGAGATTATTGAGGTTGCTATTAAAATAGGAATAACAGCACTAAAAAAGGCTGCAGCTGAATTGGGATCTTTAAAGGTGGCATTTATCTGACCTAATTTGACCCAGAAGGGCGTATTAGCCAGGTCTTTTTTAAGGTAGAGCTGGATGAGGGCAAAAGTCAGAGAAAGCGAGGCTGAGACAATTAAGATGTTAAGTATTTTTCTTTTTAAAGATAACCCTTTAACCTGTTTTGAGACAATTAGAAATAAGGCCATTCCTGTAAGATAATTGAGCAGATTGAAGATGGAGCTCATAATGGCACCACCGGCACTCACATTGTTAACATTGGTTCTCCACTCATAAATACCGTCACTCAAAATGGGGAAAAAGTTCGAAAAGCGAAAGATAGTCATAAGACCGGAAACCAGAACCAGCAGGGCAAAAAGATAAAGCCACAGGTTTAACTGTAAGGATGGGCCGGAGGGCGAAGGCGAGGTGCCGTGTCGCCATAAAAGAGCGAGAAAAAAGGCGAGGAAAAGAATGAGAGCGGTTGGGGCCTGGGGAATATTTTCGTAGAGGCCAAAAAAATAGGGTAAACAATTAATAAGAGGGAAAAGGATGACGAAAAGAAATAGTCCCCAGAGTTTATTTATTATGGTCAAAACGAAAACTGAGATTAAAATGGGGATTAAAACTAATTGATAGGTGGGGATAAGTGGAACATATTTTAAATAGAAGAAATAAAAAAGAATCAGGGCAAAAGGCGCAAAAAATAATTTAGATATGCTGACTTTCAATCTCATGAGTCTTTTTTATTATATTGATTTTCATTACCCTTTCAACTATTATCCTTTCAAGACATTCATGCCAGGAAAGACATTAGAATATAATAAGATTCTGTGAAGCTAAAAAAAATTTCAGGCAGAGTTTTATTATCAGCTCTGGTTATTCTTGTCCTTTTTTCCCTTCCCGGGCAGGCTGTGGATTCCGTGAGACGGACTAGTCCGCTCCTGAAGATTATTTTTGCCGATAATTTAATCCATATGGTCTGTTATGGGGAATTAGCCTTCATCACCTGGTGGGACCATTCCCGGCAGAGGACTGACCCTTTAGGCCGGGGGAAAATATTTCTCTATTGCTTCTTCTATAGTTTTTTTATCGAGGTTTATCAGCTGGCTCTGCCTTTTCGCTCTTTTGAACTTGGTGATTTATTTTTCAATGCCGTCGGGATCCTGGCCGCTTTATTTATCACCTGCTTCATTTAAGATGGAATTGTCTAAGATTGCATAAGACGTGATAAGATGGAAGGGGATAATATAAGATTAGGTGGGCTGAGCTGAGATTAGCTGGGACAGAAAAAAAGAGAAATGGTGAGAAGATATGAGATGATCCAGATGGAGAGGAGATAAGAGAGAGGCGAAGATAGGAGAAGAGAAAAACTAAAAAAGACATGAGATGAGATAAGATGAAATGACACAGGAAGCGGCAAAATAATAAAGATTATGCTTACATCAAACCGGTTTTAGTTTATTTCTATTTTTTCTAAGAGGGCCGCGGTATTCCACCGCGGGGTGAAGCCAAAGCGAAAATGATATTTAAAGCGTAAGGTGATAACGTTATTTCTCTCATTCCAGGGTCCGTCTTTATAAGTCAGGGCTAAAACATTTTTGCCTTCATTGAGCCTGCGACGAAAAAGAAGCTTGCCATTTAAAAGGACATCGACTTCCTGGAAATAATAGCCATACCAGTAGAGCTGGGAAAATTTGAAAGGTGAGTAAAGAACCAGGGATAAAGTTTTTTCGGGCAAAGGTTTTCCATTCACTTCAACCCTGACTTCTTTCATGCAAACGAAAAGGTTCTTATTCTCGTAATTTACCTGGGCTCCCAGGCCATAAAGATAGACCAGCAGCGGACGCTGCGCAGCTTTCACCTCAGCCCCGGGCAAAGTAAAATCAACTTCGCCATAAGTATTTGGGATTTTTGTCCCCCAATAATCGAGATAATAAATTATTTTGAATTGAGGCTGAGGGGGAAAGGCAATCTCACATGCGATGTCTTCATCCTTAAGGGAAAAGCTGGCTTTTGTCTGGCTGAAGGCGGGAATTTCGGCATTAAGGGAGAAAGCGACATCTTTATCTCCGGGCGAAAGATTTTTAAAATGGAGGCGCAAAAAGCCATTCTTTATTTCGATTTCTGGAGATGAAATCCGGGGAATAGAGGCTGGCGGTTCAATAATTTTGGGCACATCTCCTTCGATATTATAGATTAGCCAACAATCACCAATCTCTTTTTTCTCGTATTTTACGCCTAAGGCCTCCAGATATTTAAGAAGCGTTCTGGCTGACCTTCTTTCCTCGCTCCCTTCTCCCCGCAGAAAAATAAAATTTTCTTTTCCGTTGTAATTATTAAAATATTCCAACTCATAGGAATAATATCGTCGCAGTGAAGTCGAGGCGATGACTACCCTCTCTCCAGTTATGGCGGTTAATAAATATGAAGTCCAGAAGTCGCCGCGCCAGTACCTTTGGCCAGATTGCTCTAAGAAAGAAGCGATTTTTTTCAGATTGAGATGAGCTTCTTTGACCGCCTGGAAATAGTTATATTGAGGTGATAAATCAAAGAAAACAAAAACAAAAATGATAAAGCCAGCCATAATTAAATATTTGGCTTTGCCTTTAATGAAAAGAAAAATGGATAAAAATAATAAAGGTGTCACAAAAAGGAGAGGATAGAGATAGCGAACGAAGTAAACATCGCTATGGACCGAAGAAAAATACAGAACAAAGAAGAAAATTACATATGAAATATAAATTTTTATAATCATCAATTGCTTTGTTTTCAGGCTATAGATAATCAGAGCTATGAAGCCCAGAAGCAAAAAATAAACAAGAAAGAGGCGACGGGGGTCATGAGAAAATGTAATAAGTGTGGCTATAAGATCGGCTGTTTTTTTAATTTTTTCTAAATTAAAAGAAGGCTTGCCACTCAGAAACCTGGCGAGGAAAAAGCCATAATTTATTTCAAGCAAAAGTTGGGGAAAAAAGCCAATTAAAAAAGAGAAAAATAATTTCAGATAAATTTTTAATTTAAATTTGTAAGCCAGAAAAATCAAAAAGATAGCGACTGCCGTAAAAAAAACTGAAAGGGGATTCGCCCAGAAGGTTAGTCCGGCCAGAAAACCCACCCAGAAGATATACTTTTCTTTCCTTTTTTCCGCAATTTGAACGGCGAGAAAGATAATGACGAGGCCAAAGAGGAAAAACAGGGGAAAAATAAAGTCTCCATCCATACTGACCGGGACGAGATAGCCCAGGGGAAGAAAATAAAAGAGCGAGGCAATTAAGGCAAAGGTAAAAGGAAAGAATTTCTGAAGAAAGAAAAAATGAAATATGATAAAAGAAATGTATAAAATGAAGGTTGACAATTTAAAGGCTAAGGTAGAATAGCCAAAGAGTTTAAAAACGAGAGCAAAAAAATGACCGGGCAGCGTCCCGTGATAAAGCTGACCATAAGAGCAAACTGGTGGGACTTTACCTTCGGCGATATGCTTACCTTCCAGACAAAAAATAGCGGCGTCGCTGTTGAGCAGGCCATAATGATAGCTAAGATAGGGAAGACGGAGGAGAAAAGCGAAGCCAAGAATAATGGACAGGGCTAAGAGAGTTCTTCTTTCAATCCGAAGTCTGATGCGGGGAACTCGAATCATTTCAGGTCTTGACCGCAGGAAAAGCTTCCAGACCGAGATAATAATCAAGGGAATCAAGGCCAAAAGGGGACTTAAAGCAAGCGACCGCAGAGCCGGAAAGTTTCCTTTGAACCACAGCATAACAAAAAAAAGATATAAGACAATTTGTAAGCCCGTCAAAATTGTTACTAATTTATTATTTCGCATGGGAACAAGGTGATTTAAGAGAGAAATACTATATAATCAGCCTGAAAGAATTGTCAATAATTGGGTTTGCTTTCGTCAAAAGGGTGGTGATTTATTAGGCTTATATCGGCTTTATTTTTTTAAAAAAGATAGTGGCAAGCTATAAATATATTTTAGAATTAAAGGATAATTTATTCTTCTTTAATCCTGGTATAAATTTATTTGAGCCAAAAAGAGGTGGCATATTTTAAAAAATCAAAGGCACCCACTATCAAGAAAAGAGGATTGAGAGTAAATTAAAGATTAATTAAAATTGTCATCGGCTGGAAATGGCTACTAATCAGGAAAAAGTCAAAAAGTTAAAAGCTGTTCTTATCCTGGGCATAGCCATAAGAATCTTTGTTTTTCTCTTCCAGGATCCCTTCAACAATGATTACCATTTCCAGGTAATTAAATATATCAGGGAAGCCAAAAAAATTCCTCTGGCCACCGAAATGAGCCAGGGATATCATCCTCCCCTTTATTATCTACTGGCGCAAATTTTCTATGCCGGCGATGGGACCATAAGGAGATTAAAAATCCTGCAATCCTTTTCCCTCCTTACTTCAATTCTGACTTTTATCATTCTTTTCTGGCTGATCAAGCGCTTTATCCAATCTCCAAGAGCGGCCTTTTATTCGGCTTTGCTTGTCGCCCTTCTACCTCAATTTATTGCTTTCGGCAATTTCGTTTCTAACGACAGCCTGACCAATCTTTTTGGTGCTCTGATTTGCCTGCAAGCATATATTTTTATTGAAAGCGGCCAATTCCGCCATCTTTTCCTTCTGGCGCTGTGGCTGGGTTTGGGGCTTTTAACTAAAGCCACGTTTCTTGCCTTCATTCCTGTATTAATTCCCTTAATTATTTTTGTTCAGATATTAAAAAGACAAAAGATCATAAATATTGTCGCTCAGACCCTGATTTTCTGTTTAGTTTTTTCTTCTCTTGGCTCCTATAAATTTCTTCAAAACTATCGCCATTTCGGTCGACCCTTTATCCATAACACAGATCCGCTGGTTCAAAAAGCGACCGGCTGGCCCTGGGCCGAATCTCAAAAGGGAACGTATAAAGGTCTTTCTTCTTTTCTGGACTGGAATATCGCCAAATTAGTCAAAGAACCTACTTTGAGCGAATCAACGCGACACAGCTATTTTCTCTTATTATACGGGACGCTCTGGTATCAATATATTCATGAGTCAAACCTCGAAGGAAACTTAACCCGGTTTAGGTATTTTGGCAGCTGGCTTTATCTTCTGGCCATTGTTCCCACGGTCATCATTATGGCGGGCGGGATTAAATTTCTCTTTAATGCTGTCCAGCTCTTAAGAACAAAAGATTTAAATCTTCCTTTTATTCAAAGTGCCTTCAGTATCCTGACTTTTTTGTCAACGCTGGCCATGATTGTTTACATTGGTTACAGAACAGATGTCTGGAGTTGTTTCCAGGCACGCCTTTTTTTTCCGGCCATATGGGGCATGATTGTTCTGTTCGCCCAGGGGCTGGAATTAATCGAAAAGAAAGCCCGACTCTTTTCGATGGTCAGGCTTTTCCTCTGGCTATTATCGGTTAGCTTTGTCTGTTATTTTATAATTGAATTACTTTTATTGCTGAAAATTCTACCCCGTCTGCCGGTTTAAACATCATTATTATCTGGCCCAGCCTTAAAAAGTGGATTTATTCCTGGGATATTTATCCTATCCAGGCAGCGTTCCTTTGCCTGAAAAAGCTCTTCTCTCATGGAAAAAAGATTTCTCCTGGAAAAAAAGGAGTTTTAGAAAGCCTTCTTTGAGACGCTTCAAAGGTTATCCTGAAGATAAATCTTGAAGTGCATTAATAATTAGCGCCTCTGGCTAAAGAAGACAAAATTTTTGAGCCAGGCTCAAAGGTCAGAAGGAAAATGAAGCCGCTCGGCCGAAAAAACAGGATTTTTTGGCTGAGCGATATTTGCAGCGATATTTATCCGGAATAAATCTTGCGCAAATCGTTATAACGAATCTGAATAAGGTCAACAAAGGACCGCCAGACATCTCGCTTCAAATTGACCTTGGTGTGGGGGTCATTTCGCCACCGAACGCCCACTTCTTTAACCGTGAGGCCGAATTTTTTTGTCAGGTAGAGAATCTCAGCATCAAAACCCCAGCGCTCGATAGTCAAGCGGGGAAAAATAATATTAGCGGCTCTTTGGTTAAAGCATTTAAAGCCACAGGTAAAATCACTCACCTGAACATTAAGCATAAATCTTGACAACCAGGTAAATCCCTTTCCCAGCTTCTCCCTGAGCCAGGGCTGATGTTCTATTATCTGACCAACCTGACCTTTTCTTGTCCCGATGATGACATCGTATTTTCCCAGTAAGGGGAAAAAAAGATGAAATTCCTCAAGGGGGGTGGAAAGGTCAATATCCATGAAAAGGCGATGCTCGCCTTTGGCCGCCAGCATACCCTGCTTGATGGCATAGCCCTTGCCCCTGTTCCGGCCATAGGAAACAATTTTGATTTCTTCTCTCATGGACCAGTTCTGGAGCTGATCAAGGGTCGAGTCGCGGCTACCATCATTGACAACAACAACTTCCCAGGAAAAAGAGAATTGATCAAAAAAGGCCAGGACCTGGTCTAAGTTTCTTATCCTTTTTTCTTCGTTATAGACGGGGATAATAATTGAAAGAAAGGGTGGAGGGGCCGGGAAAGTTTTATTTTTTTCTTCTTTCTCGCGATAGTTCTCTCTCACTCTGAATCTTTTTCCTTTCTTACAGAGAGAATTTTAATTTTTTTTCGTCAAAGAATCAAATTTTGGGCGGCTTATCCTTAAAAATTATCGTGGTTTCGGCAATTTTTCATGAATATCAGGCCTTCTTTTTGTCTTAATGAGTTCTTCTCTCAGAGAAAAATGGGGGTTTATAAACACTTGCCCTGATTCCCATTTAAAAGTTAGAATGGGGAAAAAACTTGTCTTTAATTTTAAAAGGCATTTAAAGCTTGACTAAAAAATATAATTTATTGCTTTTCAAAGGAGTCCAGATGATATAAGCTTAATAAATCAAAACACTTTTTTACGGAAGGGCCATTTTACGGTGGGCGAAGATTAACGGCTGTCTCGGGAATGATTATGGTGTAATAGGGTAGATTGAAGACTCGATAGCGAATATTCTCTTTCTTTAATCGCTCAATTAGCCGTCGCCGCAGCTGAACGGTGGCTTCTACGTGCCAGGGGCGTCGCCGGTAACGGTCACCGAAAAAGAGATAGGCTTTTTGTTGCCAGGGAACTTTTTCCATTTCCTCGCGTAACCAATAATAGAAAAAGGAAATAGAAACCGGTCCCAGGGAATCTGTAACTTTAACCTTCCGATTAGTCAGAAAGTAGATTGGATAGGCCAGGCTGAAATCAGTGGCTAAATAGCGAACTTTATTTTCGCGCAAAACAGGAATAATCTGGTTATAGGATTCTTTTTTGAAAATAGCCACTTTGAGATAGTAGATATAATGAGGTGCAGTCAGAAAAAGCAGAAAAATGGCTGTCGCCAGACGAAGCAGGCGGGAACGGTGCCAGATAGCGAAAGAACCGAAAAGAAGGACAAAACCGATGCCAATCCAGAGGGCCAGATCAATATTATGTCGGGGCTCATAATAAGGACGGGGACTTAGAATAAAAGCCTTAAAGACAAATACCAGAAAAGTCAAAAGATAAAAAGCATAGGGCCAGGGAAGATGGCGCAGCGATTGAAGCGAGAAAGACCACCTTTTTTCGGGGAAGGAGTGAAAGGAACGAATCAGATGAATCAGGCTTAGAATTATCCCCCCGAGGCAGACAGCAAGGGAAAGGAAAATGGCCATGCGGTTGAGGATTTTAAGAACATTGACCCACAGGCCCGTATCCTGAAAGAAATAAAGTGAATAAAGAAATTCATAATCAAACAGATTGTGGAAGGAAATCCAGAGGTCGCGGAGAAGATTCTTTATATACAGGGGAATTTGATTGAAAGCAAACTGGGAAGGGGAGAAAAAAACGATTTGATACCAGGCGCCGGAAGGAGGAGGGGGTGGCCAGAAAAACTTATAGTAAATAAGATGGTAGGTAGCCAGGAGTCCACCCGCCAGTAAAGCTCGCAAATTTACCCGGAATTTTTTCTCAACCAGAGAGTAGATAATTGAGACCAGGGCAAAGGGAACTATCAGAAAAATAACCAGAGGATGGAGATAGGAAGAAAAAATAAGAAAATAAAAGGCCAGGAAAAGCCTGGTTTTATTCTGAAAGGAGAAATCAAAAAGGTATATCCCCAGAAGGAAAACGGTGAGCATCTCTAAATAGGGAGCAGCGCGGAGAAACAGCGAATAATCAAAAATAACCTCAATGAAAGCAAAATGGGCTAAAAGAAATACGTGGACGATTCTTTCATCGACATAACGCTCAAAAATTTTTGTAAAAAGGTAGATAAAAACGAGAAATATCAGGAGTTGAAAAAGAACAAAGGTGGTATAACTTTTGCCTAAAAGATCCCAGATAAAAGCGACGAAAAGATATTTCAGCGTTCCATTATGGCCACTTGAGTTGAGCAGGAAGAAAGGGGCGCGATGGTTATCCTGAATTTCTAAGGGCTGGAGCGCCTCAAGAGCATTATCGGAGTGAAAAATGAGACCATCCCCTTGAAGATAAAAGGGAATTCTGATGGCTATGATAAGAAGGAAGGCCAGGAAAAAGACCTTGTTCTGCCAAGAAGTAATTATGGCTGAAAAGAACAGAGCGAGCATCTCGAGATAAAAAAGAATTTTCAGGACGGGATAGAGGAAGGCCAGCTGGGTTACAAGGTGAATCTGAAAGATGGTGGTGATGGCAAAAAAGTTGATGAGAAGAATGTTCGGCAAAACCTTTTTTGTTTGACTCAACCAGTTCATTTCAAACCAGCGGGTAAAAATTTATTTTGGCTCCTGCCTACCTCTCAGATAGCCTTAATTTTTGAATAGATATTTATAATTCAATTTAGTATTTTAATCAATCCAGGTAGGTTTTAAAAATATTTAGCCAATTTATGCCTGATAAATCACCAAACTTTTAGAGGAATAACCTCTTTCAACCGAAGAATTGAAGATCTGCCTGAATGAAAGTGTCATCTAATTAGCTAAATTGCCACCTCTAATTTTCTTTTGTCTGCAGCTTGATTGAACTGGTCCACCAGATCCTTAGCCGCGCTATTTTTCTCTACACAAATCTGTCGCATGGTGATGATGCTTTCCTTCTGGCAGATCGACGTATTAAACGACAACAAGATCTTTAAATGTTATTCACCTCAGGACTAAAGTTATGGACCCATCACCAAGGCGGCAACTATCGACGACCCTTAATATTGTTTAGTTTTAAACTAAATCCCAGCTCATTTGTTCAAGGCAATTAAGTTTTTAAGCTGATCTTATCGTAATCAGACATATAGCAGGGAAAGTAATACTAATGATCTATCTTTGAAAGATTAATTCTGTAAAGCTCAAAGGACCCGAACTTCCTGTTTCCACCGATTCTTTTTCTAATAATGAGAGCAATATTTTGAAATTAGCTAAGGATAAGTTAAACTAAGTCATTTCACCTTCGATTACCAAGAATTTGGCTCGATACTTTTTTATATTTTGGATTACTTCATATTTGTATTTGGAAAACGCCTCACTATCTACATAAGGCAAAGTAAGCCCAGGATGAAACCAAAGAACTAGATTCACTGATGGCCTTTCCGTAAGACCATAAATTATCGAGCTATCGCCAATAAGAAAAAAATTTGCCTTCTGTTTCTTTAAGAAATCAACTGTCTTTTTTAAATCATTAGCTGTAAATGTATACTTTGTTGGCGTGCCAAAGAACATAAATTTATAAATTAAAGACTGATAAAAAAGTTCTTCTAACATTCGGGTGTATAATTATGGAATAGAAATGTGAACCAATGAGGATAAGAGCTAGCTCAAAGAGATTCCAATCGGCGGCGTTCAGGCAAATAAGATGATTTTCCGACCACAGTTACTCAATGATCAGCTGGCATAACAGTGATCATAACCGGTAAGACAAAAAAAATCTTTCAATTTCAGACTCTTTTCCCTCTTAGAGCCACTATGATATCTTTTGGCCAGCTCTTTTAATAAGGCTCGCTTAACTTTCATTTCTAACCCCTTGCCGTTGCCTCCTGGCTAAGATCACGCCTATATTTAAGGACACGGCCAGCCAGAGGATAAGATAATTTCGTATAGATTTTAAATGAGGCAATTCGTGACTTTGACAAAAAAATTTGTCTGGTTAAAATTATAAATATGAAAACGGCGGGCGAAGTCAGGGTCGGGGATGTCCTCAGGCTGGAGGGTGAACTTTACCGGGTGCTGGAGGTAACCAGGCACAGCGGGGTCGCCCAGATGGCCGGAGCTATTTTCCTGAAGCTGAGGAATATACGGACTCAGAGCATTACGGAGCGGCGCTTTAAACAGGAGGCTATGGTCGAAGAAGTTTATCTCCAGCGCAAACCCCTTGAATATCTCTACAGCCAGGCTGAGGAGCATTATTTCATGGATATGGAGACTTATGAACAGTTCCCCATAACCGATGAGCTATTGGGCGGGCTAAAAGACTTTTTGCAGCCGGAGATGAAAGTTGAGGTGGAATTTTACGAGGGTAATCCGGTGGGCGTAGTTCAGCCGGAGTATGTGGTTATGACCGTGACGTCAACGGGTGAGGCCCGCCGCGGTGAGGCTGATAATGTCTGGAAAACAGCCATTATTGAAAATGGCATGGAAATAATGGTTCCGCCCTTCATTAAGACAGGCGATAAGGTGAAAATCGACGTGACCACCCGCAAATACCTCGGTCGCCTCTCCTGAATTCGTGCCCATAAATTCGTGCCAGCTTACTTATTTACCCTATTTTTCTTTTTATTTTTTTCTCTTGGCCTTTTCACAATTTCGATAATTCCAATTTTCCCCTATTTACGCCAGAAGGGGCCAATCCTTCTTGAAGCCGCCAAAAAATAGATCCCTCCTTCTAATAATTAGTGCCACCTTATCTATTTACCTAATTTTTACCTGTTTCCTTAAAATTTTCTCCCACAGCCTCGAGTCTAACGAATCCACCTTCATTTTTATTACAATTTTGCCTCAATTTGGCCCCATCTTTACCTTAATTACGTTCCAAAGTCATGTTCCAACATCACCGCCACATCGTTACCTCATTTTTGTCAGTCATCCGTTA
>Ga0272449_1000878_pt1 | contig 33552 bp, 25 predicted proteins | sample YNPCB0241_FD_198679 | JGI IMG/M metagenome (GOLD analysis project Ga0272449, IMG submission 198679) | Hot spring sediment microbial communities from Yellowstone National Park, WY, United States - YNP-CB-024-1 | ecosystem: Environmental > Aquatic > Thermal springs > Hot (42-90C) > Sediment... | reverse complement strand
CGAAGGTGTCGGCCTCGGAAAGTTGTGAACGTAAATCGAACAAGCGGATGTCGGCGATCGACATCCGCTTTTTGTTTGGAACCTCTGAATAATTCCCCCCGCCTTATTTGTTCAAACCACAAGGTATTGCCAACCGGGAAACAAAAATATCCGCATCTTTACCCCTGCCCGTTGGCGGCTGGAACCAATAAATAATTTGCACTGATTTAGTATCCGTAAGACCGGGCTGGTTAGGGGATTTCCGAAGCAGGTCTAATCTGGAATTCCTCCAAATCGGCCTCGGCGGAGTTTTCTTCGGGCTAGCTCCCGGATACCGGCTTGTTATCCGTCAGGCCCGAGGTTACTTTGGCCATTTGGTCCGGCAACGCCCAAGGCTCCCGGTCGATCGGATACCGAGATTGATCGGGCCTTGCTGCGAGCGATTAACTAGGTAACTCCGCCGTTAATCGGCTGTTTGTTGGCGAGTCAAACAACCGAGCCGGGCAAGCTCGCGAGGAGGCCCTCCTACTGCCCCCGGTTACTCCCTCTGCCACTTGAGGATCCAAGGATCCCCGGTTCGCTTTTGGAAATCGCGGAGCTTGGCCTTTAACCGGGCCAGCACTTCCGCATAAGCTGGGTCGTCAGCTAGATTGCGGGTTTCGTGTGGGTCGGTCTCGAGATCGTAAAGCTCAAATTGAGGCCGATGGATGTATTGCCGGATGGTGCGTTGCCCATAAGAAGCATCAAGCCCTTCAGCCCATCGGTCCTGGAAAGTGGCTGACTCCCATAGATCGGAAGCGAACGGATAGGGCAGCGGCCAAGCGATATTCCAGATGAGCTTGAAGCGACGTTCGCGAACCACCCGCATGGGGTAGTACATTGTCACTTCGTGGAAAGTGTGCGAGGCATAAATTTCATCCCACCCCGGCGGGTTTTCCTCTTCAAGGATCTTGGCCAAAGAACGGCCGTGCATGGTATTTGGGATCGGCACTCCGGCTAGGTCGAGAATTGTCGGGGCAAGATCGGCCCAAGTTATCATCGCCTGGCTCACCACGCCTTTTCGCTGGGCAAAGGGGCTTCGCACGATGCACGGCAAGCGAATTCCCGGTTCATAGACGGTGGTTTTGGCCCCGGGGAAAGGCGGTCCGTTGTCGGACACGTAGATCACCACCGTTTGATCCCAATGGCCGGTTTCTTTCAGTATCTGGATAAGTCTTCCGACTCCTTGGTCCATTCGCGAAATGGACTGGTAAAACTGGGCCAACTCCGCCCGACAAGCGGGAGTATCCGGCAGCCAAGGGGGAACCGGAATTTTGGCCGGGTCGTATATCACCTCCTCTACCCCTGGATAAGGTTTGCCCGGGTTTCCGAAGCGATCTGGACGGTAAGGGGATTCTTGGACTTTCCCGCCGCCGCGGTGGGGGTCGGTCGGGCAGAAATAGAGGAAAAACGGCCGATCACGGAGTTTCTCCAGCACGGGACGACACCGCTCGGCCATTTCTACTGTGCTGCGGGGATTGACCTTCGCAATAGTCTCATCGAAGCGGTAAACCTCCGGGGGAGCCACATGGAGTTTTCCCACCTGAATGGTGTGGTATCCCGCCTCGCTGAGATAAACCGGCAGGCTCTTGATATCGTCAAAACTTTGGAAGTGGTGGTAGCTGTGCTGCAGGCCGTAGGTCCCGTTGGCATGATTGTGCATCCCCGTCAGAATCACCGACCGACTGGGACTGCAGCTGGCCGTGGTGCAAAAAGCATACTCGAAGCGGGTTCCCTCGGCGGCAAGCCGGTCTAAATTCGGGGTTTTTATCACCGGATTTCCGTAGCAGCCGAGTTCTCTGCCGTGATCATCGGCAACGATAAGCACAAAGTTAGGCCGCACCCCCGACTGAGCTTGGAGGGAACTGCCGAAACACAAACTCCAAGCCCCAACGACTGCTCCGAGGAAAATTGGGCCAGTCAAAGCAATTCGGGTTAGCCCACGATGTTCCGGAAACTTAAAGCAATGCATCGGAGTTACCTCCCTTTGTATGCACTGAAGAGCGGCGGCTCTTCCGTCCAGTACCTCCAGCACATACCTTTTGACACTGTTCCCATCGCCAGCAAGAAAGGTTCTTAGTTACCGTTTCACCCTGGCCCTGCCAAGCCATAGCCGGGGATGCCTACAAGGCAAAACTTTGGTGCCCGCATGTTTCCGATAGGCTTACCGTCAGAAGGCCTCGGCAGGAACCTTCATCCGACGGCATCTCGGCCCACGCGGAACCGTCCGCTCCAAATTAATTTCCCTCTGCACTTCAACCCAGATTCAAGATGGTTTGCTAAGTTGCCCGAGAAGGACTGTGGGTGTAACCCTTACAGTTCATCCGGTCGGTCATCGGGCCGTGGTGGCGAAGGTACCCCTTTACCCTGATAACGCACCACCGCAAATATTAAGGGCCGGGTGCCCGTGTTCACTAGCCCGTGGTATACCCACGGTTCCACATACAGGACATCTCCCTGCTTGGCCGGGAGTTGTCGATCCCCGATTTGCCAGGTACCTTCTCCGCTAACGACAATCAAGTATTCTTCCTCCGCGTGGCGGTGGGCTCGGTGAACGGCCTTTCCCGGCTCGACCACAGCGGCGGCCACAAGAGCATTCGTGGTAAAAGCGGTTTCGCCCCGGTAGTAAAACCTCATTTGACCCCAGTCGGCCTCGACGCTTTGGGCCTCATCCCATCTGACCACCGTGGTCTTCAGAGGGGCAGCCGCCTCAAGGCCCAGAGCGAGGGTCAATACATATCCCAGCCCAACGACCATGAAAGCTCCGAGACATCCTGTTATCATTCCGTTCCACCACACACGGCAATTTCTCATGGTCTGTGCTCCAACTCAGAACAACTTAGCCCAACATGCCTTAGGAGTTAGCCCATCATGTTTTAGGAACGTTTGCTACCGCGGTGTTTGCCCGGTGGGCGGAGAGTCAACTCGTTCCACCAAAAGGGGCAAAACTCAGAAGGGATCTTCTGCTCCTTTTCGGCAGGTGCCATGATAGTTTGGGGTTTGACCTCATGCAAGCTTGTGGGAGGGAGTTGCCCGTCGCTAAGAGACCGTGAATTGCATTCGGTGTTGAGCGGGGAGATTTGCAGTGATTCGATTGATCGAGCTGACCATCGTGCGGAAAAGCTTTTCGGAGCCGGTACCTGAGCATACCCAATTCCCGCACTCAACGAAACGCTGGTGGAAAGGACTTCTGGGACACTGGCGGCTTCCTCTGATCGTGGCATTTCTTGTCCGCGTTGTCGCAGCTTTTTATTGGGAGTGGTATTTCGGGGGGAAATTCGTTTTCGGCGATAGCGAGTCCTATTGGGTTCTGGCAAGGGCCCTAGCTGAGGGGGAGGAATACCGCTATGGAAATGCCCGGATTTTCCGGATGCCTGGGTATCCTGCTGTCTTGGCTCCTCTGTTTTGGCTAGCTGCCGATGAACCTCCGTACGTCTGGGCTCGAATCGAGGGAGCGGTGCTGGGAACACTTGCGGTGTGGGGCATTTTCCTACTTGGCAGATTCCTGGCCGACGAGCGGGTGGGAATAGTTGCCGCTTGGTGGGCCGCGTTATACCCCGGGGCAATCGGCCTTAGCATTTGGATCCTTAGTGAAGCGTTATTCTGCCCCGTGATGATCCTTGGCCTCCTTACGACCGCTCGTAGTTTCCAAGCAGATGAAAAAAGGCAAGGGGTATTCCGGGCGGTTATAGCAGGGGCAATCCATGGGCTTGCAATTCTCACGCGACCAAGTTGGCTTTTCTTTCCTTTCTTTGCAGGATTAGTTGCAATTGCAGCCGGGCCAGCTCGGCTTCGGCAGACCGGGAGGGCCGTAGCGATGATGGCAGCGACGGTTTGTACGTTGGTCCCTTGGTGGATCCGGAACTGGTGTTTAACCGGAAGATGGATTCCTACCACCCTCCAGGTGGGTGCCAGTTTGTACGACGGCCTTCATCCCATGGCGACCGGCGGGAGTGATCTTTCCTATGTTTCCGCCAAGATGGCAGAATGGGCAAAAGAGTTGGCCACTCGCGGGGCAGAGCTCCGCGGGGAACCTCCGGGCGGCAGCGAAGTTAAAGAGCGTTCCGAGAGCAATCAGGATACCTTGAGTACAAGTGCCCCGATTCCCTTTGAAGGGGCCCCAGGTAGGTACCCAGAGGAAAGACGCGGCATATGTCGGAAGTGGGGTATTTGGGAAATTTCGGACAGGGCGAGGAAACAAATCGACCAGGAGGTCCTCTTTGACACCCGTTTGCGGGAGGAAGCCCTTCGATGGGCTTGGGCGAATCCACACCGGGTGGTGTCCCTTGCTGTGGTGAAGCTTAAGCGGCTGTGGAATATTTGGCCCAATGAGCCGGCTTTTCAGAATCTACCGGTTCGGCTTACGGTGGCCTTAACTTTCCTCCCGACCTTTGGTTTTGCAATTTTGGGGTTGGTAATGGGAGGCTGGAGGTCTTGGGGTTGGGTGTGTACTCTGCCAGCACTGTATTTCACGGGAATTCACTGCGTGTTTGTAAGCTCCTTACGATACCGGGAACCAGCGATTCTTGCTCTGCTACCGATGGCTGCCCTGGGCCTTGTGCACGTACTGGATCGCCTTTCGGCCTCTCGGCAAGGACCAGCATGGTCCAAAGAAACCAAAAAATAACCGTCGAAGACTTCTTGGGGCAGAATCTCGCCCGATCGTCCCTCCGGGGGACTGTCGGATAGGTTCGTTTCGGATAATTGCTTAGCAAGGGATTTGTCGGGGTGAGGAGGCTCGGGTTAAAGAGATTCAACAAACGTGGTTCCCTGGTTGGACAAGCCTTTGGAGAGTTTTGAAGATTCCGGCCGCCAAAGACGGGAACCAAAGAGGGGCATTTTCCCGTCTTCCTCAGCCAAAGACTGCGGTATCCGACGACCAGTTTCACAGCTGGCGATGAATTAGAGGTCCCAATCAAACGTCCTTTTGCTTGCCAAAATGAGGCCATGTCGCGGAACCGGTGGTTTTTGGGAAATCTGGCAAAAAGGAAAACTCTCCGGGTGTGTCCACTGCCCGAACTCGAAGAGGGATCGTTCGTAGCACTCTTGATTCCCAGGGACCAACTATCTGGCGGCACGTAATCTTGGCTTTGTGTCTGGGGATCGTCGAGAATTCCAACCTAAAGTTGCCAAGGAGGGTTAATTCCCGCCATTCGTACATTCCTAAATTGGACCGGGAAATTTCTGCTTGTGCTGCTGACCCTGACCATCCTTGGGATAGGGGCAGGCGGGGTATTCCTTTTTCGACACATGGGGGACGTCCTCCGCCTTCAAGTGGAGCGTTACCTGAAGGGAATCTTCCCAAACTTACAGGTTCGGGTAGCGTCGGTCCGCTTTTGGCCTTGGAGGACCGTCGAACTAGTCGATGCTTCGGTATATCTCCTTCCGGATTCCACCCCAGCGGCCTCCCCTGCCCCGCTGGCTCAAATCGGAGCAATCCAGTTACACTCTTCTAAAACGGTGTGGGAATGGATTAGAGAAGGAATCCAGTTTGAAAGGATAGTACTTGAGAACGCGGAACTTATTGCCATTCGCGAAGAAGGGGGGGAATGGAACTTTGGGAGGATTCGGTGCTGTTTTTCAGGGGCGGGCCGGGTACCCGAAATCATCGTGAAGGATTCTGTCCTTCAGGTGGTGGGGGTAGGCCCGTGGACTAAAGAGCCGTTAACTATCCGCGTTCACCGAGCGAACCTCCACCGGCAAGATGGCTTTGAGTTCTCGGGGCAAGAATCAGCCCAGGGGCCGAATAAAACTTTTCCCTTCTGGTCTCTTTCAGCAGACTGCGATGTGGGCCAATTCGGGCAGGCAACTGCCACTGTAATGATTTCCTCCGATTCCCGCGGTTGGGAGCTCCAATTTAAATTCCAGCAAATCCACTTATCGTCCGAGCTCTGGGATCAACTGCCGGAAAGTCTACGGGCAGCTATCCCGAGAGTGTCGATTTCGGGGGGAACCCTCGGGTTAGAGGGTAGGGTGAATGCTTCAGAGGACTCTCCCGGTTATCCCGAAGTGGAGCTTGTGGGCCAGCTCAAAGATCTTCGGGTTGCTCTCCCCCAGGTGACGACTCCGCTGACAGGTATTTCCGGCCGATTTGTCGCAAATCGGCACCGGATCGTGATCGAGGAACTTCAGGGGTCCTGGGGGGCTGCCTTCATTAATCTCCCCCGTGTGGAGTTGTACCAAGATACTGGGGGAGCGAAGCTGGCTGCCGCGGTTTCTATCCGTAATCTGCAGGTTAGTAGCGAGCTTGTAGCTCTACACCCTACCTTCCAGCATTGGGCAGCTACCTACGGCCCCGAGGGGTTATTCGATCTTGAAGGAAATCTGCTTTATCAGCGGGATTGCTGGAGCTGGGAAATTCGTATTTATCCGAGGAAAATGACCATCGTCTACTCGCGACTGCCCTACCCGGTCCGGGAGGTGGAAGGATGGCTTGAGTGGACAGATCAGCATATATGGACAGATATCCAGGGAAAAGCGGGTAATTCACTGATTAATATTCAGGGTCGGAATCTTTGGCGAGAGGGGGCCTACCAGTTTGTAATTTCCGGTCGTTCCGTGACCTTTGATCCCCAAATGATCGTTGCCTTAGGTGCCCCGGCTGGCCATCGACTCGCGGAACTAAATCCTACAGGGAATTTCAGTTTTCGCTTTGTAGCCAGTCGTCAGGGAAAAGCAGCTGCACCCCAGCGGTTTCTCGAGGTGGGACTCCTCGATTGTAACGTTCAGTACGAGCGTTTCCCTTATCCGATCCGTAATCTCCGAGGGCGGATTCGAATGTGGGGTAGTCCCGCCGGCGAACAGTGGGAACTGGAAGAAGCGGAAGGCCAAAACCAGTCTGCCCACATTTTCCTTCGGGGCCGATTGGACAATTGGGGAGGCCGTCATTTCTTGCAGCTCCAGTTCTGGGCGAAAGATCTTCCTTTGAATGAAGAACTCCGCCTGGCATTACCCTCCTCGGCGGCTCGATCGTTGTGGGAGAAATTGGCTCTAAAAGGGGAACTCCGGGAAGTAAGCGGACAGGTCCTTTATGACTCGGGTACGGGACAAGTTCGGGTGCGTTTTGTCGCGGACCCTTCTCCAGGAGAATGCTCGATTCAGCCGGCGTGGTTTCCCTATCGGCTTGAGGATTTAGAGGGGCGACTGCACTACGAAGATGGTCAGGCTTACCTGTCCCAACTTCGCGCCCGACACGGTACGGCAAAATTTTCCGCTGGTGTCGAATATCTCCAGCAAAAAAATGGCTTGTGGCAGCTCGAGCTAAAGGACTTCCTAGGAGAGCAGGTTCCTTTGGACCAGGAACTAGTTGAAGCTGCCCCCAAGGGATTGCAAGAGGTGCTTCGGCTGATGAACCCGTCCGGTCGGGTGAATCTCCGCGGGAGGATCAGCCTTCGGAGCGGAGAGGACCAAAGCGGATCGGTTCGGACCGTGTGGGCATTGGCTGTGGACACCCATCAAGCTCGGGTGGAATGCGGGCTGAAATTTTCCGGGGTGAGTGGCACTGCCTACCTTGTGGGGTTTTCCGATGGCGACCGTTTTACCTGTGCAACGGAGCTAGACCTTACGGCAGCATCGGCCCTTGACGTCCATTTAACGCAAGTTCGGGGGCCTGTGTTGGTGGACGGAAGACGGATTCTCATAGGGAGGTTGGTTCCGCCGAATGTATTTGCGGACTTGTGTTCGTGGGCGGGACTGGATGTAAGAGAAATCTCGACCGGACTGGGTCGGGCCCCGACCTTGCAGGGGCTTTCCCAAGGAGGTACCTCGGCACCCGTGATTTTCCGGGTTGCTTCAGGGTTGTGCAGTGTTGACGGGGCGATCTTTTTAGAGGAAGAACCAACCTTTCGGGTCGGGTTTTCGCTTGTGCGGGCGGACCTGACCCAGTTAACCCAGGAGCTGCTAGGCCGCACGGAAAATCTTCGCGGTAATCTCTATGTTCAGGGAGAGATCCGCGGGAAACTTGGTCAGCCGGAATCCCTTGCCGGACAGGGACAAATTCAGCTCCGGGATGCAGACATTTATGAGTTACCTTTGATGATTGCTCTCCTAAGGATGCTGATGATCCGCGAACCCCGCCGGAATGCCTTCAGTTCGGCAGATGTGTCTTTCGAATTGGACGGAAAGCGAATCCTAGTGCCCTACGTTGTCTTTGAGGGACATGCGTTGAGTTTCGAGGGCTCCGGCGAATTGGACTGGGAAGGCCGAATCCGCCTCGTGCTAAGAGCAAACCTGGGACGGGCGGACAAAACCCTTCCGATTGTTCGGCAACTGGTGGGGGGAGCAAGTGAACAGCTAGTGGTGCTACACGTGACGGGGTGGATCTATGACCCGCTGGTCTCCAGCGAACCTTTCCCGGTAGTCAATCAGATGCTTCAACAGCTTCAGCAGGAGATCCAGTCGGGGAAAGGCCCCCCAGCGAGCCGACCGGCACCTCACGGGTTTTTACCGCGACTTTTTCCGGGTTTGCGGTAAGAGCGGAAATTTGGGGTGAGGTTAGAAATTTGGGTAACACTTTACCCAATTGGAGGGGTTTTGGGATGGGGGAAGGGAGAAATGATTCCGCGGCTAGGCTAAGTGCTGAGGGCATTGACGATGTTTTGGATCGGGGCGGGACCCCGTTGTTTTAAAGTGCGAAAGATGGAGATGGACACCGCCTCGCAATCCCCCCCTCTGGGCTGCGATTCCAGAAGGCCTTTATCGGAGGAGCCACGGACGAGAACTGGGGGTTGGTTTGACTTGGCTTTTATCCGACGAAATATCGCCCGAAGAAACAATGGGCACGAGCTTATTGTTGATGCCAGCGGCCAGGTCCGCTCAGGCCGGTACCAAGTTAACGATGCTGTCGGGGAAACCCTATCCGGTCTGAGCGAGGCTGTGGGATCCAACGTGTACGGCCATCCAGCTCCATTTGCCTTGGGCACCAGTGGCGGTGGGTGACATGCTGGGTGACCTCCGGCTGCAGGTGGGGGATGTCCTCCGTGTAGCGAGTCCGACCCTGGCGGCACCGTTTCAAGGGTGCTCTACAGAAGGGACAACAGGTGGCTCGATATTCCTTGGGGCGACCGATATGGGAGGGAACTGCCCGACGATGCCCGGGATGGCCTGGTTTTTGGCCGGGAGGTTTCCCGGGACACTCGGGCGGAGGTTTGCGGTAGGGCGGCTTCATGCCAGAAGGGGTGTTGGGAGTAGTATACGATTGGGCAGTCCCGGGGCCCATCCCTCGGCCAGTTGTTGGTTGAGCGAAGCAAATTGCTTTTCCGGGGAAGCTAGTTGGGTGTTTAAATCCCGCATTTGCTTGCTCTGCCGACGCACTTTGCTACGAAGTTCAGAGATTTCCTCTGTCACCGCCCGGACCTGCTCGCAAAGGAGCCTCAACCCGGACACCACCGCCTCCAATCCCAGGGGGAAGATCTCTTGGACTTGCTGCGGGGTGAACGTTCGTAGGCGGAGGGCCTCCGCCAGGGCCTTTGGTAGAACATTGGGGGCTGTCTCCACGCCCCAAACAATACCAAATCACCTCGAAACCAACCGATACTAATTTCAACCAGTAAAGTGTTGCCAAAAATAGTTGACCAGCGACCATTCTTAAAGTTATGGCAAAACATTGCTGGAAGCAGGTTATTCGGATAAATAGTTTCCGGACTTCGTAATTCGAAGGGACACGGCCTGCTAGTGTTTATGATCATTTGAACATATCCTAAAAGGAGAGCAGCAGACCGATAAGTGCCGCTGCGGCAATCACTTGCACGGCAGAAACTCGCAATAGAGTGAGAAGTGCTAGATAAAATGTTCCGAGAACGACAGCTATCGGGGTGATGAACACTGCCCACCCCAGCCGTAAGCTCGTCCCCAAAATCAAACCAATTACTGAGACGGATATGCCCTCGAATACTTTTGCGAAGAAGGGGCTTGATCTGGTCCGTTTGGCAAAAGGATGGAAAAGGGAAGCTAACAGAAGGCATGGAATGATAATCCCCGCTGTGGCTGCGATTGCCCCTGGGGTTCCAGCAAGGAGATATCCCAGGAAGGTGGCCACCGTCAAGATTGGGCCAGGGGTGCTTTGACCAACAGCCAGGGCATCTAGAAGTACGTGATGACTAATGATGCCGGTTTCCACCAGATCGTTGGTCAAGTAGGCTACCAGGACGCTTCCGCCACCATATAGAAATAATCCAATCTTTGCGAACAGAAGGAAGAGCAAGACAGGACTAAGGGTTCCCCAACCTGGACTCTGGGCGAGCATGGCAAGTGGTGGCGTTCCCAACACTATCAGCGAGGTCTTAGATCGGGGATCCTGGGTCGGCCGTTGCGAGGGATTTCGCTGTGAGCTTTCTTTTCCTGCAATTGGCCCGTTCCCGAGCGGCCAAATGGTAACAAGTATCGCTCCCACGAGGAGGAGCACCATCGCGTTACCGCCCAACACCACCCCACCCCCTACGATACTTAGGACCAGCCAATTTCTGGCAACCGTCAGATAAGTTTTTCCCAGCTGTAGGACAGATGTGAGAACAACTGCCACAATCGCAGGGCGAATACCTTTCAAACACGCTTCAAGCCAGGAGAGGTTCTGACCATTCACGTAGAGCACAGCACAGACCCACGTGATGAAAGCTGCGGGTAGGACGAACCCAAGGACTGCGGCCCCAGCCCCAAGAAGGCCTGCCCTCCTGTAGCCCAAATGAAGCGACAGTTGCACAGCAATAGGCCCCGGAATGAGATGGCTGAGCGACACATACTCCATGAATTCGCGAGCCTCCAGCCACCGCCGTTTTTGGACAATCACGTGTTGGAAAAGGGCTATCGAGGCCCCCGGCCCGCCGAACGTGGTGAGTCCCAATTGAATAAAAATCCAGAACACTTCTGCAACACGGGCTAGCATGGCGAATGGTCAATGTGGGTTGCAAAAGGGTTTAACCTTAGTCGCTTTCCGGGGAATTGAGGAGCGAGCCGCCGGTCGAGTGCAGTGGCGGAACGCTCTGCCGCTGGGTTGCCAGACTGTAAGAGACGGAGGTTTTCCAAATGAACCTGTCGGTTTGGTCGTCATCCTATAAAACTACGAAAGGCCATTTTGGACGGCCTTGTGACGCGGTTATTTTTAAAAGCGGGGCGGAGCCCACCTATCGATCAACCCGGCCGCCAACATGGCGTCCGCATCCTGAAGCTTCCGGATAATCTGCTTCGGGTTGTACCGCTTGCGTCGTCCTCCTGTCATTGAGAGTCCTCCTCTTGCTTCAAAAACCCTTCCGGAGGCTCATAATACCTGGACGAGTTTTCGAGGAGCCGGACATAGCGAAATTCCGCTCCGTTCCCTGTCTAAAAAATTCGGAGTTAACTCCCTCGCAACAAACCAAGCTTCCGCTACCAAGTCAGCTCGGCAAAAGAAGATTGCTTCCCCGATCCTCGGCTTTCGGGGAAATGCTTTCTCATCACCCCACACCAGCCCGACGATTTCGCAACTGGTCGGCAATCGGCTATCTCTTCAAAATTGGCCAGAGGTTTCTCCCAGTCTTTGCAAGCCGAGCCTTAATCGGGAAAATCTAAATCTCCCCAAATGCAGTAAAGGAAGCACCCACAACAACAATTTCCAAAGGCCGGAATTCGGTATCCTCGCGAATTCCCACTATTTCACGACCGCGGCTAGGGTCACTGCGGGCGGTAAGGAAACTCTCCAACCAAACCTGCATTCACCCCTTCGCGGACACTGGGGTTCTCGATCACTCACAGGTGCCTCAAGCGTGAATAACCCGAGGTTTCCTAGCGAACTGCTAATGTTGCCAATCGATTTGGGAGAATACCACCGTGAAAGCCCTGGTTCTCACGGACGTCAATCGCCTGGAATATCGGGACATCCCCCAGCCGGTGCCACGGGAGAAAGAAGTTTTGATTCGTGTTCGAGCTTGTGGTATTTGCGGCAGTGATGTGCAAGGTCTGGATGGAAGCACAGGAAGACGTCTGCCACCGCTTGTGATGGGCCATGAAGCTGCCGGGTTGGTGGCCCAAGTTGGCAAAGGGGTAACTCGGTGGCAGGTGGGGGAAGCCGTTGCCTTTGACTCCACGATTTGGTGTGGCCAGTGTCGGTTCTGCAACCAGGGGAAGATTAACCTTTGTGAAAACCGGCAAGTTCTTGGGGTAGCCTGCAAAGAATTTCGGCGGGACGGTGCCTTCGCCGAGTACGTAGTTGTTCCAGAGCATGTCCTCGTCAAGTTGCCGGAAGGTCTTTCCTTCGAGGAGGCCACTTTAGCAGAGCCGCTGGCGGTAGCCCTCCACGCTGTGGGGCGGTTGCCGTCACTTTTGGGCCAAACTGCTTTTGTGGTGGGAGCAGGGATGATCGGGCTTATGGCTCTGCAAGTCCTTCGCCTCGGCGGGTGCACTGACATCTTTGTTGTGGATCAACTCCCGGCCCGGCTTGAGCTTGCCAAAAGGCTGGGGGCCACCCAAACGTTCTGCATTGACCGCCCCCAGCAACTGCAGGAAGTGGCCGCCGAACTCACTCGCCAGCTCGACGGCGGCACCGATCTTGCGGTGGAGGCAGTGGGGTTGGAAGAAACAGTCACAGCCGCCATTCAAACAGTTCGTAAAGGAGGAGCCGTAGCCTTGATTGGCAATCTCCGGCCGGAAGTCCGTTTGCCACTCCAAACCGTGGTCACTCGAGAAATCGCAATATTCGGGTCATATGCCTCCGCTGGAGAATACCCGCTAGCCTTGAAACTCCTTTCGCAAAACAAAATTGATGCATCCGCTTTAATTTCCGCCGTGGCTCCCCTCGAAGAAGGCCCTCAATGGTTTTCCAAACTTAGGGCAAAAGAACCAAGTCTCTTGAAGGTTATCCTTCAACCCTGAAGCTGCATGGCCCTTCGGTCATCTTTCCAGTGAAAAAACTCCAGCCCTCTGACCTTGAAAGCCGGGGGGAATAATTCCTGAGTGGTTCGTACCTCGACTGTGGTACCGCCAGGTCCCAAAAAAGGAAGGATTTCCGTCAGCCAAATGGTGAGGATCTTCGGGCAAAATTTTGCCCAAGGTTGCCGTAATTTGAAGGCCCTGCTTTTCAACAAAAAGAGCCGGCAACTCCGCCGGCCCTTCGTTTTGCACCGTCGTTATCGAGTTCTGCGAAATCACCCCGTTTCGGTGAGAGCCCCTTGGAAATTTTGGGAGTTGTCTCCCCTTGGCAAATTAACGCCTCAATTGGACCACCAATCCGAGCCACTCCCCATGCGGAGTTCGGAAGAGATTTTCCGAAGTTCAGGATTCTCTTCAGCTTGAGCCAAAATGCTCCATGGGTTAATCTCTACCCCGCCACAAGCGACCAACGCCGACCGACCAGATCGAACTACCACCGATCGACTCGGGACTTTCGTCGCGGGTTGGAGCTTGGCCCGGGGGAAACGGTCCTCGTCAAGAAGAAGGGAAATATCGGCCCCTGCCCGCTCGGGCAGCCGATGGGTAACGAGAATGGCCGCCACCAAGGAAAGCTCCATGCAATTCCGCACTTGGTCAAAGATGGGATCTGCCATCGCCAGTTGGTCGTAACGGCTTGTCATTACCTCCGCCCACCGCTCTGCCCCGGGCACACTTCGGCCAGCTCCTCCTCGGCCTCCCATTCCCAAAAACTGCGTTTCGGTTAAAGTCTTGACAGCAACTTCCGGCACTTCCCAGACTAATCCGTCGGGATCGTGCCGAAGAGTAGTTACCTCAGGGACCAACCACCACCGGGGCATCATCCCTGCCGCTTGACCACGGACAAAAGCGGTGAAGGGGGGAATATCGGCCACTGGTGCCCGATCAAGACCCAGCCCGATTCGCTTCATTCGGTAATCCGCTGCCACAAGTACCCGGGCAAAATGGCTATCTGCAGGCACTCCGGTGACGGTAACCTCCTGGGGCCCCAAGATTTCTTCGATTCGAGCAGCTACCACCTCGGCGGCCACGTTGGCGGGCATCCCGCGAGTGAATCTTTCCAATTCGGTAAGCTTCTCGGCCCGCGGATTAATCGAGCAAGTGATCACCTCCGGCTGAGGTCTACTCACGGTCCGCAAAGCCACCACTAAATCATCGAGCAACATCACAGCCCGGCCTGTAGTCAGCCCGACCAAAACTCCCCCTGTTCCCGGTTTCCACCCTTCTCCCGGACCTACCAAAAGGATGTCCTTTGCCTCAGGGTCGGCAATCACATAACAAACACTCTGCAATCCGCCGAGGCAATAAATTTCGTCCGGAATGGGCCGGCCGGTACTCAACGCTTCTTGTAAAGCCCGGTTAATCCCAGCCAAGGAAACCTTTCGAAGCGGCACCTTTGCCTGCATCGGCTCAGGGATGTTGGAGCTTGCTGCTGCTTGCATTCGGCGGACTTCTTCTAGGTCCGCAGGTGTGGCCTGTCCGAGAAGCCCACCCGCATCCACGACAACTCCCCCAACAGCCCGCCCCGTTACAAACTGTTGGGCAAAAACAGCCTGCGAACAAAACGACAGAATCCAAAGCCCAACAAGGCCCCTTAAACCCACCCTCCAACCCAGCTTTCGCATGCCGGAGACGATCATGAGTACATTCTCCACAAATATTTCCTCAACGGATCTAAAGCACACCAGGATCTTACCAACCGGCTCGAACAATTCCGAAAAAGCCCGCCCAACGAGCCTCCAACTTTTCCTGTCCTGTTTACCAAGCTCAGCCTGCCCGGTACATCGTCGGAGGCTTTGGGGCTTCGGCAATCCGCAAAAAATCAAGAAGTTTCCTCAATTCTCTTAGACCAAACCCTGGTCGAACAGATCCGACCGAGAATCTTCCCTCCCCAAATCGCATTTTCCTTCAAACCCTGGGGAGTCTTGTTCGCCCAAAGCCCCAGTCAATAATCAATAATAAGTCCGGTCTGTGCCGACCCAAATTCCTCTTACTCCTTATTTCAAGACTAATCGCCGGATTCCCACCGTTCAAGGAAAGAATCTCTGCGAGATCGTCCCGGTTGCCGGAGAATCCAAAACTCACAAGGAACTCCCGCGACTAAGCCCGTCCTAGAAACGGGCCCCGCCTCAGCCAAGTAAACGGCCGAGGCCAGCCATTTTGAACCGGATCGCCCCGGTAGACCGGGTTCCACGGAACCTGCGTCGAATTTTAGCCTAAAAACCAACGAATTTTGAACGGCCAACAGCCGGAATGTTTCCGAGGGAAGTGGAACTGCCGCGGCTTGTCAATAGCTACCGCTGATCCATAATGGAAGAAGAGAGATACGGAGATTGACCTGTCGAACACATCCTTTCGGAACGTCGCTTACAGAGGGTCGAGTTCCATCATTTCGCAGCAAGCCGAGCGGAATACGAGGGCCGAGGGCGTGTCGGATCTGGCGTACCTGGTGATTCGAGAAGGCTCGAAGTGGACGGACGTCTTCCGGCTCATCCCCGGTCAGACGGTCACGATCGGACGAGCACCGACCAATCAAATCGTCCTTAAAGACGAAAGGTGCAGCCGAATCCATGCCGAGCTTTTCATGTCCGAAGGTCGGTGGACCCTCCGCGATTTGGACAGCCGAAATGGCACTGTGGTGGGCGACAAGCTGATTAAAAGTGACTGGGTTCTTCGGCCTGGGGATGTCATCCGAATTGGGCACAGTCAACTTATCTTCGTTCAGAATCTAAGTGATGCTTTTTCTGACGTCACAGCCCAGCTTCGGCCCCGGGAAGAACTCGCTCGGGAAAACAAGGGCCTGGGGACTGAGGATGAGGTCCAGCTCGGTTATCCATTAGAACCCACCGCTATAACCCACCGAAAAGGCCAGACCCGATTTCTGGCTTCTGTAGAGGCGGCGGAAGAACTTCCGAAGGTGGGTCGGGCAGCTGCCAAACTTTGCCGTTTGGCCTTCGAGCTAGGGAAAGCTCCAAGCGTGGTAAAGATGGCGGAAACAGCCTTGGCCGGCCTTTTTGAGGCCCTGCCAGTCGACGCCGGGGCTATCCTTTTGGTACCTAGGGACCACCAAGGGCCCCCGACAGCCGCCGATCTTCAAATCGTCGCCACATACAGCAAAACGGAACGAAAATACCACCGAGTCCCCGATTTTTTGGCTAACACCGTCCTCCGGGAGGGAGAGGCCGTCCTGGCACGCAACGTCATGGGGGATAGCTCCTTAGGAAGCCGGGACAGCAAGGGCGTCATTCACACTACAAGTGTCATTTGTGCTCCCATCCGCCACGGGAACCAAGTCCTCGGCCTTATCCATTTGTACTCGACCGATCCCGACCAAATCCCCGATCCAGACGACTTGGAATACACGCTGGCGGTAGCGGACACCGTGGCGGTGGCTTTGAATAATCTGAACCGCCAAGAGGAACTTGTCGAAAACCTCACTCAAGTCCGGATCGAAAATGTTCGCTTACGGGAACAACTGGGGGCCCAAAGCGATTTAATTGGGGTTAGCGAGGCAATAAAACACATCAACGAGCTAATTGCTTATGCGGCAGCTAGCCGGGCCACCGTGCTCATCCGGGGGGAAAGTGGTGTCGGGAAGGAGTTGGTCGCCCGGGCCATTCACTTCAACAGTCCTCGGCGGAAGAATGCCTTCGTTTGCCTCAATTGTGCTGCCCTCTCGGAAGAACTGCTTGCGAGCGAACTTTTTGGCCACGAAAAAGGGGCATTCACCGGAGCTACGGAACGAAAAATCGGCAAATTCGAGGCTGCCCACATGGGCACCCTGATGCTGGATGAAATCGGGGAGATGAGTCCAAGCGTCCAAGCCAAGTTCCTCCGCGTTTTGGAAGGTCACCCCTTCGAACGTGTGGGAGGAAGCAAGCCCATCAAGGTGGATGTCCGGGTGATTGCTGCTACCAATCGCGACCTGGAGAAAGACGTAGCGGAGGGGCGGTTCCGGCACGATTTATATTTCCGACTCCGCGTTCTCGAAATTGTGGTTCCTCCCCTACGAAAACGTCCTGAGGACATCCCTGTTTTGGCAGAATACTTCCTCAATAAATTCCGGCAGGAAACCGGGCGACGGATCGAAGGTTTCACGCGGGCCGCGATGGACAAACTGATGAGCTATCGCTGGCCAGGAAATGTTCGGGAACTTAAAAACGTCATCGAGCGGGCGGTTGTGCTTTGCCAAGGCCGATTCATCGACGAAGACGACCTCCTCCTGACCAAGCTTGCTACAACCGGGGATACCGTGGAGACCCAGCCGGTTCCTCAGGGTTATACCCCCGTATCGCTCGAGGAAATCGAAAAACGGCATATCTTGGCAACCCTTGAGTACACCAAGTGGAACAAAAGCCGGGCCGCTCAGATCCTCGGGATCGAACGATCCACCCTCGATCGGAAACTCCGCCGGTACCAACTGGAAAGCTGACAATGACTTTCTTCTGTTGGAGGAGAGCCAGGTTAGCTTTCCTGTCGAGCCCTTTGTGAGTCCACTTGAAACCTAAGATTAGGTCCCGCGATCCTGGCATGCTTTTCCCACAAAGGGAGGTATTTTTCCATTTTCGAGAGAGTTTGGAGCGGAAATTCCGAGCAGTTTGCCTGGCATTAAGCGATCTTCTCTTTCCACCCCAATGTGCCGTTTGCGGTGTGTCGATTGCAGGCGAGCCATTCCCCCACGGAGTGGAAATTTGTGACAATTGCCGGGAGGAGTTGGAGTGGAGCGATCGGCCCGTGTGCTTGCGGTGCGGAGCGTTCACGACGGTTTCCGAACGTGATAGTGCCGACTGCGTCTGGTGCCAACCCCTCCAGTATGCTTTCGACCGGGCAATCTGCCTCGGGCCATACCACGAAGGACTGGGACAACTCATCTTGAGATTGAAACGTTGGCCTCAACCCGCGTTGATCCGCGTCCTCGTCCGATTACTTCTCACCCAACGGAAAAGTCGACTGGTGTTCAATCTGGAAGCAGATGCCATAGTGCCGGTGCCACGACATTGGACCGCCCGGTTATTTGGCGGTTTGGACCACGTGGCAATGATCGCGGAGGAGTTGGCCCATTACCTTGGCCTTCCTTTTCGCCCCAAGGCAGTGCGTCGAGTTCGCCTCGGCCACCCCCAACGGGCCATGCCTCTGAGCAAGCGGTTCCAAAATGCCCGTTTGTTGTATGCCCTCGGTGAAGGAAACTTCGAAGGACAGCACCTTGTTGTGGTCGACGATGTCATCACAAGTGGGGCTACTGCTAGCGTTATCGCCGAACTTCTCAAAAAAGCTGGGGCCAAAGAGGTCACAGCAGTGGCGATCGCCCGGGCAGAGGGCCCCGGAGCGGTTCTTCCCTAATCCCGTTGAACCCCCTAGAAAATTGGCCCACCGGTGAGTACCCTCATTTATGCGTGAAACTTTGCTCCCGTTGCTCTCTCGGAAGATTTGTTGGGCTAAGATCCCTATCCGCTAACTTCCCCAGATTAGGGAGCTTTTAGGTACCTCTTTGAGAGTTTTTCGAAGCGACTCTCCGGGGTACAGGGATAACACAGGTGGGGTAAACAACTCACAAAATGGCACCGATTGGATTCCTGGCCTTCTGGGGGTTGAGTTATCCGGAATTGCCGTTGAACGCGTTCGTCGTAAGCTGCACGAGTGCTCTTTGTTTGAAAAAAGCAACGAGGAGAACCCAACCATGGGAAACACCGGGATTGAGTTAGTCCGTTGTTGCAAGTGGCCGGTTTCCACCGGAGGTCTGATGGGGTTGGTAGCCGTCGTGGTGCTGGGATTTCCGGCCGTCCCTCAGGAACCGCAAGCAGCCGGGCAAGAGGTACAGGTTGCCTCCGCAAGTGTTCAAACACTGGATGCATTTACTCAGAACAAGCGTTTGGGCCGCGGAGTGAACATTATTGGCTACGATCCGCTGTGGCGTGATCGGTCCCGGGCCCGTTTCCGTCCGGAATACTTCCGGATGATCCGAGAAGCGGGTTTCCAGCATGTGCGGATCAATCTGCATCCATTTCGGGATAATCCCCGTCCATCCGAAGGTGGAGCGGGACTTCGCGATGAGTACCTGGCAACCCTGGACTGGGCTGTGGACCATGCCTTGGCGGCGGGTCTGATGGTGGTTCTTGACTTTCACGAGTTTCAGGCCATGGGGAAAGATCCCGAGGGTCTGCGGCCTCGCTATCTGGCATGCTGGGAAGTGATTTCCCGGCGGCAGCAGCATCGCCCGCCAGAGGTGCTATTCGAGCTCCTCAACGAACCAAATTCCGCCCTTACCCCGGAACGATGGAACCAGCTCCTCCGCGAGGCCCTGGCGGTGGTGCGAAAGACAAATCCCACCCGCACCGTCATCGTAGGGCCGGGACAATGGAACAACATCGCCGCTTTGGACCGACTGGATTTGCCTGAGGATCCCAACTTAATCGTCACGATCCACTACTACAGTCCTTTCGAATTCACACATCAAGGAGCCGCCTTTGCCGGCCGGGCAGATAAGGTGGGTATTCGCTGGGGTTCCGACCGCGACCGTCAAGCCGTCATTGCCGATTTTGATCGGGCCCAAGCGTGGGCTGAGAAAAATCGCCGGCCGATCTACCTGGGCGAATTCGGGGTATACGACCGAGCACCACAGGAGGACCGGGTAGCCTGGCTGAACTTTGTTACTCGGGAAGCGGAAAAGCGAGGCTGGAGCTGGGCCTATTGGCAATTCGATGGGGATTTCATTTTGTACGACATCAAAGCCGACCGCTGGGTGGAGCACATCCTGCGGGCTATCATCCCTCCGACCGAAAAATAACACTCCTGCCGAACCTGGGGAAAGTCCTTTGGAATTGTCCTCCCCGCGGAGCACCAAGCTCCAGGTCTTGAGCTTTGGCCGTTTTCCCCGAAAACTTGGCACCTTATCGGTGACCAATTTTGTAATTCTGTAGAGATATCAAGCACGTGAGCCCTGAAAAGGCTACCCGAAGGAACATCTCGGCAGTTCCGGTAATCCGCCAAGGTCTAGCCGGGGAGGACCGATAGAGCAAGATCGTCAATAAAGCACAAAACTTCCCTGGGGCCCCACCAGGAAGTCTGATTCCCGGAGCGGTGGCGAATTGGCCGGTCGCTCAAGGGGACTGGAGAATAACCTTGAAAGGCCTCCGGCTTGAAAGCCAAACGGGGGCCCCGGGATCATCTTCACGAAAAGTCTTATTCGGGTTCAGTCGGGAAGGACTTTATACACTTTGTCATGAGGCCGAGCATGTTGCACCACCTTAATTCCTACCGACTGACCCGCCGTCGCCCGATCGACGGGTTTATTCTCGATCTGCATCGATTCGACCTGTTGCACAAAATCCGAGGTATGCCCTTGGATGTGGATGGTATCCCCAATGGCAAGAGAGCCCCGGGTGATTTCGATAGCAGCCACCCCGATCTTGCCAAAATAATGGGTTACCCGACCAATTTCTTCCTCCGCCATGGCTTGCTCCTCCGTCAAGAGTGTCCGCCTCTCGGCCTGGATGTCCCCCAAAAGTTCTGAGGTTTCCCCACTCGATCGCCGGGACATCAATACACCGAAATACTACTTACCCTTTTACCCTCGCGACTTGCTCGCTCCAAGCATCTACCAAAAATCTTCCGCCCACGGCTTCCGAAATCCCAGCTGGATGAAGCAAACGCGGGTTCTTCCGGGGTATCGGCCCATCCGCCTGGGGTAAGTGAATTTCTAATCTGCTGGCCAGCTTTGCCACCCGATGGTGGGGTCATTTAGTCCTTCACTAGACCGACACAAAAAATCTTTTGCCATTCGGATTAGACAACCCCCTTCGACTGCTTTAATCCAAAGAATTCTTCCTTTTGTGTTGACCAGTGGTGGTGAGCAGGTTTTCGGTTGGTGTGACGGCTGACGACGGGCCAATTTCCCCAGGCCCAGAACATCTGCAAATCTGCCTCGAGGAAGGCTTTCCCTCTCCCTGAAGCTCCATCTGCGTAAAGTCAGAGATTTTCCATCCAGCTACCAAGCAGAAGCCATTGCCGAAAAGCAATTCCCGCAGCGAAACCAGGGGTGCAAGCAAAGAACGGCACTCAGCCCCAACCGCCTTAAACGGCAGACCACTTTGCGACTACCTGCAGGAAATCCCCAACAATTGGAGGATATCTTCAATGAACTTCAGTACACCAAATTTTTGCGGCTATTCCGGCAAAACTATGCCGGCACTCTGCTGGGTGGCTCACCGCTGAGGCTTACCGGCGGGGACTGCTTGCATCAATATTTCGGCCTGCTTGCGGATTGTCGGATCCTGAACCGATGCAAGGATAGCCTCCAATGCCCTCCGAACCTGTTCGGGATGAGAAGGAGCTAGTCGCTCCGCTAAACCCAGAATCGTTTGGGCGGCATAAGGCTTTAGCGGTTCCTGGGACAATTGGGCCACCGCTAGCTCCAAGGCTTCCACCGTGTGGATCCGACTCAAAGCCTGAACAGCCAGGATTCTTTCCTCATTTCGTTCGGCCAAGGAAAGAGCCGATCGCAGCATGGCGAGTCTTTGGTCCGCCGGCAAATCAAATTGGCGAGCAATTCGAACATATCCGCGGAGAGCTCGTACCCGGAAGCGTTGATCCGCTGCCTCCTTGGCGATTCGGTAAAGGACTGGTGCCGCAGCTGGCCCTTGCCACTGGCCCAGCACCCGGGTTGCCAAGTCTTGAAACCGGGGATCGAAAGCCACCTCCGCAAGAGCGTTTAAGGCATTTTGGCCCCCCACGGTTCCCAAAAGTTCATATAAGAAATTCTTCACCTCCAAGGAAGCTTTAGGCAAAGAAGCAGCGAGAACCTCGGCCGCCTTTTCCCGATCCGCTGCACGAATGCACACTAGTCGCACAGCCTCTTTAAGGCTAGGGAGATCTTCCTCGGCCTTCGGCCGGACTAGTCGCTCAGTCAGAATTTCCAAATCCTCAGGTCCCAAAATCTGCCCGAGCGAGGTGATGGCTGCCTGCCGCAGTCGTGGATCGTCGGCTTCCAGGAAAGTCACCAAAAAAGGTTGAGCCGCTCGAATTCGCCGCCGACCAGCAAGCTCCACGAAAAGTAGGATCTCAGCCGGCCGAGTACCTGCCTTGCTTTGCCCAAGCCGCACCACCAGCTCCTCATCCACTGCAGGATCTTTCAGAGTGGCCAACGCCTCCCGGGCGGCCGAAGCTACTTCCGCATCTTCATGCAGGGCCTCCTTTAAAAGAAGAGAAATTGCCCTTACATCTCCCAACCGTCCTAAAGCCTTAAGAGCTGCTACCCGAGCGGGCTTCTCGCCCGTCTGTGCCACCGTTAGCACTACCGGCAAGACCGTGGGATCCCCCAATTCACCGAGTAATTCCGCCAGTAGCGATTGCCGCTCCGGGTCTTGATTGGGCACTTCGTTTGCGAGGGTGGAAGCAACCTTCTCCGGCGGCAACAGTCGGGCAACCTCCAAAGCCAAAGCAAACTCCGCTCGCTCACCCCGCAGAAGCTTAATCAGCCGGGATTGCCAATCCTCTTTGTCGGCAAGAATAGCCGCTCGCTGGGCTGCTAGACGAACATAGAGGGGAACTTCCGCCTCGGCCACCTTCGCGAAAATCTGGAGGGCACTAGCCCTCTCGCCTTGTTGGCAAAGATTCTCCCCAATTTCCAAAAGGGCATTGGCAATCGCTTTCCGAACAGGCATGGGAGAATCCGCGAATCGCTCCTGCAAGATGAAGACGGCTTCCGGGGTGGCAATCTTTCCCAAAGCATCTGCTGCCGCCACCGCTGCAAGCAGATCACCCTGGGCTAGCAAATCTCCCAAGGCCCCTACCGCCGCCTTTTCCCGCCGCACCCCAAGGGACTGGATCACACCAACTCGCGGCAGTCCCTCAAGCCGCGGCAGGCTTTCAAGGAGAGCTTTTCCTGCCGAAGGATCCGGAATTGCCTCCAAGGCAATCCTTGCTGCATGAGAAAGCCGCTCGTCCTCAAAAAGCAGAGGGGTAAGAGCAGGTACGGCCTCTGCCGCACCCAGCTGCCCCAGCTTCTTGCAGGCCAAGAGCTTTTCCATGTAGGGAGCCTCTGAACGCAAAACCTGAATCAGCGACTCCACCTCCGACTGGGCCAAAGAAACCCTAGGTCCCAACGCCACAAGCAATCCTACCCATATACCAACCGCACATAATCCCGGACGAAGTGAAACCCGCTTCAGCTGAGACCTATCCATCGGCGCCAATCCAAATTCCAGATGGTCTTTCAAATGCCCAGGAATCAATGGACAGAGGTTCGAATGCCTTTTAATCGGCCACTTCAGTTGAGTCTCTCCATCGGCTACTTCGCTTGCCGCGGGAGCCGGAAATCCCTGCTTAACTTGGCCCGGGGAAACCGCCGCTCCGGGGTTCCTTTGAGTTTTCGGAGTTGTCCGGCGGTTCGGCCCCTTCGGAACTAACCATTCTCCGCGGCCCGAATTTCCACATAGCCAAGGCACTGTGCCAGAACGCAAACCTGCCAGTTGGATCGACAGAATGTTCAACGGGGCAATTCCCCACCGCCAAATACCGTGCCCTGTAGTCCCACCCCGGTACTTTCCAAGTTCCGTAACTTAACCCTGAGCTTCTGCGGAGGGCGTTTTCTTTCGACCTTGGTATTTCACCGTCAGACCTGCCATGGCGGCCGCATCGCCCGCCGCTTCAGACGGTTGGCTTCGTCGTCCCCCACAAACTCCTCCCGAACCGGATCCCACCGCAGCTTTCGCCCCGTCCAGTGGGCAATGCACCCTAGATGGGAGACAATCGTCGAGCGGCAACCCGATTCCACATCCGATGCAGGCCGGCGTCGCGTTACAATAGCTTGCAACCAATCCTGGTGATGATTTCCCAAGGCAATTCCGTGGTCATAGCGAGCCAAATACGTCTCAATCAAATCCGGGGGATATGCCTGAAGAAACCCCTGCCTCCCCACATGAATCCAGCCGTCTTCCCCAACGAATAAAGCTCCGAAGTGCTGAATGGTGGTGTTCTCATCCCAATCCGGCGGAATATCGTGAAAGCGGGGATCCAACTTGGGCACCACCTGAAGCTCTACCCCCTCGGCATAGCGATAGGTAAGGAATGGGACCTCACCGGTTTCCGGGGGGATGATTTCCACCGGCCCACTGTCATCCTTTCCCAAGGCCCACTGGACAATGTCAAAGGCATGAACGGCATTACTCGTGAGGTTCCCTCCGCCGAAGTCCCGACAAAAATGCCAGGGCACGACATGCTTCGGGGGTCCATAGTGATGGAATCGACTGTTGTAAGGCCGCCATGGGGCCGGCCCTAGCCACATATCCCAATCCAGCCCTTCCGGCACCGGCTCCGCAGGTAAATCCACATCCGTACTTGTGCCGGGAAAATTCACGTATACCGAGCGAACCTTCCCCAACCCTCCCCGCCGAACTAATTCACACGCCAATCGGAACTCCGGGGCACTTCGCTGTTGAAGACCCGTCTGAAAAACCCGACCATACCGTCGGATTGCCCGCACCATCGCCTGAGCTTCGTAAATCGTGAGCGAAGCCGGCTTTTCGCAATAAACATCTTTCCCGGCCTGGGCGGCCAGGACCGTGGCCGTCGCATGCCAGTTATCCCCGGTAGCAATCACCACAGCATCGACGTCCCTGCGGGCCAGAAGTTCCCGCAGGTCGTTGTACGCAGCACACCCCCGATAACTCCCCCCGGACATAAGCTGACTATAGGCCTCGTGCACCATCTGCTGGGCATTTTCCCGCCGCCATCGGTCCACATCACAGACCGCCAGCACCTGAACGGTAGGATACTTTAAGAACCAATGGAGATGCCCTCTCCCCATCATCCCCAACCCAATGAACCCTAAGGTAATCCGACTGCTTGGGGCCAACCGCCCCGAAAAACCTAGGGCCGAGCCGGGAACTATCCACGGCAGTCCCCCACCACTGATGGTTCTAAAAAACTGTCGCCGAGTGCCAAAAGTACTCGCTCCTTTTCCCATGGTAGAAGCCCTTCTCCAGGTATCCAATTCCGACCTCTCTTTCCTCAGGCCGCAACGATTAGTCAGCAGGACCTACGGATACACGGATGATCTTAAATTCCGGAGCGGAAAAAACTGAGGGGTTATCGGGTGTTCCAACGGTTTTTTAGACTCTCTAAGACTCTCTTGGAACTTCTTAGGAAACCGATCATCGCAGCCCATTCTTATCCTTGAAGATCGGCCGTCCGGACGGCTCCCGAACGCCCCTTCGCGAAGACCGTTACCCAGATCTTCCCGCGTAAAGAACCATAACGATATGACACCGCTTTGCAGTCCCCGCAAGATTAGCCCCAGCTTTTTTCCCACAAAGGCGAAGTGTCCTCTTACAGGAAAGCTCAAAAGTAACGCAATTTCATCTAAGGCAGGGGAAGGGCTTGCCCGTCAGGCCTGGAAAGACCTCCAGTCCACTTCTCCCCCACTCCCGCCATTGGCCTAAACAAAATCGTTGCAAGAGGTGTCCCGCTCCGTTTCTCCCAACGACCTGCCGATTCCATCAGCCCAAATGTACAAATACCTCAACCCCCCGAGGAATCCACCAAGCAATCGACCTCAACAGTTCTTGGGCAAAAAGGGGGCTCTTGCCTACTAGTTGCAACCGGCCACAGGGGGAACTGTAGGTCCCTTCAGTCTCGAAAGCCGGTGGGGTAGAAATCGTAACCCTCCCTACCGGTATCCTTATCCCTCGGGGATTTGCACCTGTCAATGTGATCAGAAGATCATCGGGCAGAAGGAAGACAGATCGTCCGATGAGTTTTGCGGGTTTCAAAAGGAGTAGTCCGTAAAATGCCGGGGAACGAACGCAGAGCAACTGGGAATGATTGCAATCCGAGGTTCGGGAGAAGCGGGGCCTTTCGGGACTCAAGGAGGTTAAGGCCTGAAACGTTTCGACCTCCAAAAATCATTCACACCTTCCAGAAGATCTTTCCATCCCAAGGGGACATCATCAGCCCATCCGATGGCTGTTTCCCCCCCAAGGTGCCAATCCATAAGAAACCCGACACACACCCGCTTGGTAAAGATACCGGGATCGTCGGTCCCTGGGCCGACCCGAGTCCACAAAGGGACTAATCAGGCATTCACTGTAGCCTCATAGCACCGTTCCACAGTCTCCCGAAGCTGCTCCGGGAGGAAAGGTTTGGCCACGAAGTCGTAAGCTCCTTTGCGGATTGCCTCGGAGATTAGCTTCGTCTGACTCAATGCACTAACCACAATGACCCGGGCTTTGGGATCGCGCGCGATAATCTGCTGCAGGGCATTCAGCCCATCCATCCCCGGCATCACGATATCCAAGGTTACAACGGCCGGACGAAGGCGGAAATAGGCATCCACAGCATCTTGGCCGTTGGCTGCTTCCCCTACGACCTTCCACCCACAACTTGATAGAATCTCGCCGATCATTCGCCGCATGAGCAGAGAATCATCGGCCACTAATACCGTCTTCACTGTGTTGGTTTCCGCCATAGAGTTCAACCTTTCTCCCACACCAGCCCTTACTATACAAATATTTAGATCCCCGAACGTATAGACCAAAGTCGTGCTCTAGAAACCGCTGAGTTTGACCCTTCCTCAATACCCAGCCGGGACTCTCAAAGCCCCATGGCCCAGGGAAAACTGCCAACCGATATTTCTTAACGAAACTTTTAGCAGCGGAGCGAGTTTTCCTTGCTAGGGTACATTAGCCGCCTCAAACCGACCTGCCACCAGGCGGGGCAGCAACACGATCTGTCGGAATATCGAGCCGGTGGGCCCCTCGAAGGTCCATCTCCGGCAAAATGGTTTCCTTAAAGTGATACTGGGCCGAATTCCCTTTTTTCCGAGGGCATCCCTGTCGCGTCGGCCCTTCGTGTCAAGTCTAGGTTTCAACCCGACCCCCTAGCGGTCATTACGGAACTTTTTCGCATTTCGAGTTCACCGCAAAGGGTTAAGGGGTACCGCTTGTGACGAAACTGCGGATTCTTCCAAGAAGGCAGGCTTTGTTTACCACGAGGGCTAAATCAACAGGAAAGACTTTGGACGGGTAAAATTCACCAGGTTTTCCACATAATCGGACTGATTTTGCGGGGTTGTTTCCCTCTTCACGTCCAGACCCAAATAAGGAGTTGTCAACTTCCCAGGTCCGCTTTATTCCCCGGCAGGTGGCCATCCCACGAATAGCACCGGGGAGGGTTACCGCGGGCTTAACCCTTCAGCAACCTTCAAAGTTTTCAGTTGGTTAAAACAGCTCAAAACAACAGGCCGTTCATCCGCCCGCCAAAACCTGCCTTTCTCCATTTCGTTACCCCTTTTTCTTTGATGCCCTCCCCCACTTGCCGGGGCATAGGAAAGCCGATCCGCGAAGCCCATCCTTCCAACCCTCGGGGCCTGCAGCACTACGGCCGGGGTGTTTGAGCGAGACCTGCAACCCGACATTTTGCGATCGCCCAACAAACACGGGTCCGGCTTCTGAACTGCTAACGTATGAAGTATCGAGGAGGGTTATCCTCGGTAGTTGCCCAAAGGATCTCAATCTTCGTTTGACCACTACACGATCAACCCCAGCCGGCTACACTTCAAAAAAACCTGGGATTGTCTTACTTGCATCGCACCTTTTGTGATCTGGCCAGGGAGTGTCGCCAGGATTAGACTCAGCATTTGGAATACTTCGGCAAACCAGGCAAAAGATTTCTACGTCTCGGCAGCGAAGGCCAACCAAAAAGCAAAAGGCGGTCACCTCTTCACGGAGTAACAAATGATCGCCAAGCTGAAGGGAATCCTTCTTGGTCTTTCAGTTTTGATCGGTCTCGGCCCGGAAGGCCAGACCGGCCCGGCTAACCCGGCGGGGAAGTGGTGCCTGATTTTTTCGAACCCAGATGATACGGGCCGGGTCGTAGAGGAGGGGCAGCCCCCCCGAATCGAAATTCGCTCGCCTAAAGGGATCGGCAAAGCGAAGGTAATTTGCCCCGGGACATGGCCTTCCGGTTTGACTCTCCGCTTGTATTTAGCAGGGCTGGAACACCTAAGGATATCGAGTGACAAAATCAGCCTCGAACTTAGCGTGCAAAGTTACGAGCCTTTTGACCGATTTGTCCGCGTCACAAATACTCCGGAAGATTTGTCCCCTCCCGGGCACCAAAAACCCGGAGACCCTCTGTGGGTGGAAATTCAAGCCCGCGATGCGGCTGAGAAACCCTGCCGGGGATTGCCGCCGAAAGGCGGGTTCTGGGAGATAATCCTTCCCCCGGCCTTCTTAAAGGCGGCGGGGGCGGAAATTGAACTTCGGTGGATCGATTTCTACCGCTGAACCTATATATAGTAGATGAGAACGACTTTCTTTGCAGCCGCTGTGCGACTCCGGCACCCAATGTGAGTTTTTCCAGCCGAAGGAGAGATCTGCCTTTTCCACACGGAGTCGATTCTCCGAACCCTCCGTAATCATAGAAGAAAAGATCTCGGTCAGGCTTCATAAGGAGCCTGGTTTTTTTCCCGGACTCTCCAGATGGATAAAGGAGAACAAGAAACCCGGTAGGTGGCTGAAAAAGAACAAAGCCTTAACCCGGTGGTAGCGGTCCTTGAGCGGAAGTCGCTCTTCCCCATCGCAGGGTAAGCTCCTGCCAGGTTTTGGCTCCGCACAAACCGGGCACAAACTATGAGACTTGTCGATATCGCGAGGGGATAAGGCCGATCTCGAAGGCCTGCATTACTCACTCGGCTTTGACCGCGGCCGACTTGGTTCTGGTCCTTCCGCGAAACTACCAAAACTTGGGCCCTTTGCCCCGATGATTGGATTTCTTCGGCCGGCCAGGGAGCAAGGATGGAAGTATTCCGATGGCCAAATTTCCCCGGCTGGACAAGAGTTGTCCAAGCTGGGCTTCCATCGGCATTTTCCGTGGTGCATAGTATTGACAGCAAAGCTGAACGAGGTCCGACTACACTAAATAACTGGGGTTGGTCCAAAAATTAGGGAAGAATCAGTCGGCATCGCCTGTAGGGCAATGGAGACAGGCATCCAAAGACTGCGAATAGGGGCTGAGTCATCATGTCACAAAAGAAAAACTCTCGAAACAACTCGTTCTACACTCCCCTGGTCCGGCAATGGATTCTTCTTCGCTTTCTCTGCTCTCGGTGGACAGGGGCTACCGTAGAAGAAATGGCAAAGGAACTTGGTACCAGCCCGAAGACAATTCGCCGAGATCTTACCTTGTTCAAACGGCTGGGTTTTCCTATCACCGAGATTCGCCTTGCCCACGGATTAAAACGTTTTCGAATGGAACCTGCCGCAACCGAACCCCGGCTGAGTTTCGCCTTTGACGAAGCTTTGGCCCTTTACCTCTCTCGCCGCTTGCTCGATCCCATTGCAGGAACACCCTTCTGGGATGCTGCCCAACGGGCTTTTCGAAAGATCCGGGCCATGCTGAGTGCCGAGGCCCTCCAATATGTCGATCGCTTCGGGCAACTTTTCTACCCCACAACCACAGGAGTGAGCGACTATTCCGCAAAATCCCAGTTGATCGACCTAATCATGATTGGAATCGAAGACCAACGAGCCGTGGAACTGACGTACACATCTCTTCGGTCGGAGTCGCCCCAAACCTACCGCGTTTATCCCTACGGGATGATTTACCATCGCGGCTCGTTGTATGTGGTGGGTTATAGTACGGCTCACAAAGAGATCCGACACTGGAAAGTCGATAGGATGGAGCACGTAGAACTGACGGACGAATGCTTCCAACGGCCCAACGATTTCGACCTTCATGCCCACATGGCCGACTCGTTCGGTGTGTTCCACGAGAAAGGTAATATTGCCGTGCGGCTACGGTTCGCCAAGGAGGTTGCCCGGTATGTTTCCGAAAAAAAGTGGCACACCAGCCAGCGGTTGTGGCTCCAACAAGACGGAAGTGCTGTAGTGGAATTCCGTTTAGGAGGCACAGAAGAGATCAAGCACTGGATTCTGTCCTTCGGGGCACTGGTGGAGGTACTTGAGCCTCTCGACTTGCGCGAACAAGTTTCAGAAGAAGCCCGCAAAATCCTGAACCTTTATCAATCTGCCCCATCTACGGACACACCCCCCAGTCCCGTCAGCACCCGCGAGGAACCCGCCGCCGAAATATCAGGGCTATCAAAGAAGGAGGAAACCCCGCCCGTTTGCTACGAAGCGAAACCTTCCGGTATTCTTCCGACTTTTGCCCACCTGGAGCGAGGGTGGGAAACTTCTCCCTCGAAACCAATTACCGGCTCTAAGGGTCGAACCTCCCGGAAAAGTTCCGGCGGCTCACTGTCAAAGCGAAGAACTCGCACTAGCTAAGATCCAACCCTCACTGGAACCCAGTGCATCGGGCGGCCCCTCTCTCGCTGCGGATCCCAGTCTCAGCCGCGGGTCTTTTCACGTTTCTCTTGTGCCGGATCCCTCGCCCACCTAGGAGGTCAACCAAAAACAGGCAGGCTACTAGCCCCCACAGGGGCAGCTCACGCAAAAGCCCCGGCAAATTGCGGGGGGTTCTTCGTCCGATCTACTTAATCTCTTGGCGACCTCTTTCCTCAGGTTGCTCGCTCATTTGCCGAGACGTTACCTGCCGTTTGGACCGACCCCATCACCCCTTCCGCTACAGGAGCCGATGCCTTTGCGGCAGGCTGAGGACGAGGAACACCCGATGGCTCGGCCTTCTCTTTGGGTTTCGGTGCCAGAAGACAAACAATTCGTTGCTTACCCTCGTTTTTCGGGGGGTTTTCAATCTTGGCCACGTCGGCCAGGGCCCCAATTACTTCATGCACCACCCGCATGCCTTCCTCGATGTGGGCAGCCTCGCGACCTTTAAACTGGACCACCACCAGCACCTTGTCGCGGTCTTCGAGGAATTCCCTGGCCCGTCTGACCTTAACTTCCAAATCGTGTTTCCCAGTCCCGGGACGGAGATGGATCTCCTTCACCTTGGAATGATGAGCCTGAGCCCGCTGCTTTTTCTGCATTTCGTACTTAAATTTCCCATAATCGAGGATGCGGCAGACGGGCGGATCATCATTTGGGTTTACTTCTACCAAATCCAGCTCAGCCTCCCGGGCCAGAGCCAACGCCTTTTCTAAGGGCATCACACCGAGGTTTTTTCCCTCGACCCCGATGACACGGACCGGCGAACGCCGGATCTGCTCATTGACACGGAACGATTTGACCTCGATAGCCAGCCTCCTCTTAACTAGGACAAACCCTCAAAACTCCGAAAACCGCAGCGAAATTCAAAACTCCGAAAACCACACCCAAAAACCAAGGGAAATACTCTCCAGGAATTCCCCAGAGAACTACATCGCCCTTGATCGGATCCGCTCGAAGCCCGAGCTAAAACCCCCGCCGAAAATTACGACCGGCGTTTTCGGCCCCTGAGAATTCTACTTACGAGACCTCAAATACTCAGTGTCGCCAATCTAACCTCCGCGAACTATTAAGCCATCTAACCTTCGTGAACCACAATATGGGATCACACAAAACTAGGGACCCACCAATAGCTTGGGCCCACATTTAAAGAGAATGGTGCTCCGCAAAGCTTTCGGAATCTTATCGCCTGAGTGCACTTTCCAACGACAGGCGAACCGATCTCCCAAAATTTTTCAGAACCGCAAATTGTGGGTTTCACGCGGTGCCCGATTTTGCTAAATAAACCCTTCCGACAGCCTCCCCCTTTTTAATCCTGGAAGGTGCAGATCCACGATTTTTCACCGGTTTAACGCATAAGTTGTTAACCGCCAAGAACTACCACATTTTTCCCGCAATTGGCGGGCTCCTCAAAACGGTTCCTGGCTACAGAGTACCTCGATTCGGGCTGAAACTTACAAAGTTTCGCTCCCTTTCACAAAATTTCTCTAGAACCGTCCCATAACCCCTTGGTTTTCAGCCCTTCGGCTCCTATTGGTAATTTTCGGACCGCCGACCAAGCCTCCATAACCCCTAAGTTTCGACTTACCGGAGTTTTCCGCCTCCCGCTCAGCCGGCCGGGCTTGACCACCCCATACCAAGGAACCCTCCGCGGTCCCCAAAAAACCCCCTTTTACTGCCCATTAACGAGGGATTGAATCCACCAGGCTTGGTGCTGGTTATTCCTTTGCAATTTCCGAAAAGCGTTGTCCACTCCTCGGAAATGGTTGGAAGCTCCTAAACATCCTCTTAACTGGAAACTGAGGATGCTCCTGATAATTCCAGCCGGCCAGACAAACAGTCCCGCGAATGGACAGTTTCCCGGCTGAGTTGGGCGAATACCGCGGTCTCCAGCAACCGGTTACGCAATTTCTAGGAATTACTCCGCGACTTGCGAACCAATTCGATGCCTTAAAAGTCTGGGCCCAGTCTGTGGGGAGTTCCCCATGGGTGCTCGGCTCTCTGTTCTTGTTTGACTCTGCTCCGCAAGTCGAGAGGAACTGTTTAACGCTCTCGAATAATTTTCCCCTTTCAGAGTGGTGGGTCTTTTCTACCGTGAACCAACCGCCCCGGATGCAGTTTTTCCGAGCCCCAACCGGGCGACAACCCCCCGATGCACCTTTCAGGTTTTCTGCCGACTCTCAGAGGCACCGATCCAACCCCCGCTTGCCCCATTCCCGGCTCAACCAGTAGATTTCCCCGGAAAAACTCCGAAACGATCTTCGCATTCACGCACAGAATTCAAACCGGACTCCGATTCGCCGCCCAGGCCAAACGTAGCTCTGGCTTCCCTTGCATCCCGCTTGGACGAAGGGCCAACCCCCCAATCAAAAACGCGAGGTAGCAACTTGGCCTGTCGCATGGAGCAAACAGCTCCTTTGCGACGGCAAAGGTGCTAATCCTCGGAACGCTAACGCCACTTGCGGCCCTTCGTTGTGAGGATAGCCAGCCTCTCTCATCAACAGGTCCTGATGGGCTCACCGACGGCAAAGCCCTGCGAAAACTCTTGCATGGCGGCTCCTAACCACAGAAAGCCGGCATACGTCAATCTAATTGAGGGACCAAACGGTGGCAAGGTTTTCTGACAAGGAAAGCTCCAGGAAATCCACAACTTGGGCGGGGGCAGAGGGAATCTCTTTGAATCATTTTGCCCAGGATCAAAGTTGGCCCGTTCCTTTTCCCCAGCCATACGATGGCCCGAGCAAATGCTCCTCACCACACCTTTCGCGGGAAAAATTCCTTTTCAAACCGCTCTCCAAATAACCGAAACCGGTGATGGACCCGTGAGAAAATCTTTTCCGCTAGCAAAACTTCTCTACCCCATCGCCCGGCGTCCCTCCAGAGCTGGAAGTCATTCCTCCCGGTGTCTTACCCGCCACCGAACTGCCACTGACCACGGGAGAGGCGGTTGCGTTGTAGAGGTTTGCAAGGGAGTTGGGCGTGGTAACGGGGGACGTGGGCATGGCGGTGAGGGCTCCTTCGCGTGGAACAGGATGGTTGGAGAAGATGGGAAAAGTTCCGAGCAAGCAAGTGGCCCAACAGATAGGGGGCCAAAAAGACTGTCGGCACAAACCCTCAGCGTCGGCAACACTCGACAGCGGCTGCTTCTGGTCGTCTCAGCCACGTAGGAGGGCCTGAAGTTTCTTGGCGATGGGGGTGAGATTCATCTGGCCCAGCGTGCCGTCCCACCGCGGCAGGGAGGCCAACACCGTAGCCAAGCCTGCATGCACCACCATCACCACGCCCATAAAGGCAAAAA
>Ga0272449_1000877_pt1 | contig 33579 bp, 28 predicted proteins | sample YNPCB0241_FD_198679 | JGI IMG/M metagenome (GOLD analysis project Ga0272449, IMG submission 198679) | Hot spring sediment microbial communities from Yellowstone National Park, WY, United States - YNP-CB-024-1 | ecosystem: Environmental > Aquatic > Thermal springs > Hot (42-90C) > Sediment... | reverse complement strand
GATGCGAAATAAAGAGGTCGGCTTTGTCTTCCAGACCTTCAACCTCTTACCCCGCTACACCGCTCTGGAAAATGTCTCCCTCCCTTTAATTTATGCCGGGGAGTCCCCAAAGGAGCGGAAGAGGAAGACGTTAGCAATCTTAGAACGGGTTGGCCTTTCCGAGCGGATTTCCCATCGTCCGAACGAACTTTCCGGTGGCGAGGCACAAAGGGTTGCCATCGCTCGGGCACTGGTTACTAACCCCTCCCTTTTATTAGCGGACGAACCGACCGGCAATTTAGACTCCCGCTCCGGAAGAGAGATTATGGCACTATTCAATGAACTATCCGCAGAAGGGAGGACCATAATCCTTGTGACTCATGACCCGAATATTGCCCAGAATGCCAGAAGGCGGATGACGATGATTGATGGAAAAATCCAATGAATCTCATAGAGTATCTAAAACTTGCCTTTGATACCTTCCGCACCCACAAACTCCGCTCCTTCCTCACCACTTTGGGGATTATCATTGGGGTGATGACTGTCATCTCCATCATCTCTCTAATTCAAGGATTAAATGCGACGGTTGAGAAACAGATTCAATCCTTAGGTTCCAATAGCATTTACATCCAGAAGGTGAGTTGGGGAACCGGGCGGATTGATTTTGATGAGGTGCGGAAGAGAAAGGATTTAACCTTAGACGATGCCCAGGCAATCGCTTCCCTTCCTTCGGTCTTTAAGGTCTCGCCCCTGCGGAGTCAGAACCTCAGTCAGATTACCTATGAAGGGAATAAATATAAGATGGTGGAAGTGATTGGCTCCAATTCCGACCTTCAATTCACCGCCAATTACTCAGTCGCCATCGGTCGGTTTATCCAGGAGGATGACTACCAGCGGGCAAGGAAGGTCTGTTGTATCGGAAGTGAGATTGCCGAAAACCTCTTTCCCAATACCGACCCGATTGGCAAATATCTCAATCTCTCCGGACATCGTTTCACGGTTGTTGGTATCCTTACGAAGAAGGGGAGTTTTCTGGGACAAACTCAGGACAATGTGATAATCATTCCGCTTACTGCCTTTGAGCGGGTCTTTGAGAAACCAACGGGGAGGGTTTTTGAGGCATTATCAATCATCGCCATCCCGCGGAGTGCTCGGGACTTAGAGAAGGCGATTGATGAGATTCGGGAATTACTCCGAAGGCGGCGCCGATTAAGATACGACCAGCCCGATGACTTCGGCATCAATACCCAGGAGACATTGCGCGAAATCTACAAAAATATCACCCGGGTTGCCTTTTTAGTGATGATTGTCGTAGCTGGGATTTCCCTTTTAGTTGGAGGGATTGGCATTATGAATATTATGCTTGTGGCGGTAGCCGAAAGGACAAGAGAGATTGGTTTAAGGAAGGCGGTTGGTGCCTCCGCCAGAGCGATTCTCTTCCAGTTCCTGATTGAATCTCTCGTCCTTTCTCTCATCGGTGGTGGGATTGGAGTGGCAAGTGGACTCTCTATTGCCAAAATCGTTCAGATGGTAGCAAAGATACCGGCGGCGGCTCCTTTCTGGACAATCCTTCTTGGTTTTGGTTTCTCGGTGGCGGTTGGTATCTTCTTTGGGATTTATCCCGCAACCCGGGCCGCAAAACTAAACCCGATCTCCGCTCTGAGATACGAATAGATTAACCTATTCCTTCTTCTCTTTCCCCTTCACCAACCAGAGATAAACCAGCCAGAAGATTAGAGAGAAGAGGAAGAAGGAGAAGAGAAGATAAAAGAAAGAGAGGATACCAAAGCGAAAAGCGGTGATTGGGCTAAAACCCGGTCCCATCTGAGCAAAAATAGATGGAATAAGATACATAGTTAACCTCCAAGCAAAAGTCTTCTAATCTTCAATTTACCAATTTCCCTTCTTCTGTCAAGGGAAAAGGAATTTAAGCCTTTTTGCCAAGAATGGAAAAGAAAGGAAAATTATTTCCTTCCCCTTTTCCTTACCAAAGAAGACCATCCCCAAGAGATTGGGAAAGAGAAGGAGAAAGAGACTAAATAAAGGAGTTAAAAATAGGTTCAATAAGGGGCAAATTCCCCCCAACGGGGTGAGGGTTAAAACCCCTATTGAAACCCACCCCTGAGAGAAATTAGGAAATGGCTCAGGGAGCAAAGGGGGATAAAATAAGGAAAAAGGGGCTAAGTTATTGTAAGATAAGGACTTAGAGGCAAAATCCGGTGAGAAAAAAGTTTCCTGCGAGGGAACTTTTCCGATTTATCTCTTCTTCACCAACTCTTTTCATTTCACACACACTCCATTATTTCTTAGACACGGCGTATAACATTTTACAGATAAGAGAAGTTGTCAAAGGCATTTAGGCGAAGCCTTTTATCCGCTGTTAGATGCAGTCGGCTTGCATCTGTCACTTTATTCCTTCGTGGCTTCTCCTAATTGTGTATTTCTAAAAGAAAGGATGAGAGCATAAATAGATATAAACACTAAAGGAAGATGTAAAACTCCATTCCACCACAGAATATCGGGTTTAATCAAAAAATTCACTACCATATTCCAGAAACCAATGATTATTCCCAGAAGGCTTGTAACCCTGAGTGTTGCGATATTAACCCTGGGATAATAAAGTGTGAGTATTCCAAGATATACAGGTGTCATCGTGCAAAAGGCTAAACCCGCTGGATTTGTGAATAAATAGACCAGATTAAAATCAGGTTTCATTGATTCAAGGTTTATTGGATACCAGAAGGCTAAAAATGCTAACGGAACAACCCAATATCTTATAATGGGTAGTTTTTGAGGAATGAAATTATTTTTATTAACCGATGCCTCCCAGAACCAGAACATGGCAACAATTAGCATAAGGATAAAATTGCCTGTTACAATTCCAAAACCATATTTATCAGTTATCGCGATACCTTGAAGAACGGCAAATAGAAGATAAGTAACACCGACATAAAGACTGAATACTCGGCTAATTTTGTTTCCAAATAGGATTAAAATAAAAACCAAAACAATCGGAACAATTTTGAAAACTATATACAATGGAGAAGGGCAAAATCTAATTAAAGCATGGCTAAGCAGATAGGATATAATTTCTCCAATTTTGGAAGGGTCAAATCCTTTTGTAACAATGGGAGGACTCATTGTTCCAAACAGAATAAAAAGAACCAAAAACCACCATTTGCGAGTTACCAACTCCATTTTTTGAATTTTCTTAAGATTTTCTTTGTTCATAATCTCTACCTCCTTTGATTGAGCCGATTGCATATAACGGTTCCGGCATAAAAGAAGTTTTTGCGAAGCAAAAATTTGGGTTAGTGCCGTAAGACACGAACCTTTTATGCTGTGTTATATGAAGTGGCGGTTTCATTCTTATTCCACCAGCTTTTGATAAGCAGTCCACTTTACATATTTTTTACATAATTTATTTATTGGACAGCTTTGACAATTTGGACTCAAATCCGTACAAAAACCATCTTCAAAAAGATAAAATGCTCCATTATCGACATAAAAAGGAACTTTCCTTGAATTAGACACTATTTCCTCTATCCACGGCCTCATTTTACTTGCTTGGATAATGTATGGACGATTTTTTTCATAAAGTACTTCTCCTAATAATCCGCTTCTGCAAAATACCTTGCCAACATGACCGTCAACTATCATTAAGGTATCTTCCATTTTTGATACTTCTTGTTTCCATATTTCATTGAAGAGAAACATAACCCAGTTAACAAACATTCTGCAAGCCTTGGGGTCGTTTCCTACCCACCCAGCTTCAAGAATAGGATGCGTATTTAGAAATTCAAATAGGGCAAATGCTTTTTTGTTTAGCAATTTATTTACGATAAGATCAAAGAATGTTTGTTTATTTTCGTTTAACCATTTAATAAAACCCTCATATGCTTTAAACCGATAGGTAAAAAGAGAAATCGGCTTTATTCCCCCCAATGCTCCAACCCTATACAAAAGAGAGCCTTTCTCGCCTGCTACATCTTTAAAGACTTTAAAGAGTTCCGACTCAGAAACCTTATACGGCTCGAATAGCAGAACATCTGTAAATTCCTCTGATATTTTTATGGACATCTCCCTCACTTTCTCAAACCTTGCCTGTTGGTTAATCAAAACTCTTAACAGCAGGTATCGAAGTGCCTTTTCTTGCTCATTTCTCTCCTTGGAAAGCGGATTTAAGTTGTTTGGAAATGCCATATGTTCCTTCCATCTTTCGGACCATTTAGTTCTGCCTTGCTTTTCCAAAATCATAAGTAAGTTATTTTTTTCTTTATCGGAAAGACTATTTTGCGTTTCTCTTGACATTTTTCACCACCGATTTCTGATTACTAACCTTATTTTGCAATTGAGTTCGGAGATGTCTTGCATCATTTCTGACGATTATTTCAACATCATAATCTTTTTCAAATAGTGAACTCTGTTTTAATCCCATTTTCTCTTTAATAACTTCAAGCAACTCCAAATCAATTTCATATCCTACGCTGTTTCTTTTTAGCATTGCTGCTACCTTGTTTGTCGTGCCTGAACCCATAAATGGATCAAGAACAGTTTCACCCACATATGAAAAGAGTTTTATAAGTCTATTCGGTATTTCTTCTGGGAATGCAGCTATGCCATTTTCGAGCCGATTTTTTAGAGGCAAAACATTAACAATATTCCATGTAGTTAGATACCATTTTTTTTCTTGATATTCCGAGATGTCTATTTTTGATTGCTCCTTTATCTCCTCTGGGATACTTTTATAATTAAATTTACCGTTCTGGAAGATTAGAATTGTTTCCTGGATATTGTCTGGATAAAAATACATCGGGTAGGGATGTTGTAAAACAACGCCGCTTCTCCTACTAATACGGATATAACCCTCTGGTTTTATCCAAGTGATTTTATCACGATATATAAAACCCTCATCGATGTAAATTTTTGTAAAGTCTGCTACAATCGGATACTTTTCCCCTTGTATTAAAGTGTCATCGCACACAATACATACTACTCTTCCCTGAGCTACTACCCTCTTTAACTCTTTTGCAACCTTCCTCATTTTATCCATATATCCATCATAACTCTCGAAAAGGTCAGGATAATCAAAAGGAGCGTTAAAATAAGGAGGACTTGTAACTACAAGGTGCACACTATTGTCTTGCAGTTCGTTCATGTTCTCGCAATCTCCAAATATCAATTTGTGGAATGTTTTCATATCATTCTTCATCATCGTTTACCTCTTATTTATCTTTAACCGCCATTTCATATAACACTTCCAGAATGTCTTCTATCCATACTTTGGACATGATTTCAGAAATCTCCCTTTTGGTAAAAGGTTTCGTCATTTCCTATTATCTAAAAATCCTGACCCTTTATTAATTCTTTCGGACGGAAGAAGATTCTCCATTTTTGCCCGGGGGAAGATAAGGGAATTTTCTCGATTTCTCCTTTTTTGACCCTTAGGAATAGACTTCATTTTTTTATTTTACCGGGATTTTTGGGGTTGTCAAGGGGTAAATGAAAGGTTTTTCTGTGTAAAATAGGAGGTCTCAGGAAGGTGATTGGGAAAAAGATAGAAGGGGAGATTGAGAGAGATACTGAGAAGGAGATGAAGGGAGAAAGAAGGAAAGGAGGAGAAATGGAAGAAGGGAAAAGGAGAAGACGAAGGAAAAAGAAAGAGATAAGAAAAGAGAAGGAGAATTGGGGGTTAAATGAGGCTTTAAGAAAGGCTTAATAAGGGGCTTAGTATAGGACTCAGGGAGCAAAGGGGGATAAAATAAGGAAAAAGTGGCTAAGTTATTGTAAGATAAGGACTTAGAGGCAAAAACCGGTGAGAAAAAATGTTAGTGTCACTAACATTTTCCGCAAGCCAGAAGAATTGAGTTCAAAAATGGTTATTTAAATAAAAATTATTCATTCTTTTTATAAGTTATTGAAAAATAGAGACTTATCAAAATGAAAATTAAGAAGATTCCACTTGACAAACTCACCTTTTTTATTTATAATTTAACCCCTATGATAGGGAGTTTGGTCTCAAACCCTAAAAAAGTCGTTATTAAGGGAGTAGGTTTTTATTACATCGGGAATAAAAACTTAGGGATCTTCCGAACAGGAGGTGCATCTTCAAAAAACTCAAATTCAATCCCTGCCGAAGAAGGTTCGGCAGATTTCATTCCCCAAAAGGTTCATAAAAGGGGATATAAAAAAATGATGCATATTTGGGCGGCACCGAGCCAAAGAGAAGTAAAAGATACCCCCTTGGTGCACAAGGGTATCAAAAATTAAGGAGGTAAAAATGCGTAGCCAAATCTTTATCGGTATTGCAACAGTGTTTCTCACTGTCTGTGCACCTGTCGTTTTCGCTGCGGAACCCGTGCCTCCTGAACCTCAGGGGTATTTTGTGAACCCCATCTTTGTGCCAAATGGGAAAGCCATTATTGCTACCAATGAAAACTACAGCGCGCTCTATCTCATTTCCACTGAAGACGGTAGTATGCGTGAGTTAATATGTGAGTTGGGATGCGGATTCAGACCATCCTTTAGCCCGGACGGAAAATATGTTGGGGTAAAAATAATAAGAGACGACGGTATGCAGATTCCCTGTTTACTGTCTTTAGAAACAGGTGAGGTTAAAAAACTCAATAAACCTGTGCCGGCTGCTGGAGAGGTTTCTTTCTCCCGGGACGGGAAAATTGCATTCACTATCGGAAATGAGTTGGTGCTTATTGACAACCAGGGCAGAGAAAGAACTCTTTCTCTGGGAACATACGCAAACATCGCTCCAATTTCCCCTGATGGAAGATATGTTGCATTTAATGACGAGTATGACCAAATATGGATTATAAATATAGAGACCGGTGAACGAAAGAAAATCACAAGAAATGATAAAGGTTACTTTATGCCTCAATGGTCTCCTGATGGTAAGAAAATTCTCTTATCTTCGCTGGATGAATACATAAAAGTAATTGATATTGAGACGGGAAAAGAATACGACCTTGGCAAAGGAACAAATCCCAGATGGTCGCCGGATGGTATTTTTATTATTTATCATCTTGAAGAAGCCGAAGAATTAATAAAACTAATAGGTACGGATATATGGATATCAAGATATGATGGAAAAGAAAAATTTCGTGTAACATCTACTCCTGATATATTTGAAACGGACCCCTGCTTTTCTCCAGATGGCAAAAAAATAGTGTTTACGACTTATGGAAATAGGCAAATATTTATGGCTCATCTGAGTAAAAGTTTCACTATTGACTCATTAAGATTAATTAGAAAAGAGGAAAAGGGGCTAAAAATTAAATACCGGAAAGATAAGAAAATAAAAGAAGGCAAAAGTCTTGATGTTCCTTATATCCACCAGCTTTATGATACTCCGGATTGGTTCAATGGCGAAGCGGCATGCGCACCGACAACTGCAATGATGGCAATAGTGTATTATCGGAAACTCCCAAAGTGGGATTGCACTGTTTCCATTCCTTATCCGCATACCTCCCATTGGGGAAGATATATCTGTGAGCAGTATAATTACTACGGAGTTACCTATTCTTGGGTAGACCGGCTTGGATACGGGGGAAAGGGTGGAATGGGGTATATGTGGCGTGCCCCTGATTATCGTCCATACACCACGATGCATACTTATTTCAGTAACCACGGACTTACCTCAATTCGTACCGATAATCCTACTTGGGCCACTGTAGTCGCAGAGCTTAATCAAAATTACCCCTATGCTTTATGTTGCTCACTTACTAGTGCCGGTCATTTGATCTTGGCTGTGGGTTATCCCTACACGGGTACTTTAATTTGTAATGACCCTTATGGTAATAAAAATACTCCGCCCTACCCAAATTACAATGGAAAAGATGTTCGATACGATTGGCCTGGCTACAATTCAGGGTATGTAAATCTTCGGAGGGTATACTGGGGAACAAGCGCAAGGGGAACATTTCCAACGCCAACTGATACTATCGTAGACGATTTAGCGATTGAAGACGGTTTTTATTTGCATACTTCTCCTCCGGCATCTATGAGATATTGGTGGGATGCTTTAATTGGATATAGGGGACATATGTGGTGGACCTACACTACCGCCTCAACTACCGAGGATACCTGCTATGCTACCTACACACCCAACCTTCCACAATCTGGTAATTATGAAGTCTTTGCTTATATCCCAAGTAATAATGCTACTGCTACATCAGCAAGATACAAAATTTACTACTCAGGAGGCAACCAGACAGTAATAATTAATCAGAATCAGCATTCTGACGAATGGGTATCGTTAGGAACCTACTTTTTTAACGCTGGACAATCCGGATATGTGAGACTTGGGGATGCAACCGGCGTTGCTGGACAGAAAATCGGTTTTGATGCGGTCAAATGGAGTTACCGCGGTGTTCGGGATGTCGGTTGTAGTGATATTTATGCACCCAGTGGAACAATTGATTCCACGCAATCGGTAACGCCGTCAGCTCGGGTTTATAATTATGGCAATACCACAGAAAGTTATACCGTAAGAATGCGGATTGGAAACTTTTATGACCAACGTGTAAATGTTACTGCCCATACTCCTGGAACCTACCAGACTATCAACTTCCCAACATATTCCAATTGGCCAAGAGGAACCTATACGGTATCTTGTTCTACTGAGCTTGCAAACGATGTCAACAGAACAAATGATAAACGAACTGGTTCGGTTACCGTTCGGGTTAAAGATGTTGGAGTAATTCAGATTGTTTCGCCAAGAGGTACCATTGATTCCGGTACAACGATTGTGCCCCAAGTGCGGGTTCAAAACTTTGGCAATACAACCGAAACATTTCCAGTCACTTTTACAATTGGCACTTTTTATAGTCAAACCAGAAATAAGACTCTCTCGGCAGGAGCAATTGACACAGTTAATTTTCCATTCTGGACTGTCACTCAAAGGGGAACCCATACTACTAAATGCTCAACTGCTTTAACTGGTGATATGAACCCAATTAATAACCGTTTGTTGGACTCGGTTACCGTTCGGGTTAGAGATGTTGGAGTAATTCAAATTATTGCCCCTTCAGGCACAATTGATTCTGGAACACTGATAACACCGCAGGCAATAGTGAAGAATTATGGTAGCCAAGTTGAAAATTTCCCGGTTACTTTCAAAATCGGCACATTTTATACCAATACACAAAATGTTACCAATCTTAACCCTGGCGATTCAATGGTTATAAGCTTTGCTTCTTGGACAGCGGTTCAAAGGGGGACCCATACAACCAAATGCACAACCGCACTGACTGGCGATGTGAACCCAGCTAATAATAGCCGGACCGGTTCGGTTATGGTTCGAGTGCTTGATGTGGGTGTTGCCTCAATTCTGGCGCCATCCGGAATGATTGACTCAGGAGCAACGGTCACGCCGAGGGTAAAAGTAAAGAATTTCGGTAATGCCTCGGCATCTTTTCTAGTCTGGTTTAGAATTCATTTCACTGATAATTTGCTTAACGATAAAATCGGGCTACTATCTGATGCTCTTGGACTTAATAGTTTAGAGGAAATTGAACCTGACCAGATTTATGAAGATAGTCTCTGGTTGACGCTCTCACCTGGAGATTCGGTAGTTAGGGATTTTCGCTTTTGGACAGCAACTATTCCCGAGACCTACCGTTTGGAGTCATTTACTCTGCTCTCCGGTGATATGAACCGGCGAAACGATTCCGCTTTTGGCTCGGTGGTTGTTAGAAGGCCGATTCATGATGCGGGGGTAATCAGAATTCTGGCGCCAATTGGTATCATTGATTCCGGGGAGTTAGTAATTCCGAAAGCGGTAGTTCAGAACTTCGGGCAGGTCTCGGAAAATTTTTCGGTTAGATTCCAAATTGGCACATTCTATATTAGTGACACAGTAATGAACTTGCCGACTGGCAGGTCGGATACAGCAAGATTTACCCCCTGGATAGCGACTCAAATAGGTTCTCATATCACCAAATGCACAACGCGTCTTTCCGGTGATATAAACCCAGCAAATGACTTCGTTAGAGATTCGGTTAGAGTGCAACCCCATGTGGGGCAAAGTGAGCCTAATTTTATCCCAGTTTTACCGAAGATTTTTACACTGGATAACTGTTCTCCCAATCCTTTTGCCTCAAAAACTATCATCCAATATGCCATTCCAAAAGACTGTTGGGTCAATTTAGAAGTCTATAATTCTTCAGGAATTCCTGTCCGCTCGCTGAAAGCCGGCTTTGAAAAAGCTGGGTCCCACAGGATTATCTGGGATGGGTACGATGAAAAAGGGGAAAGAGCTCCTAACGGCATCTATTTCTATCGTCTCAAAGCGGATGAATTTACCGCGATGAGGAAGGTGGTGAAGGTGGAGTGAAGAGCAAAACCCGTGACTTAATATAATGGATAAGAATGAAAAATTCTAAATACAAAAGCAGTATTTACGAACGCTTTAAAAATTATGATAAAGAATTCACTCCAGCAAGTTCTGAAATACTATTTCCTCCTTATATTTATAAAGAGATTGAAAATATTTATACGGTAATATTTTAGATGTGGGCACTGGTGATGGAATTAAGCTTGAAAATTTACTTAAAAAATGTGAAAGCGAAAAAATAAGAAATGTGGTTGCTATAGATCCATCTCCTCTTTTTAAATTGCAAAAGCACAGTTTAATAAATATCATACAATCCAAGACCGTTAATTGAAAAAATTATAAGTTTGCTAAAATCAGATGGAAACCTCATCATTTCTACACCCAATAAGCCGATATATAATTTTACTAAATTTCTAATAAAGCGTAAATTAGATCCCACACATGTAAGTGTGATGGACTTTAGAAAGTTCAAAATACTTATGTTAACATATTTCAATAAAATTAAAATTTTGGGTATCTTACCAATGATGAAACTCGGTCGAAAGTTACCGTTTCTCCTTAAATTGCACAAATATATTGCGGTTCCGCCTTTGTTCAATAATATTATTTGCTTCGCCAGCCACCCGAAAAAATAAAGAATGAAAATTGTCCTGATTGATGACCAGCCTTTTTATTCGGGAATGGGAAAGTATGCTTTTAAGATATATGAATTATTAATTAAAAGATAGATTTGACCTTGGGTTTTTAACTTTTAGGTTACAAAGACAGGGTGGTAAAAATCAAAATGAAAATATGATACACAAAGACAAAAAGTGCCTGTGATTGATAATAAACCATTCTTTTGGTTACCTATCCGTAATAAAATCCCTGATTAAAAACTTTATCATTTTGCCAATCAAATTCGGTTGTAACCTGTCATGACTTGCGCCCCTAATAACACCTCACCGTTCTGAAGAAAAATCTGGCGGCCCCTTCTGTATATCTTGGAGTTGAACACCCCATATTCAAACCAGCAGAGGATAAAGAAAAGACCGTTACTAAAATTTAACCTTTTTCTAAGTAAGCGACAATTGCCCGAGCAAAATCGCTAAAGTCCGATAACCGATTTTGGAGTAAATCATACACCAAAGTATGGTCGATACTAAGGTATTCGTGGACTAAGATATTCCGAAAACCTACCATCCCCTTTATTCTTTCACCTAATTCCTTAGGTATTATATTGTTTTTTGACAAAATGAGGAAGATATTCTCTTCCTCATCCGGCACCGGGAGATTTTCCTGGGCGATTATGTGATTGGCGATATCAATGCAAGTTTGTATCGCCACCTGAAAATTCCGCTCGACCAACTCCTGATAATCTTCATTGGCAAGATAATCGGCTCGGCTCATTCGGGCGAATTTCTTTAATTTAGTAACCGAGCGGTCAAGCCTTCTTAATCTTGCCTCAATGACCTTTTTATCCAAGTCCATAAGACTTTATCTTCTCTTTTAAGTTTTGGGCGTGAAATGTGAAATACCTTTTATAATCATAGTATAAGCCCATTGATTTTGCCTGAAATGAAACCCTTTCTTTTGAATCCCGCTCGTAAATCAATAATCCCTTTTGAAACACCTGAGCCCGTAAGAGAAGATTGGCGGTATTTAAAATAACCACATCTACCTTTCGTCTGAGTAAATTCATCAAATCAGTGGTTAAATCAATTCGATAGATCAGAGGATTTTTTATTAGACCCTCTCGACAAATCAAGGCGATATCAATATCACTTCCTTCCCGAATCTTTCCGGTTATTACTGAACCGAAGAGATACACCGCAATAACTTCCGAACGTTTAGCAAAATAATCGGTTAACCGGGTTTTGAAAGAATTAGTGCCCATAAGTGGATTTTATCGGATTTTTCTTGGAAGTCAATGAGCCAGGAGGCGAAATAAAAAACTCCTTCCCATAGCCCTTAGAAGAGAATTCGCCGATTTTAAACCAATAATCGAAGCGTGCCTTTTTGACTGCTCCATTTTCTTATATTTCTATTTCGGAGGAATCAAGGAAACGCGAGGGAATTCACCGCAAGAAAGAAGAACGGAAGGGAGAAAATATTTTAAGGCGGGCTAATCATTTGGAGGGTAAAACAACTATCTTTCTTAATCTTTCCCCAATTCTTAGGAAATAGATGCCGCCTCTTTCTATTGCCTTGTTGACCTTTCGGCCCGTGGCATCATAAATTAGGACCTTTTCCTGAAGAAGATTTTTATCCCCTGCCCTGATGATGGTTGCTCTTCTCCCGCCTTCAAAAGGTTTCTCCGTGGATTTAAAGGAATAGTCATTAATCCCTGAGACATTTATCATCCCCAGGGAGAAGAAGAGAGAGTTATTATAACCACTCCCTTCTAAGTAGAGGAGAAAGGATAAGAGAGAATCCGAAGGGTTAGAAGAGCAAGAGAATCGGTAAGGGGAAGCGGCATTATTTACCTCTTGACCCGGAGCAACATTACCGAAGGAGAAGACCGAGTCTAAGATGAAGAGGTCGGGGTCAATACTTCTTAACCGGCCGAAGAGGTTATTAACCGTTCCCTGCCCCCGATTTTTCAAATAGACAATAAGATTAGCACTCTCGCCGGGTTCTAACTGTCCGTTGCCATTACCACCGGGCGAGTCATCAAAATAAATCCGTTCCAGGGTGAGCCAGGGTAGATTCGGTTCTACTGGTGGTTGGGTGGTGATTTTTATCGCCCGCCCGCTTGAAAGGGTCGCGGCATTCGGATGATAGGTTGAATTGTAGAGATAACAAATCCCCCGGGTTTCTGTGTGGTCCTGTTGCCCAACCGTGCAGGAGGTAGCATCGGAAACAACCGAATACTGGAAAATTATCTCACCGTCCCCGGTTGGTGTCGGATAATAATTTGGGTCGAATAAAATCGCCTCAAAGGTCTCTCTTATCCCTCGCTGTTGGTAATGGGGACAATTCCAAAACAAGAGGATGTACCGATGATTACTCTGGTCATAATATTGATAGACCTCACCATTCACCCCTTGCTGCTGCCTGGTATCTAAGTCATCCCAGAAAGGGAATACACCGCGCACCGGTGCCTCAACCGAGGGGATTCCCCGATTATTCCCGGAACGATAGGTTGACCTCCCTAAGACAAAAAAGCCATTGGAAGAGACCGAGATTGTGTCATAATCCCGACCGTAATAACGAAAAGTGAAGGGAAGCCTTAAAGAGACAATCGTATCGTTGGCATTAGTTGCTCCGGGAACGAGAGTTCCCGAGGAGCGAATATCAATCCAGTTATAGACGGGTGCCCGCCCCGAAGATAAATCGGTGTTGTCATAGGCAAAATAACCGTATGGGTCTGGTCCGGTCGGGAAGGAAGGTGAACTACCACCAAGAGAGAGAAAGATTAATTGAGAATCCCGGATTGGAGAGAAGTTCCTACCGAAGAAGACAATCTCTAATTGAATATTTTGCCCACCAAACAAAGCAGGAGAGAAGGTAAGGGTAAAGGGCGTAGCCCGGTTAAACTTCTCCTCTCCGGGAGCAATCTCGCCGAGGAAGGCTAAGGAGTCTAAAACCCGAACCTTTGCCTCTTTACTCCGCAAAAGAGCGAAGCAGGAAGAAACCCAATCCGAACCGGTATTTCTTAAACCACAAAGAAGTCTCCCGCTCTCTCCGGGTTCAAACGAGCCGTTACCATTACCTCCGGGTGAAGTATCACGGATTAAATAGTTGGTGAAAATAAGATAACCGCTCCGGATAAGGAGCGAAAAGTTAAGAGACCAGGTATTGGCAAGCGAATCGGAAACAAAAAGGGTTAGAGGGAGATTATAGCCATCCGAAAGGTTCGGAGAGAGCGAAAGCAAATAGAAATCCTCGTTAGCGCGAACCGATTCGGGTGGAATTGTGCCATAACTTTTTATTGAGTCTAAAATCAGACAATTTGGGTCAGATGTTCGTAAGATTCCTCTCACCCTTCGCGCCTCTAAGTCTCCAATATTTTTCAATTTCACCACAAGAGAAATCCTCTCGCCGGGATTAGGAATCCGGTTCCCATTCCCCTGGGGTGGCGGGTCAAAAACCTCGGTCTCATAATACACCAGATAAGGAGAGTTAGCAGGTGGCAAGACCCAGATCGAACCGATAAAGGGAAGGGAGTTTCTTTGTGTCACCGTCAGGGTGATCTCTCCCGGAGTTTGGGGGGCAATAGAAAAATTCACCTCCCCGGAGGAATTGGTGTAGCCAAAGGCATAAATCTCCGAGCCTTTAAGTAAACAAACCAGGGCATTAGCGGAAGGAACCCCAAGCCGTCTAACCCGGATTAAAACATTCTGTTGCCCGACACGAATGGTCTGGGGCGCCTCAACCGCCAGAGCCTTCGGAATGCCGGTTAAGAGATTCAACTCCGGATCCCCTAAGAGGTTAAAACCTTCGTATTCCGCCTGAGTATTAAATTCCGCATAGATACTCTCCTTTGCCGCCAGCACCGCTTTACCCAATTGATAATTATTAGAGAAGAAGGTTCGGAAAAATCCCCGGGTGCAAGCCCCTCTTATCGGTGCCAGATTCGTTCCGGAATGGGTATTACCGAAGAATGCCACCGCCCCTTTCAGAGAAGAAGTCGTCCCAGCCTTTAACCAAACCTCGCCAACCATTGACTCCGTAGGGGAAAGGGTTAAAGTCTGGCAGGTGATAGAGGCAATGATTGGTAGTCTTGCCCCATTATTAGTCAGTTGAACATTAACATTAAAAGGTGTATACCAGTTATTAGTCGCATTCCCCCGATATAAAACAATACCCCGACCATCATTCACCGCGGAGATGACATCACTTGCGGAATCGCCCCGGAGCCGAGAAAAGGTGTCAACCTGAAGAAAGTTAGCCTGTCCCATCAATTGACAGGCAAAACGGACATTATTCCAATAGATGGTGTCATCCGAAGAGCCGTCTTCATTAACAATCCCCACCCCTTTAACCATCCATAGAGAATCCGCAACCGTTGGTGTCTTCTCATAGGTGAGAATCTTTTTCACCATCACCGAACATTGCTGAGCAGTTTTACACGGCAGGCGACCATAACAAATCTCTGCCCGATAATCACCTGTAACATTCCCGTAATAATTATCCGTATAGATTCTTAAAGAAGAGTTATAATAACTCGGCAGGAGATTAGGTGAGCCGACTAAGAGAAGATACTCCGGTCTCGGATTCCAGTTATTATAGGCATATATCACATAATTTCTAATGGAATCCGGAGTTGAGCCAATCTCCGAGAGACGGACAACCTTACATTTCATCCCCTTCTGGTGTTTCCATTGTGCCAATTCTTGCACAATGTTATAAAAGTTATCGTGGGTGATAATTAAATATCGCGCCCCTTCCTGAGCGGAAAGAATCGTGAAGATAAAGAGAAGTCCAACTCCCCGACGAAACATCCCCTATTTATAAATCAAGACCTTCTCTATCTTTCCTTCCTTCTCAATAAAGTATATCCCCGGTGAGAACGGGGAAAACCTTCTCCGGCCGGAGAAGTCATAAATCCTTCCCTCCCTTAAATCAACTCTCTCCGCTTTCTTTATCGGCTCCTGGATGGCGGTTAGATTAGAACAGACAATCCTTGCCTCAAATGGGATGGAATTCCTTGCGGTTACGGTCAAAAGCATCTCCCCTTCGGTTGCTGGATTTATCAGGAGGTTCACTTCCCCAGAAGAATCAGTATAGTCGTAGGCATATACCTCCTCCCCTTTCCAGAGGCAGACCAGGGCATTCCGGATTCTCCTTCCCAATCTCTCCACCGCAATTGAAATATTCTGTCTTCCTATGGGGATGGTCTCCGGATAGATTACCTGAAGTTTCTGGGGAATTCCAGTTAAGACATTCAACTCCGGGTCACCCAAGAGATTGAAGCCATAATATTCTATCTGATTATAAAATCGGGCATAGATACTCTCCTTTGCGGCTAAGACCGCCTTACCCAATTGATAATTATCGGAAAATAAGGTTCGGAAAAAACCTCGGGTGCAAGCCCCTCTTATCGCTGCCAGATTCGTTCCGGAATGGGTATTACCGAAGAATGCCACCGCCCCTTTCAGAGAAGAAGTCGTCCCAACCCTTAACCAGGTCTCACCAACCATTGACTCATAAGGAGAGAGAGACATTGTCTGGCAGGTGATGGAGGCGATGATTGGCAGTCTTGTCCCATTATTCGTCAGTTGAACATTAACATTAAAAGGTGTATACCAGTTATTAGTCGCATTCCCCCGATATAAAACAATACCCCGACCATCATTCACCGCGGAGATGACATTACTGGCGTTATGCCCCCGGAGCCGAGAAAAGGTGTCAACCTGAAGAAAGTTAGCCTGTCCCATCAATTGGCAGGCAAAGCGGACATTATTCCAATAGATGGTATCATCCGAAGACCCATCCTCATTCACAATCCCCGCCCCTTTAACCATCCATAGAGAATCCGCAACCGTTGGTGTCTTCTCATAGATGAGAATCTTTTTCACCATCACCGAGCATTGCTGAGCAGTGCGACAGGGTAGGCGACCATAACAGATATCCGCCCGGAAATCACCCGTAACATCCCCATAATAGGAATCGGTATATATCCGGTTCTGCTGCCCCTGGCTATAAAAATAACTCGTGACGAGATTTGCCGAGCCAACGATAAGGAGATATTCCGGTTTTGGATTCCAGTTATTATAAGCATTAATCACATAATTCCGAATGGCACTTGCGTTATTCCCAATCTCCGAGAGCCGGACAACCTTACATTTCATCCCCTTCTGGTGTTTCCACTGTGCCAATTCTTGCACGATGTTATAAAAATTATCGTAGGTAATAATTAAATATCGCGCCCCTTCCTGAGCGTAAAGACTAACCGAAAAGAGAAGGATAAGGATTTTAACCAATCTTCCCATCATTCCCTCCTATTGACAAATCAAAATCTTTTTTATCTTCCCTCCTTCTTCCTGAAAATAGATTCCCTTCACTTGCCATCTCTCTATCCTTCGGCCGCAGGCATCATAAATCTTCCTTCCCTTTGTCTCTCCGTATCTCTTATTCTTTTGTTCGGTACCATAATCTTTAATTCCCAGACGGGCGGCAAACCAATTTCTTCCGCCATCCGTTGTGTATAAAGCAAAATCTGTGCCACTTGCCACACCAATCTCCGAATTGAGAAACTCAATATCAAAAATGGTTCCGGGGACATCGGTTCTCTGTAAGGTCCAGGTCTCGCCCCCATCGGTGGTGTGAAGGATTGTGCCAAACATACCAGAAGCCCAACCCTCTTCCCCCAGGAAATGGCAGGCGCGGAGATAATAGCCCGAAGGAACCCTTTGCTCCTCCCAGGAGAGACCCCCATCGGTTGTGTGTAAGATACAGGGCTCAAAAGTTCGGTCATTACCACCCACTACCCAGCCTTCGTTCGCATTAATAAAATGGCAGTCAAAAAAGTCATAGATTGTATCCCTTCTCAGAAGGGTCCAGTTTTCGCCGCCATCGGTTGTCTTGGCAATATAACCCTGACCTTTGATGAATGTGTCGCCAACCGGATATCTCCCGGCTACTACCCAGCCGGTCAGAGAATCAATAAATGAGACTCCGTAGAAATCAACGGTATCCGACGGGAAAGGTGGGTTAGGTAAAATGAACTGTTCCCAGGATTCGCCGCCGTCAGTGGTTCTTAAAACAATCGCCTCCCCCGAAGCAATCCAGCCAAACCTCTCGTTAAGCATAAATACCCTCTGGGCAAATTTCGTTCCCCCTTGATTCTGAGTAAACCAGGAAAAACCACCATCGGTTGTGTGAAAGACAAACCCTCCTTCAGCCGCAACCCAACCCAGAGTATCATTTAAGAAGAAGATATCATAAAGCCATCTTTCGGTCATATTCGGTCTGCCCTGATTAATCCAGGTCCGACCGGTATCCCAGGAGGCATAGACTTGCGAACTCTCCTTCTCACAAATCCAGATGTAGCCACTCGGAGAGATAGCGCAACCATGATAAACCCGCTCCTGAGTAAAAAAAGTAAGATAAAAAAGGAAAACGTTCATATCTCCTCCTATTTCAAAAGAATAATCTTCTTCTTAAAAAGAAAAGACCTCTCTCTCATCAATAAGAAATAAATTCCGGCGCTTTTCAAACCCCCTTTGGCAATCTCTCTTCCACTCGGGTCAAAAAGAACAAACTCCCTTCCGGAAAAAGAGCCCAGTAAAGAATTAAACTCTTTAATTCGCATCACCGTCGGAATACTCCCGAACCGCAAATTCCCTTTTATCTTAATCCCAACAAAGGTATCCGGCGGATTGGTGGTAAACTTAATCGCTCGATTTGGTCCTAAGACTCCAACCCCACTCGGATACTCTCCACAATAACTGAGCAGAAGATAATCAATCCCGGATGGGTCTTGAAGCCCAACCGTTGCATAATTGTGACAATCACCCGTTAAAGAGTCGTCATTCTGAACAAAATAATACTGATAGATAATCTCACCGTCACCGGTTGGTGTCGGATAATATCGGGAGTCAAGCAAAAGAATCTGAAATGTCTGTAATTCCCCTAATCTTCGGGTCCGGAATCCGTGGATATGATGAATCCTTGACCATTCAATCACAAATCGGTTATTCCTCTGGTCGTAGTAGTAATAAACACCCGAAGCACTCCCGGTATCCGGACGAAAATCATCCCAGAAGACCGCCAGCAAATTCGGCGGGGAAAAGGGAGAAGGGATTCGCCAGTTATAAGGACTCTTAAACTCCGACTCACCCAAGATACAATACCCATTAGCCGAAACACTCACCCGGTTGAAATCCCGGCCAAAATAACGAAAGGTAAAAGGTAAATTGATTGGGATAATCCCATCATCACTTAGATTGAGCCTTGTCCCCTCTCCACCAAAATTCGGGTCAATCTCAACCCAGGAATAGACCGGATGTTGCGGAAAAGAAGAATCGCTCTCATCATAAGCATAATAACCATAAAAGGAAGGACCATAAGGGCGAGAGAGATCAAGAGGACCAGTGTGGGCCAAAAATTCAATCCTCTGCACCAGAGTATCAGAAGATTTAATCTCAAGGACAAATTTCAGGTCCCGATTACCGGAAAAAGAACTCAAAAGATAAAAGGAAAATGGGTCAAGATTCTCACGTTCCTCCCCGGATCCAACAAATCCATAATCCGCAAGTGAATCCAGCATTACCCCGGCATTGGAGCGAATCCGCAAAATCCCTCTTATATTCCTCCCTTCCTCCCCGGAATTCTTAACCCGGATGTAAAGCCGAGCCTCTTCCCCTGGTTCTAAGACCCCATTGTTCCCATCGTCCACCCGGACCGAGACAAAAGAGAAGAGAGAACTTCGGGCAAAAACCTTAAAACCGGAAAGAAAATTTCCTTCATCCGATTGGAGAAGCAAAGAGAAAGAGAGAGGTTCTTTATCCAAAAGATCCCCGCGAAGTGAAACCCTCAAAGGAGGACTCTCTCTCGTCTCCTGGGGTGGAATATCACCAAAATTAACAATTGAATCCAGAACCAAAACCTTCTCCCCATCACTCCTGAGGATGCCCGAAACATTATGACATACCTCTCGACCCGTATTCTTCACCCGCAGATAGAGAACCTGTTGACCCGGAACCGTCTGGGATATTCCATAAGAAAAAAGACCAACATAATGCTCCTTAATTCGCACCGGAATGGAAACTTGAACTGGCAAGTAATCCCGCTTCCCAACGGTTAAAGTGGCGGTCCCTTCCGCACCGGGTGTTAAATCTAAATAAGCAACTCCTTCCCGATTCGTCCAGGAAACCACCTGGAACTCCCCTTCCCGATAAAACGAGACAAGGCAGGACTCAATCCCGGTTTCCACCGAGACCCTTTGCGAACCGACCGCTAACTCTTCCGGATAAGAAACCGAAAGTCTTTTCGGCACACCGCGCCAGAAATTAAGGGTCGGGTCCCCCAGGATATTATAAGTCTGGATATGAATCCGCAAATCGAGGGAGTCCGAAGGAAGCGGAAAATTCTTAATAAGTTCCTCCTTGGCAAAGAGAAAGCAATCTCCGGCAATCGTGAGACCTTTATTAAAAATCGCCTCATAAACTGCCCGGTCTAAAAAGTTATTCCAGCGCGTTGAGGTTGTCGTATAAGAAGGACCAAAAAAGAGAACCCCACCTCGCGGTTGGGATGGCGTTCCGGCACGGAGCCACACCTCACCAAAGCAGGGATTCCGATTAAAATTACCCGTTGCGCAATAAAAACTCGTCACCACCGGCAACTTAAAACCATTAGAGAGAGAACTGACATCGGTTCGGTCAAACCTCGGATACTCCCAGCCATCCGAATTACCCCAGCCCCGACCGTTCACAAACAAAACACCCCGATTAACCGCAGAAGAGATTGACTCCCCGGTGAGATAAGGCGGATGGAAAACCGTATCCACCCGCAAAAACCCGCTTGCAAGCAACTCCCTCCGCAATTCCCTCTTCACCTCAAGAGCGGTAAGAGCCGGAGTCCCACTTCCACCAACATAACTCGTTGCCACCATCAAAGCCCGCTTAAACCACAAGGTATCACTCAAATCCGGACTCTTCTCATAACTTAAAATCTTTGCCACCATCACATCCAGTTCCGAGGAGTTAGAAGCCGGAAGCCGACCGACCAGAACCTCAGGCAACAAATCGGAATCAAAACAGCCATAAAGGTAGTCCGTCACACCGGACGGTGGACCCGGTAGGTCAAAAGAGGGGATCTTATTAATAGCACCGACTAAGAGACAGTACCGGATTCCTGCCTCCTCATATCGGGCTTGAATAAAACTCTTAATCTGGGTTGGGGTTGAGCCAACTTCGGACAATTTTGCCACTAAAACATTATAACCCCTCTCCCTTTTCCAGCGAATTAGAGGCGAGATATTCCCTTCAAAATCATCGGGCACGATTACCAAAAGACCCAGTTCCGCCCGACAAAAGGCAAAAATGGTAAACGCAATAAGACTAAACATTCGAAAAGTAAAACGTCTATCTTCCATAGTCCGTAGTCAACTCATAAACGACAATTCCCCTATCCCTCTCTCCCACTAAAAGCCAACTCCTTTCCGGAAGAAAGGTCGCACACCGAACATAAGGCAGATCAATTCGCCCGACCTCAACTGGTGGAAAAGAAGAAATATCGTAAAGATAAAGTCCACCCTCACCACAGGATAAAAAGAGGTAGTTATTAAAACCGGTCACCTTCTGGGCATAACCGGAAATCGGGATTGAGACCAAAAAGTGAGGAGAACTCTTATCCGCCACCGAGGCAATCGTTAGATAACGACCATCGGCAATAAAAAGTAAGGTATCCTTTACCCAGCAATCCCGAGCATTATAGGAAGAATCAAAAGAACTCACCCGAATTGGAAAGGAATCCGTAGTCTGGTAAATAAAAACCCCCAACTGCTCGCAGGCTAAATAAAGAAAGCCACCATCCTCATAAATTCCGCGCACACTCGGAAAATTCTCCTTCTTAATATCCTGAGGATACCTTGGGTCCGAAACATCAAAGGTAATAAACTGCTCCCGAGCCGCACAATAAATTAAGTTTCTTGCGGTATCAAAACTCAATGCCAGCCCATAAGCGACCGAATACTCATTAGCCCCAATCGGGAAGATTGTCTCCGGGAGAAAGAATTTCAGGATTTCCAACTCCTTCTTTCCATAAGCCAAAAAACAGAGACTCTCACTAACCCAACAATCTTGACAACTATTCGCCCCATCGGAATATTCCAGGACCTTTTTTAACGAGTCCTTCTTCGTAATGTCAATTATCTCCAGGCCAGCCTGACCCGTAGCCACAAAGGAATAAGTCCGTCCATCTTTTTCATAAATAAAGATTTCGTTCGGATAACCTTTCAATCGCAATTCGGAAAGATAAGTGAATCTCTCCGGCTTTGGCTTCGGATAACCACAGAAAAGAGAAAACGTAATAAAGAAGACCAACCAACGTCTAAGGTTTAGCGGCATATTCCACCCCAATTCCAATCCGATGTTTTCTGTAATCTCTCACCTCACTCTCCTCAACTATCTCAGCCGTTGTCTCCCTTATTTTAAACTCATAGTTAACCAAAAAAGAACTCCTTCTCCCGAGCGGAAAGGAAAAGGAAAGAGATGCCTTGCCAATCAAATCCCTTCTCCCCCTATGCCTTTCATCAATCTCGGTCGTAAACCCCCTCCACTCACCAGTTAGAGCAAAATCAAACCTCTTTCCCTTAATTCCGCAAAGAAACTCAATCCCCTGATAAGAGATATCGGGCAAATCTCCCCGCGCCAAACACCTCTTCCCTTTCAAACCAAACGTAATCCTCACCGGATCAAACCTCCGAAGCAGGGAGGAGGTCCGATGTGTCCAAGAGAAACCAAAAGAATATATCCCCGCATCATAAAAATCAAAATCTTTGGGATAATTCTCATAAGAGAAAGCAAAAAGAAATTCAAAGGCTTTTAATTTCCCCCTCCCTTCCAGAGAATGCGCGGAATAAGACAAATCAAGAAATCTCCCCCCTTTCTTTATCGGCCGAATGAGGTAGTTCGGAACAAACTGATATCCCATTTCTCCGTATCTATCCAGTTTACCAAAATATCTCCTCAAGTGACAGCCAATCTCCAAATAACTTTTCTTCGGATTCTGAAAGAAAAGATTCGAGACAAAAGACCATCCAAGGCGCATCTCCCCAAAAGGGGAAGAAAAAAAGTTAAAGGTAGTTCTGCCGATTAAATCATCATAGGTCTTAAAAGCCGAATCCTTCCCGGAAAGGAAATTGTTAATCTGCGAGTCGGATAAAAGAAAGGGATTAGAATCATAGATAATCTGAGAGGAGGACTTAGTTTCCGCTTTTAACCTATGATACCCCATCGTAAATATTAGGTAAAGGATGAGAAGAAAATTCTCCTTCATCTCTTCTTATAAACCTTCACAATTCCCTTTGGGAGAACCGTTATTTTATACTCCCCCTCCTTCAGGTCAAGGTAAAAGGCTTTAACAATTGAGACTGATTCGTTTCGATTGGTCTTTATCTTGGGACTTAACCAAACCGGGGCGGACTTCACAATCCTCTCCGGCCCGCCTTCTCTTTCAATTACCACCGAGAGGGTTTCCGAATCCTTTGTCCTGGTCGGAGAAAGGAGACGGGCGAGGAATTTATAACTCCCGCCGCCAAAAGAAATTTTCACCGGTGTCTCGTAATAAAGGAGATTGCCATTTTTTTTCAATAACACCTCCCTCTGACAGACTAATGGCTTCACCTCATCCCATCTTATCTCTTCAAAACTAAACTTCACCGCACAGGTTTCCGAAGGAGCGGTAAAGAGATGGAGGCGAAAGTGATGGGTTCCGGGGGGCACAAGGATACTAAAACCCCTTCCTCGTCCATATCTTCTTCCCCTCTCATCTTTAATTCGGGAAAGCGGTGTTACATAAGAGTAGAACTTCTCTCCTTCTTCGGTTTCCAGGACCAGGCTATATTTTTCTTCTTTTTTCATCGTGTCCGGAAATAGGAGATAAGTTAAAACCTTTAACATCTTCGGTCCTTCCCCGGTGATATCAATTGGTTTTCCTTTACTCAAAACCCTCGCCTCAACTTCTTCAACCTTCATCTTCTTCAATTTGATTGTCTCACTCCCAAGAGAAGAAAACAAAAGAAGGCAAAAGAAGAAAACTCTCATATTGCCTCCTCCTCCAAAATCCTTTCTCTCTCCTTTTTGGATAGAAGGTAAAATTCAATATCGTAGCGAATAATAAAGTAGAGAGCAAAAAGAAGAACCGCGATAAAAAAAATCGTCCATCCCACACTATACCTCTCCTCCTCAAAGATCTTCCCTTTTCCAATCGGCGCAAATAAGTCTTTCTCCCCGATTCCTTCTTCCTCCAGAAATCTCCTCACCTTTGACCGGGAAAAGTCAAAAACCTTCATCCTTCTTCTTTTTGCCTCGGAAAGGAAAAAATTTGCGGCTGGAGAGTTTCCGATATTTATAAAAAATCTTGCCCCTTTGGGCGCAAGGGAAGATTTCATCTTTGGGTCACAAAACCTCACTCCGTTCCTCTCTCCCGTCAGATAAAGCATCTCCCGGGCGAAAGGTGATAAACCAAGTCCATAATCATCCTCACCGCCCAGCGAAACAAAACTGGTGACAAAAGGGAAAAGCCCCGCTGAGCGGACAACCCTTTCCATATCAAGATAAGTCAAAGCCGGATGATTCGCCCCCCAGGAATTACTCGTGAGACTCCCGATGATAAAAGGGTTTAAGGATAAAACCTTAAATGCTGCAAGAAATGAGAGATAAAGTCCCGGAAAGGAGCCATCAACGAAAACGAGAACTGTCTCCCCAGATTTAATCCCCTCCCTTTTCAAAAGAGACACCAAAATCCCGGCAAAATTAGGTCCGGTCGTCAAAAGAACCTCATCCAGACTTATCCTTCCGCTCGTGATCGGTGACGTCGGACTTCCAATGAGCCCGGTCAGATACGGGTCATTAATTGAATCAATTCCCATCCCCAACCTCAATCTCTCTTCTCTAACTAAAGAGAAAGCAGTTTTTGCCAGTTCCACCGCCTTAACCTTCTCCTCATAGAAAGCGGAAAAAACCCTTCGTTTCGTTCTGTTCTCAAGAATGAGAGAGATAATACTCAATCCGCAAAACAAGATAAGCGTTGTCCGGCCAACCTTCCCTACTCTTTTCCTCATAATGGCAAGTTAGGATTAAGAAGAATAAGAATCAGCCGAACCAGAACCGCGGTGAAAATCAAGGTTGAAATTGTCTCAATAAGTCCCTGCCGATGAATCCAATAACCCAAAAGACCGGGGATAACATAACCAATCGTCTCAATTGATATCACTTCCCCTTTCAAAGGGAGAGGGGGGAAAAGTTTCGTCAGATAACCCAGGAAATAACCAAAAACAACACAGAATAAGAAAAGCCGGCGACCGAAAAGAATCATAAATGAGGAGAGAAATTTTGCGGCTAAGAAACAGATAATTCCCAGTAAGATAGTGGCAGTCACCCGATAAGGATGAGAAAGGGTCAAAGCGAAATAACCCGGAACCACAATTCCGCCCGCGGCTAATCCGAGTGCCTCGGACAGGAGAAAAGAGAAAAACATTCCCAGACCGATACCCTCAATTAGCATCTTTCTCTAAAAGCAAAAAATGTGCCAAATCCCCACCTTTCCTCCCCTTTCCAAAAAATAATTAATTAACCCCTCACCATAACCGACAATATTTCCGATTGCCAGAACCAAGCCCCTCTCTTTTATAATGGAGAAGACTCTTTCGTAAACAAAGGAATAATCCTTATCCACCAGATTAATAATCTTCTCATCTGGGATATTTGCCTTTTCCGCTGATTTCAAAAAAGGGAGGGCTCTTTTCCCGGTGAGGACGATCCAATCACAGGGAATCTCCTTTACCAGTTCGCCCAATTGTCGGGAGCGGTCCTCCCGGTCGGCTCGGAGATTAACAAGAAGAACCCTTTCTTTCGTTTTTTCTTCCTTAAAGACCCTTTGGGCGATAATCTTAGTTGAATCCGGGTCATTAGCGGCGAGGGCATTAAAAAGCTTTATCTCTTTATCCCCTTCTTTTATTCGGAAAACTCGGAGCACACCCGGATCGGGTCGGGAATGTTTCATCCCCCATAAGGCTTCCTCCCTCTTCACTCCCAGATACTGGCAGACCGCCAGAGCCAAAGCCACATTCTCCTTATGTTCTAAATATTGGAACCCTTCCATCTCCTCATCCGCCACATCATCCTCGGAAACGAAAACGACCGAACTTCCCAATTCTTCCGCCCTTTTCTGAAAGAGGGGAAGAAACCTCCTTTCGGCGGTAAAAAGGATTCCATTTTTCGGGATGGTATTAGATAATGCTTTGGCGACATCCAGAACCCTTGGTCCCATCACATCAAGATGGTCAGCGCGGACATTAGTGATGACACCGATCGTCGGCGAAATCAACTTCTCTCGTTCAATCCGCTGATATTCGGGGACTAGCGCCATACATTCAATAACCAGACAATCGGGATTTCGCTTTGCTGCCTCCCTCACAATTCGCACCTCCTCAATGATATTTGCCTTTCCCAATCTTCGGATTGGGAATTCCTTTTCGTTATCAATTTGGAATCGCGGGGTAGTGCCGGTCGTCTTAGAGATAACCTTTCGTCCGCCTCCACGCAGACCAGCCGCAATCAGCCGGGTTACCGAGGACTTTCCTCTTGTTCCATTCACCTGTATTCTTTGGGCGAGCCTCTTTTGGTTTGCCTTATGCTGGGAATATTCAAAGATACCGAAGAGGACAAAGAGAAGAAGTCCAAAAACCAATAAAATCATAAAATGTATTTTATCAAAAGTTAGATTAAAGTCAACTACATTGCCAGATTCCGGCTAACGGACGAAGACTTAAGGAACCCTCTTTGACTACCTACTCCTTTTCCGCCTAATCCCTCTCTTGTTTTTGCCTCTAACTCCTTATTTTTAAATCCTTTCCTTCAGCTAAATCTCTTACCTCATTACCTTCTCACTAATAATTTGCCTTTTTCTTTTAATCTGATTATCCCATTTTCGGTGATGAGTCCGGTTAAGAGGGTGTGGGGGATAATATCAAATGATGGGTTTAAAACTTTAATCCCTTTTGGGGCAATCATCTTGCCCTGACAGGTTAAAACCTCTTCTTTTTCGCGTTCTTCAATTATAATCTCTTTTCCATTCCGTAAAGAGTTGTCAATAGTTGAGGTTGGTGCCGCACAGTAGAATGGTTTTTGGTAATAGCGGGCACAGATGGCTAAGGTCAAAGTGCCAATCTTATTGGCGAAGTCAAAATTCCGAGCAATTCGGTCGGCTCCCACCAGAACGAGGTCGATCTCCGGCATAACCTTTGCCATCATTCCATCAGTAATGAGATAAGTTTCAATACCCATTTTCTTTAATTCCCAGGTGGTAAGTCTTGCTCCTTGAAGGAGAGGGCGAGTCTCACAGACGAAGACCTTTAATTCCTTCCCCTTCTCTTTTGCTTTATAAATCACCCCCAAGGCGGTGCCGATTCCTGGAGTAGCGAGGATACCGGTGTTGCAGATGGTTAAAACCATTGCCTTATCAGGTAAGAGGCGTGCCCCGTGTGAGCCAATCCTTTCGCACTTCTCTCTTTCTTCCCATTCCATCTTCTCCGCTTCTCTAATAATGGCAATACGGAGTTCTTCTTCATTCGGAACGGATTGGATAATTTTGTCCATCCTTTGTAAAGCGAAGAAGAGGTTGAAGGCGGTCGGACGGGAAGTGGATAATTCGCGGATTACTCGGGATAATTTCTCTCTCAGTCCTTTTTTTGTTTTTACCGCCTCTAAGGCGACACCATAAGCGACCGCCACTCCCAAGAGGGGGGCGCCTCTTATCTTTAATCTTCTTATTGCGGAGATGAGGGTCCGATAAGAAAAGATTTTTTGATAGATAACTTTATTCGGCAATTTTGTCTGGTCTAAGATTTTTAAGTGTGGTGGTTGAGAGGAGAGGGCGGGGAGGAGAGGTGAGATGGAAAGGAAAGATGATTTCACCCTCTTCTCCCCGCTTTCTTTTATTTGAGAGCGAGTTTTAGTTCCTTTCCCGCTCGGAAGGCCGGTCTTTTCTTGGCCGGGATTTTTATCTCTTCCCCGGTTTTGGGATTCCGACCAATCCGCGCCTTTGTCTTCTTGACATAGAACCGGCCGAATTTAGGCAGGGTCAGTTCATCTTCCTTCTTCATCACCATCTTCACTGCGTCCATAAAGGATTGGAGAGCGAGTCCGGCCTGTTTCTTTGAGATTCCCGCATCCTTTGCGATCTTTTCAATTAGTTCCGCTTTCTTCATACTTTCTCACCCCCTGTCTATTATTTTTTTAACGGAAGGGATTAGATGCCGCCCGGCTCTTTTCCGGATGGACTTCCTTACCCTTTCCATTAAAGAAATATAAGGGAAAAAATCTGATTTGTCAATAGCCGTTGCCCGGCAAATGGACCGCGAAAAATGGCTCTATCCCTTCTTTTTTAGGGCTTCGTATGCCCTTTCCTTCTCTCTTAACTCCACTTCCAGTTCCCTTATCTTGCCGATAATTTCCTTCACCTTGGGATTTTCCTCCACTTTCTCCTGAGTGGTAATGAGTTGATAAACGAGACCGCCCAAATCGGTGAAGTGATCTTTGAGTGAGCGATGGAGGGAGAAGATTTGCATCTTCATTCTTCCTTTTTTGCTTAAATCCTCTGCCTCTTTTAATGCCTGCTCGGTTGTGTTTTCTAACCAAGACTTTACCTTTTCCCAGAGCGAGGGCATAATTCCTCCTATTTTACCTTTTCGACCTTCTCTTCCATCGTCTGGAATTTATCTCGGCGGTCGTCGATCTTAATTGTTGTCAGGAGACGCTGGCAACCCATCTTTACGAGATGTTCGTGAATCTCTCGGACGAGGTCAAAGACCTTTTTCAGGTCGCCTTCAATTATTGTTCCCATTGGTGATACGGAATATTTGAGACCGCTCGCCTTGATTATGCGGACCGCCTCCCGCACATATTCACTGACGCCGGGGGTTTTTGTCCCAATTGGGACGACACTAATATCAACAATTGCCATCGTTCCCTCCTGTTATTTCTCTCTATCCCTGCCTTTGTTTGTGGGTTGGGTCTCTTTTACAGACAACCCGCACCACTCCTTTCCTCTTGACAATTCGGCAGTGGAGGCAACGTTTCTTTACTGATGGTTTAACCCGCATCAGATTCTCCTTTTCACTTATAACGGTAAACGATTCTCCCCCGATTTAAGTCATAAGGGGAGAATTCAATCGCCACCCGGTCTCCCGGGACAATCTTAATGTAATGGAGACGCATCTTACCCGAGATGTGTGCCAGAACGATATGGCCGTTATCCAGCCGAACTCGGAACATCGTATTGGGCAATGCCTCAACTACTGTGCCATCAAGCCGGATCAGGTCTTTCTTACTCATCGGTCAGGATTTCGGGCTCATCTTCGGTGACAAGGATGGTATGCTCAAAATGGCAAGATGGGAGTCCATCTTTGGCGACAACCGTCCAGCCATTTTTCTGGACGCAGGTCTCCGGTGAGCCGAGATTGACCATTGGTTCAATCGCCAGAGTCATTCCGGATTTTAATATGACCCCTTCTCCTTCCTTACCGAAATTGGGAATTGGCGGGTCCTCATGGAGGAGAATGCCGACACCGTGTCCGGTTAATTCCCGAACAATAGAGAAGCCAGCATTTTCGACCATTTTCTGAATGGCAGAACCGATATCGCCAACTCTTCTCCCTTCTTTTGCGCATTTTATGCCAGAATAGAGTGCTTCCCGGGTGACCTGGATTAGGTTGAGAACTCTTTTACTAACCTTGCCTAACGGATAGGTTTTGGCGCCATCGGCAAAATATCCATCTCTTATCACCCCAACATCAATTTTAATAATGTCGCCTTCCTTTAATCTTCTGCCATTGGGAATACCGTGGACAATCTCTTCATTTAAGGAGATGCAGACCGAAGCGGGAAAGCCCTTATACCCCTTGAAAGCGGGGAGACCGCCTCTTTTTCGGATTAAGTCATCACAGAATTCTTCCAATTCTTTTAGTGAGACACCCGGTTTTATTTTTCTTTCAACCTTCGTTAAAACTTCGGCCACAATCCTTCCCGCCTCCCGAATCCTTTTGATCTCCTCTTTTGACTTTATGTAAACTGGCATCGCTATCTTTGACTCTCAATGATTTTATTGATTGCCTCTTGTATCTCTTCCTTTTCGCCGGAAACCCGGTAGAGGAGACCTTTCTTTTCGTAGAAGGGAATTAACTCCTTTGTTTCCTCCTGGTAAACCCGGATGCGCTTTTTGATCGTTTCTTCCATATCATCTTCCCTTTGGTAGAGTTCGCCACCACAGATATCGCATTTCCCGGAGACCTTTGGTGGTTTGGATTCCAGGTTGTAAATTGCCTGGCATTGGCGACAAACCCTTCGGGTGGTTAGCCGGCGCAGGATTTCCGCTTCAGAGATTTCTAAGAGAAAGACGAAAGAAACGGCAAGATGCCACTGGGCAAGGATGCGATCCAATTCGAAGGCCTGGTTTAAGGTGCGGGGAAAACCATCAAAAACACAGCCCCGGTTTTTTCCCCTCCGGAGAGATTGTTCAATCACCAAAAGGACCAATTCGTCAGGAACCAAAAGCCCCTTTTCCAAAAATTCCTTTACTCTCAAACCCAGGGGGGTTTCCCTTGCGATTTCGGAACGAAAGATATCACCGGTGGCAATATGGGAGAGATTCCAGCGGCGCGCCAAAAGTTCCGCGTGAGTTCCTTTCCCACTACCGGGTGGACCTAAAAGGATAATTATCATAAAGGGAAATATAAGAAAAAAACGTTCCCCTGTCAAGTGCCAGGTCGTTGAAAGATAAAGGATTTAATATACTGGGGAAAAGTGGTTATCAGTGCCTTCGGGACAAAGAAGGGCAAATAAGGCATTGAAGATTTGGGCAGAGGAGAAACCCAATTATCATTCTTGATATCCTTCTTCCCGAAAAGATTGATGGTTATAAACTCGGCAAACAATTAAAAACCGATAGTCGGTATCAGAAGATACCGATGATTTAATTGCCAAAATTTGGGAAAAGAAGAAGCGCCATAAGGTAATCTTCCAGTAATAACTTATTACCCTTGCTTTTTTTAATTTTAGAGTTATAATCCCCTAAAGATTTACGGGAGGGATTATGAAGTTTGTTTCCTTATTTTTTGCTTTCTTTTTAGTTTCTTTTACCCTCTCCTCTTTTGGGGAGGAGGTTTTGGTGAAGGTCTCTCTCCCTTCTCCCCGGGATAAAGTCTTCGATTTCCTTGCCCGCGGCTTTTATATCTATGAGGTTGGCCCGGATTTCCTAATTGGTGCGATTGAAGCGGATAAACTTTCTCCTCTGGCCAAGGAATATCCCTGTGAAGTTCTGATTCCGGGCTTAGAAACCTACCATGCCCGAATGTTTCCGGGGGTTGATTTCGGTCGCTTCCATTCCTATCAGGAAATAGTTGATACCTTTAATATTATTGCCCAAAACAATCCGGATTTAGTCCGTTTGGATACGATTGGTCGTTCGGTTCAGAACCGGGTCCTTCTGGCGATGAAGATTACGGAGAATGCGGGTGGTAGTGTGTCGAAACCGCGCATCCTTTTTGATGCGACAACGCACGGTAATGAGAATATTGGCAGCGAGGTTTTGCTTTATCTGGTCCGGTATCTCCTCCAAAATTATGGTGTTGACCCTTTGATTACTCATCTGGTCCGGACGCGTGAAATCTGGGTGATTCCGATTGTTAATCCGGACGGAATGGTCGCCCGAACCCGAGGGAATGCTAACGGTGTTGACCTGAATCGGGATTATGGCTATCTCTGGGATACTGGTTGGGGAAGCCCCAGTCCTTTTTCTCAGCCGGAGATTAGAGCGATAAGGGATTTCTTCCAAAGGGCACCTTTTGTTATTTATATCACTTATCATTCTGGAACCGAAGCGGCGATGTGGCCTTGGGGTTATTCAACCAATGCCCCTTATGATAGTATCTTTATGTCCTTTTTGTGTCAGAGGTATAGTTATTACACTGGTTATCCCGCATTTCAAATCTGCCGGGGTCTTTATGAGACCCATGGTTGTTCTTCCGATTTTGCTTATGGCGCGGAAGGTGCTTTTTGTTTAGCGGTAGAACTCTGTTCGCCTCATGTTCCGGATACTTCCCGGATTGATACTATCTGCCGGAAAAATACAAGCGCCAACTTGGAAATTTTGCGTCGTCTTGCCTATGGAATCCGGGGGCGGGTTTACGATTCATTAACCCAACAACCGGTAAAGGCGATTGTCATCTCCGACCCACCCAACTTCCCAATCTATACCGATAGCAACGGCTATTACTTTCGCTATCTCCATTCCGGAAATTACACAATCCGAGTGATTGCTAATGGGTACCGGGAGAAGGTGATTCCGAATATTAATGTACCGGCGGATACCTATGTCGTTTGTAATATCCCGTTAGTTCCAGATACAACAATCCCCATTTTTTCTTACAAATGTATGGCTTGTAATATTAAAGACCCAGCCGACCATTCTAATCGCTCCCTTACCGCCTTTTCCTTAGGTCGGAGAGATTCTCGCCGCTTATCATTAGGAGTGAAGGGCTGGGCGGTTTTTGATATGCAGAGATTGATTATTAATGGTCCGGGGAACGACTTCTCTCTTTACGAAGATGATTCTGACCCTGAGGGTTGTTCGGTTTATGTCTCAATGAACTGGGATGGACCGTGGTTCCTTTGCGGGATTGATACCGGAACCTCTTCTTTTGATTTGAGTCGAGCGGGACAGGGTGTTTGCCGATATATTAGAATTGCGGATGATGGCGATGGCACTAATGGCCCAACCGGAGGATTTGATTTAGATGCGATTGAAGGGGTAATTACTAATGCTCCAGCTCTTGTCTTGCAGGATAGAGTGATTTATGATTCTTCGGGTAATAATAACCGTCGTTTAGACCCTGGGGAGGAGGTTTCTCTGGTTTTGATCCTGAGGAATATGGGGCGGCAATCCGCAAATAATCTCTCTGGAATTTTACGGACCCAAGACCCCTTCATCACAATTTCTGATTCCTTGGGCAACTTTGGGAATATCCCCCCGGATTCGCAAAGGGGCAATGAAAACGACCGGTTTATTCTTTTCGCCCATCCCCAAACACCGAGGGGAAGGCAATGCCTTTTCTCCCTTTATCTATCCGGAACCGGATATACTGACAGTTTAACCTTTATTTTGGAGGTGGGCGAGATTACCATCACCGACCCAATCCCGGATGGTGACCCGGCAATCTACTATGCCTACGATGACATTGATAGCCTCTATCGCCAGCATCCGGTCTATCGCTGGATTGAGTTGAGAAACCGCGGAACCCAACTGCCAATCACTTTGGATGACCAGACGATAAGCATCCCGCTTCCCTTTGCCTTCAAGTATTACGGCATAAGATATACCGATTCCCTTTCGGTCTGTTCTAATGGCTGGATTTCGCCAATCCGAACAACCTCCGCGGTTTACACCAATCAACCACTTCCTGACCCAACATCATCCAATCCCCATGCGATGATTTGTCCAAACTGGGATGACCTGTATCCACCTTATGGTAATCGAATCTGGTATCTTTATGAGCCGGATTCCCATCGCTTTGTCATTGAATGGGATTCGGTTCATTACTTCAG
>Ga0272449_1000874_pt1 | contig 33653 bp, 20 predicted proteins | sample YNPCB0241_FD_198679 | JGI IMG/M metagenome (GOLD analysis project Ga0272449, IMG submission 198679) | Hot spring sediment microbial communities from Yellowstone National Park, WY, United States - YNP-CB-024-1 | ecosystem: Environmental > Aquatic > Thermal springs > Hot (42-90C) > Sediment... | reverse complement strand
CCGCTCAAGCTCGCCGGCCCAGCTCCCACAAATAAGACATCGAACTCGATACGCTCCCCCATCGTCTCCCCCTCCTTCGACAAGCGGATTGTGAATTCTACCACACCGGGAGGCGGTCGCGAAAAAAACACGCCGCGGAGCGATCGAACATCCACCCGAGGCCCCACGGATCAGCGCCCGGCCACGCGCACCCCCATCGAGGGAACAGGCCTCCGATCAGTGCACGGTGAATCTGTACACGGTCGTCGTATGATACCGGGCCCCCCGCCTGAGGACGACAGAAGGGAAGTGCGGCTTATTAGGTGAGTCGGGGAAATGCTGGGGTTCCAAGCAGAAGCCATACCGATGCCTGTAGACCCGGCCGTCTTTCCCTGTGATCGTCCCATCGAGGAAATTTCCCGAGTAGAATTGAAGGCCGGGCTCCGTCGTCCACACCTCCAGGATGCGTCCCGAACTTGGCTCGATGACGCGGGCGGCCAAACGCAGCGTACCTGGAGGACCGCTCAATACCCAATTGTGATCGTATCCTCGACCGAATCGTAGCTGTTCGTCATCCTGCTCGATTCGAGCCCCAATAGCCGTCGGTCTCGTGAAATCGAATGGCGTCCCCCGCACAAGACGGATTTCGCCCGTTGGGATCAAATGAGCGTCAATCGGCGTAAAATACTCAGCGTTGATCTGCAGAAGATGGTCGAGGATGTCCCGACGACCATGGCCCGCGAGATTGAAGTACGAGTGATGGGTGAGGTTGACGATCGTATCACGATCCGTCGTGGCCGTATAGTCGATCCGCAGCTCGTTCTCCTCCGTCAGGAGATAGGTCACAGTAACAGAGAGGTTACCCGGATACCCCTCTTCACCATCCCGACTCAGGTAGGTGAGCTTCACACCGACGCCCTGCGCCGACCTCACCGGGCGCGCCGTCCAGACGACCTTGTCGAATCCCCTGCGCCCCCCATGCAGATGGTTCGATCCCTCATTGAGCGTGAGCTGATACGAGATGCCATTCAGGGTGAAGCGTCCACCGGCGATCCGATTGGCATACCGACCGATGATGGCTCCGAAGTAGGGATGTCCTTTCAGGTACTCCTCGAGACGATCGAATCCGAGGACGACGTCATCGAACTCTCCTCGCCGATCAGGAACACGAAGAGCGACGACGATCCCCCCGTAGTTCGTGATCTTGATCTCCATGCCCTTGGTGTTGGTCAAGGTGTAGAGGTCCACCACCTGACCCTCCGGCGTTTTTCCAAAAACCTCTCGTTTCACCATCATGCTGGACCCCCCTCGATCTATCGGCTTCCCCAGCGCTCCTAGAAGAAGGACGAACAGGAAAATGCGAATATGCATCCGATCCTCCCGCTCCGTTTCTGCGATCGTCTGAGGTCAGCGGACACGCCACTCGTGAATTCCCGCGCAGAAGTTCTCTTGCGCGCGGACAATGAGGCGTAGCCCATCGGTGATCACAGGATCGAAAGTCGTACGATTATAGCGATCCTTTTCGAGCCCGTATCCGCTCGGATTCCTCACCGGCTTCCACTCCCCATTCTCGCGATAGAATAGCTCCCAGGATTTCGGAACGCGACACTCGCCGATGCCGGTGTCATCGTACCAATAGACCTCGACAGCGGAGACGCGCGTCGGAGCACCAAAATCGTACTGCACCCACTCGATCGTCCCTTTCCGAGGCCACCAATGGAGATACCGGTTCGAGCGATCAGCCGAATGTCGCGGCTCGCGTTGATCGTTCAAGGCTCTGGGATCCCCTCCTGAAGCGCTAGCTTTCGCCCGGAAGGCGATCGTCGGACAAGGAAGAGGGCGTGCCGCCGACTCCTCGCGAGCCAGCCACACAGCCATCTCTCCGCGTCCTCGATGCGCCCACGCGTAGTAAGGGATCGCCAGAAAGGGCACGCGCTCCCGCTGCAGTCGCCCTGCAGGGTCCACGCACCGAAGGCCCACGGCCGTCCCCCGTATGAGTGAAATCCCTCCAAACATATCCTCTTGAAACTCCGCGTGCAGACGTTCAGCATCCGAGAGCACCAGGTTCACCACGTGCCCCCCTGGGACGTCCGGCCACTCCACGCAATAGACGATCGGCCCACGCTGCAGAGCGACCTTGCCGATGTTGTCTTCGACTTTGGGATGGCTCACCACGCGTCGTACCGGCATGGGAAGGCTCAGCTTCACGACATCTCCCTTTCGCCACCTCCGGCGTATGGAGACATATCCATGCTGTAGGGTATACGCAACGGGATATCCGTTGACCCGGAGAGTGGGACGTTCTCGGATGACCTCCGCGAACCGATAGAGATCTCCAGGGACGGCCTCGTTGCGCGCCCATCCAGGAATGCGCACCAGCAGAGTGAATGCGCGCTCGGGGCGCTCGGGATCGAGGGTGAGCGTAACCTCTCCCTGCCAGGGATAGCTTGTGCTCTGTACGAGGGTGACTGTCTGAGTCGTCATGCGGACGGTCGCACGGCTCGCCATGAAGAGATTGACGTAGAGCTGATCTCCCCGATGGGCGTAAGCCAACCCCGGCACTTGGAACAAAAACCGCGCGACGTTCGGAGGACAACACGCGACGGCGAACCATGAGCTTCGGGCGTGACGGCCGTCCGATTCCAGGGGGTTGGGATAGAAGAACGCCCGCCCATCGAGCGAGACTCCAGAGAGCACACCGTTATAGAGAACGCGCTCCAGTACATCTATATACTTGCCCTCTCCGGAGAGGAGGAACATCCGATGATTCCACAGAGCGAAGGCAATGGCTGCGCACGTCTCACAGTAAGCCGTGAGATTCGGTAGCTCGTACGGCGCTCCGAATCCCTCATGCCCTCCGGCGGCACCAATTCCTCCTGTCACATACATCTTCTGCCCAACGACATCGGTCCATAACCGGCCCAACGCTCGGGCATACGCCGGATCTCCCAACACCGCGACGATATCGGCCATCGCCATATACATATAGAGAGCGCGGACGGCATGTCCGACGGCCTCCTCTTGTTCGACGACCGGCTTGTGATCTTGGCTGTACGTTCCATAGAGCCGACGACCATGCGCACGCCCACGCTCGTCCAGGAAGAACTTCGCCAATCGCAGATAGCGCTCATCTTTCGTCACACGATAGAGCTTGACCAAACCGAGCTCGACCTCTTGATGTCCCGGAACAGCCCGCTTCTTCTCAGGCCCAAACACACGATCCAGGAGATCGGCCCCCCTGATAGCGACCTCCAGAAGCGACCGCTTCCCTGTCGCCTGATAATGGGCGACTGCCGCTTCGAAGAGATGTCCCAGGCAATAGAGCTCGTGGCTGGACTCCAGCCTCGACCAACGTTCCGGGCCGACCGACGCCGCGAACCGGTAATGAGGCGCCAGTGTTCGACGCGGCGTGAAGAGATACCCGTCCGGCTCCTGAGCGGCAGCGATCTTCGCGATGATCTCATCCAGAGAGCGTTCCAGTTCAGGGTCGGTATGAAACAAGAGGCTATAGGCAGCAGCCTCAATGGACTTATAGACATCCGAGTCATTGAACCACCACCCCTCGAAGTATCCCTCCATTTGGCCGGCCGCCTTGAGAAAATTATGGATCCTCCCCGTCACATCACACTGTCGGAGAATATGTGGAACGGTCGCACCGCGATTGGTTTCGACCCGCGTCCACCAGAATCCCGGCTCAAGGTGAACATCGGTGAACGGAACAGCCGTGATGGGATAATCGCCCGGCGGCGCCCAAACAGATGGCAACCGGATGGACGAGCTCACCACGAAGAAAACGAGCCACAGGGAAACACGTCTCATCGCCACCTTCCTTACAAAATCTCCACCGCCGATCGGACGAATTAATACCCGCCCGCTCATGCGGCTGCCTTTATGAGAGCACGAGCCGAAGCCGAACAACCGAAGCCGGAGGAAAGGCATAGATCAATACGGGACCTCGAACGGCCACTTCTTCCTCCCGTGGAACGACGAGCTGCGGATGCTCAAACGTATTGCAGTCATGGATACTCCGAGCAACGAGCACTGTCGCGCGCGCGGAAGCGATTGTCGCCCCTCGCACAAGGATCTCGGTCTCGCGAGCCTCCGAGAGATGAGGATTGGTTATCGTGAGCGTCACCACGTTCTCCTTCACCGAGGCCGATCCGTTGAGCCCCCAGAAGAACTGCGACCGATTCGCTCGATCCACCCAGCTCACGCGCGGAGCGGAGACGATCGTTCGCACGGATTGCCCTTGCTGATGATCAGCGTACATGGCGAAGACATAATAGGTCGGCGTTCGGACGAATTTCTCCTCATGTGCCAGAAAGAGCGAGTGGAGACAGTTGATGAGCTGGGCGATGTTCGCCATGCCGACTTTATCCGCATGCCGATTGAAGGTGTCCAGCGTCAACCCGGCGACCACAGCATCCCGGATGGTGGATTGCTGACCGAAGAGATGCGTCGGATGGACGTTGGTCGTCATCCGATACCAGGCCCCCCACTCATCCACGACCAACCGGACGCGACGTTCTCGATCCGTCTCCCCCATCACCTGCCAGTGGGCAGTGATGAGCGACTCCATACGATCGGCGCTCTGGAGCAGCTCATACCACCCGGTGACGTCATAATTGATCGCCTCTCCGCCGGAGAAGCTCGAATAGTGATGCAGAGCCCATCCCCAGAGCCGATCGAAAGCTCGGCGCTCGGCGATTTTTGAGAAGAACCGACGCGTCCAGTCTAGATCTCGTCCGCTCGGGCCGGCAGCGATAAACCGCAGCCCGACACCATAATCCGGCACGGCCCACGTCGTGAACCGGCGGAACTCAGCCGCATACTCTTCTGGCGTGAAATTCCCGCCGCATCCCCACGATTCGTTGCCCACTCCCCAGTAGCGGACGCGGAACGGCTCGCGATCCCCATTGGCCTCCCGCACCTCCGCCCACGTGGTGCTCCCGGCCGGAGAGTTGCAATATTCGATCCACTGATGGAAGACACTGGCCGGCAGCGTCCGCACGTTTGCTGCGATGTAGGGCTGAGCCCCAATCAATCGGCAGAAGCGAATGAATTCATGCGTGCCGAAGTGATTCGGTTCGTACTTCTGCGGGACGATCCCCACACCCTGCCATTCGCGGTTGTCTACCCAGAAGTTCGTTCGGCGCGGGCGCTTTGGGCGCGGTCCGATCCCATCGCGCCAATCATAAGCATCGGCGAAGCATCCCCCGGGCCAGCGCACAACCCCTGGCTTGATCTCGCGCAGTGCCTCCACAAGAGCTTTACGAATCCCGCCGATGTTAGGGATAGGCGAGTCTTCCCCCACCCAAACGCCATCGTAAATCACCCCACCGAGATGTTCGATGAAGTGCCCGTAGATCTCGGGGGCGATCCGCCCGATCGGCTCGCTCAACAAGATCTCAATGCGCGAATCCACCGCCGATGGCGCATCCCATAAGAACGCGGCATACCGATCTAACCGCGACGTCCGGGTGAGCGCACATACGGCGGCGCAGGCTGACCTCAGAAAAACGCGGCGCGTATATCCGTTCCGTGCCATTTCGCACCGGTGTGGAGGAAGATGTGGAGCGGAAGAGCTTCGTGGCGAAGACTCTTCCGCTCCTTCCGCGCGTCAGAACAGGACCTTCACGGCAAGCTGGATGTCACGCGGATCCCCAGCGCTCGTGGAGCGTCCAAACAGCGGGCTGTTCAAATCGGCCACAGGCGTCCCCAGGTTCACGCGATTGAAGGCGTTGAAGAACTCGGCGCGGAACTGGATCGCCGCTGTCTCCGTTACCCGAAAGTTCTTGAACAGCGAGATGTCCGTGCTCGCATACCACGGACCGCGGAACGTATTCCGTCCGAGGTTCCCCAAGGTCCCCGGGGCCGGCAACGGGAAGTCAGCCACGCTGAAGATCCCCCGCAGGAAATCGCTGCGGCTCAGATCCCGCTTGGTGTTCCCCCAAGGTGGCGTGTTGGGCCGATCTCCGGTTTGGCCATCGGCATTGAAATCTCCACGCGGATAGGGCGCCCCGTGGAAGACACTGAAAGGCGCTCCCGACTGAATCTGCGTGATCGCATTGAGCTGCCATCCGCCCAGGACATGCCGCAACACAGGACGCTCTCGCCAGAACGGGATCTCCCAAATGAGATTGAGGGAGAGCTTCTTCCCTCGATGGAATCCGGTGACCGAACGATCTAAGTCGCGCCGCGTCACCTCCATGGCCGCCCCCGGCGTCTCCACAGCCTTCCCGAAAGTGAAGGCTGCTTGGAAGGCAAATCCCTGACTATATCGCCGGCTGACTTGAACAGTGCCGCCATGGAAGCTGGAACTGGCCCCTGTCTCGCCAAGGCTGATAATGCCGAAGCTCGGATTCAACCGGTCCAGTCGCCCATCGAGCAAGTCACCCGCGAAACGATTGTAGTTCTCTCCTCCTGGACCGTCCCCCGTATGGAGATGCCGCCCCACCGAACCGATATAGTTGACCTCCGCGACCAAGCCACCGGGCAGTTCATGCTGAATGCCCAAGAACCAATTCTGCGCATAGGGCGTCGTGATGTTGGGGTCCACCACCCGCAGGTTCACGCGCGTGCCGCGAATCCCCCCGCGCTCATCCAAACCGCGCGCGAGCGCCGGATTAGGTGGGTACTTCGGTCCCAACGTATACACGATGGGGGGAGCCCCAGGCGTGCGCACGTCGGTCGAAGCCGCTGCGAAGCGAGGCGGGTTCATCTTCTCGTCGGTGTAGATGGTATTGTTGAGCCGGTTATAGGAAACCCCCGTCCCGCCTCGAACCACGAACTTCCCTTTCCCGGAGACGTCCCACGCAAATCCAAAGCGCGGTGCGATGTTGTTGTCGTCCGATTTGAAGAGCTGATCCACGTACGCCATCCGCGCATTGGCGATCCGTTCGAAGACGTTTCGACCCGGCGCATAGATGATGTTCTGAAATTGCCATCCGATCTTGCTCGGCGTGCCGAAGTTCTCGTATCGCACACCGAGGTTCAGGGTGATGTTCCGCCGCACTTTCCAATCGTCCTGGAAGAACATCGCGAACTCGAAGTTGCGATAGCCCGCCGAGATCCCCGTCGCCAATCCCGTCATAGGATCGACCGCACGCAGCTCAGTCAGCGGCTCGTCGTTGGCGAAGTTCAAGATGCTGTTGAATGTGTAATTCGGCCGCTCCCAGTGGTGGAAATCGTGATTATCCTGAACGCGGCGGATCTCAAACCCCGTCTTTATCCCGTGATTCCCCCGGTTCATCGTGAGCGTGTCCTTGTACTCGAAAACGTTCTGCGCGAATCGGATCGGCATCCAGAATGCCGTACCGAATCCGGCTCCCAGTCCGGAAACCGTAATCGTCGGCGATTCCGGATTCAGGTCTGGAGCGCGACCGTGCATACGGAGATATCCGAAGCTGAACTCATTCAGCGTGCGCGGCGAAATGATGTGCGTATAGGCGAGGTTCAGGAATTGATTTCGATGTGGGAAGGGTTGTCGGAACTTCGGCCGCACCGCGACATCCACCGGATCGAGTTTCGTCCGATAGTACGTGCCTCGAAGCCGCCCATTCCCGCCAAAGAGGAGGTGGTCGATGCGAATGTTGAATTGATCACCATTGCGCACGCCTGAGGGAGCGACGGTGACGCTCCCCACATCTGGGATCCCATCCGGAGGTCCAATTTGCGTGGCCCCTGGGACCGGACTCCCCAGGTCGCGGAGACCGCTTGTCGGATACGCCAGCGGCGGAAAGTTCTTCAGCAAATACGCTGCGATCGAATTGGGGCGCGTCCGCAAGACGAAATCCACAAACTCTCTCGTCTCCACTGTCGTCACGAAGGCCTGACCGGTCGCCGCCCGCAGTCCCTCATACGAGGTGAAGAAGAATGTCTTATCTCGACGAATCGGCCCCCCGAGGCTATAGCCGAAGTCATTGCGCCGAAACTCGGGAGCGACGCGCTGCCGCTCCTCTGTGGTCGCATCTCGACGGAGCGCTCCGCGCGCGAAGATGTTCAAGGCGCGCAGATTGTCGTTGCGGTGGAAGAAGAAGACCGATCCATGAAACTCATTGGTGCCCGACTTAGTGACGATGCTGATGATGGCGCCCGAATTTCGCCCGTATTCAGCCGAGGGGTTGTTGGTGATCACTTGGAACTCCTGCACGGATTCCACATTGGGGATCATGAGCACTGTCCCTCCCCACGGGTTCCCGTTGATGCTCGCGCCATCAAGCGAGGCGTTATTGCCTGACCCCCGCTGGCCGTTCGCATTGATGCCGATCCCATACTCCGGGGTCAGGAAGTCGGCCCCCGTGGCCAACCCCGTGATCCCTGGCTGCAACGCGGCCAACTGAAAGACGTTTCGGAGCTGAAGGGGCAGATCCACGACTTTCTTCCGCTCGACGACAGCAGAGACGTCTGCCTTCTCCGTCTGAAGCTGCGCGATGCCCGCCGTCACCTCGACGACCTCTTCCAGTACTCCCGGCTCTAGCTCGAAGTTCACGCCCAAGGTCGCACCAACAAACAGGACAACATCGGCCCGCACGGCCTTTCGGAATCCCTTCGCTTCGACGGTCACATCATAACGTCCGGGAGGGAGATTGACGATCCGATAGAATCCGCTCTCATTGGAGACGACAGTCCGCGTTTCTCCAGTGTCCTTATTCGTTGCAGTGACTGTGGCCCCTACGACCACAGCTCCGGCCGGATCGGCGATCGTCCCCTGGATGGTCCCCAACTGCTGCTGAGCGCGCACGCTTCCCAGGAGAGGACCTAAAATCAGGAGGACACCGATACCGAGAGCGATCCTTTGTCTCGACCTTCCTTTCCTCATAAAGGCCTCCTTCTTCAGCATGATAGTACTCACCACGGTCCTGACATCCGCTTCGAAAGTGTGGCTCACGGGGAGAGGTGTTGTCTTGAATGATCCTAGTGTCGTTGAATGGGATTAAGGACCTTCGGAAACCGCATGCTTTTCCCAACCGATCCGGGGGCTCGGCTCCCTCGGTCGCAGGACCAAGCCCCAGGATCATGAGATTCAGAAGCTCAACGTAGCGCGCAGGTTGATGGTCCGGTTCCCCGTTGGGGCCCCTACGACGCCAAACGTCGTGCTGAAGACGTTGGCGTTAGGGAATCCCCACCGCGGATGATTCAAGACATTATTGAACCCCGCGAACAGCTCCAAGTTGGTCCGTTCGGCGATCGGGATTGTCTTCGTGAGCGATATGTCCCATTGGAATGTGTTGCGATCGCGCAGGAAGATCAACTGCCCGAACTCCCCCGGAGTCGTATTGGGGAGCAGGAATTGCGGATTGGCGCGGCCATCGGGACCGACCAACCGAGGGTCAATCGCGAGTCGCTGCAGATCAGTCACCCCCGCTCTACCGGTCAAACGCTGCAATGGTGCCTTAAACATCTTCCGAATCTGTTCGAGCGTGACCCCAGGGGCGAGCCGAACGCCGCTGGCGGCCGGATTATTGGTGTTATTGACCGTCTGAAATCCTCCGGTCAACTGGATCGGAGCCCCCGTCTGGAAGACGAAGATAGACCCCAATGTCCATCCCCCGATCACCGCATTGAGCACGCGATTGTTGAAGTCCACCCACCGTCCCCTCCCAATGGGAAGGTCGTACGTCCCGAACGATTGGAGGACATGTCGGAGGTCAAACGGAGATACGCGCTTATCAATGCGGATGTTCCGCAAAGTCGTGAAGTCGAGGCTCTGATTCTGATTATCCACGGCGAGATTCGTCATACTCTTACTCCAGGTGTAATTCGTCGTCCAGGTCAGGCCACGGGAGAGGCGTTGCCGGAGCTGGATCTGAAGGCCGTTATAGCTATGCCAACCGGTGTCATCCACGTAGTTCATCCGACCAGCGACATAGGGATTCAGCAGGAAGAAGTTGATTGGGTACGGTCCTGGTGCATTGTAGCGCGGATCAATGCGCAAGCAGGGAGCGAAGGCACTCCCGAACATGCGACAGACATAATTCGGATTCGTGGCCAGCGTCGTGGCCATAGCCCCAGCGGCTCCTGTTTGCAATTGGGTAATGAACGTCGGGGACTGATACCCGGAGCCTGGGGCGATAGGGGGCACTCCTCCCCGAGCTCCGAAAGCCGCATCAAAAATCGGCAGCGGGACTTGCCCGGGTAGTCCTCGGTACTGAAAGCTGTTCACGCCAACCATCTGATTGATAGCCAGATTCTTTTGCGCATTCTTGAATTCCTCGAGAAACCCATTCTCGAAGATATTCACCTCATTCAAATTGCTCGTCCGCCAGGAGAGTTTCGATTGATTCCCTACGTACCGAACCTCCAGCACGGCATTCCGCCAGAGCTCGCGCTGAATGCCGAAGTTCCAGTTGATCGTATACGGGGCACGAAGCGTGGGATCAAACCCATTAATGGTCCGCGCGAACGTCTGATCCGCTTGATTGATGACCCGCTTATACTCGGTCGCGGGGAAATCGAACGACGAGAGCGCGAGCGGATTAGCGACAATATCCGAGAGCGTGTAAAAGGCGGGCAATGTCGTCTTCCCCGGCTGCCCGGGTATGAGCGGAACCGCACTGACGAATTTCCCAACATTCGGGCCGAGATTCGCGGCGAAGAACTGCGTGCCTTCATCGTAATAAACGATTCCATAGGAAGCGCGGATCACCGTCTTCCCCTCTCCGAAGAGCCGACCAAGTATCCCACCGATGCGCGAGGGGTTCCAGGCGAACCCGAGATTCGGAGCGAGGTTACGCCAATCAGCCCGGTAGGGGATCCGCCCCACATGCAATGTCGGATTGGTGGTCCCGCTCATCTCGCCGGGGGCGAACAGACGACGCGATGGCCCGAACAGGCTCGCCAGATCGGGAACCGCCGTGATGCCCTTGCCATCTTTCATGGGACCTTGAATCTCCCATCGCAATCCGTAGTTCAGCGTCAGACTTCGGGTGACTCGCCATCGGTCCTGGGCGTAGATCCCCCCCATGAGCGAATTCGTCCACGTGTAATTGATGAACCCATCGTATCGGAAGGTATCCGGATTGACCACGCGGACGAAATTCGCCGCTGCGACCCGACCGACCAACAGGTTGTAGAGAGCCAGGGGATCACCCAACTGGGTGGGGTTGATCCCAGGGATCGTTGCGGTCGTGAACGCCGTGGACGCTTGCAACGGATCCCCCGAGGGCGTTCCCGTCACGTAGGTTGGGAGAGGGAAGACCTCGGCCGTATCGTTCCAGACCGTCTTCCGGAAGCTCCCGCCCAGCGTGAGAGTGTGCTCGCCGCGCGTCAGTGTCAGCGTGTCGTATATCGTCGTGATGAAATGACGACCGGTCACGTTCTGCTGATCAATGAACGGGACCACGACACTGAAAGGCAACGTGGTGCCGATGCGCAACGGCGTCCCTTCGAACTGATAATAGAGTCCGTATTCGGCACGCGTGTTCGTATCTCCGCTGTGCTGAACCCCATAGCGAAACTCATTGAACGTCCGGGAGGAGAAGGTGGATTGCAGCGCCATCGAATAGATAAAGTACCCCAGGCGGAACGGATTGGTCCTGTTCAACCCCGGCACGGGCAAGCGTCGCTCCCCAGGTTGCCAGCTGTGATAGTAATTCCACGTGAACGTGAACTGCTGCTTCGGCGTAATGTGATAATCGAACCGGACGGTGGGAAAGTATTGGTACAAGTTGTTCTCCTCATCCCAGGCATAGGTGTCCCGATTGAGATCATTATCCGGAACCGGCGTGGCATACCGAGGCACCTGGTTGTGGAGCGCGAGAATCGCCTGGGTCACCCGATCCAATTTCGTCGGCAAGCCCTTCGCCGCCGCGAGGTCCAGGACGTTCACCGTCCTCACCTGATCGGTTGTACCGACAACCACGTAGGCGTAGATTCCCCGTTGCGCCTCGGGCGTCAGCACCGAAACTGTGCGCGCCACGCGCAGAGGTTGAAATCGGCGCTCGAAGTTGACGAAGAAGAACATCTTCTTCTTGAAAGGGCCGAACGGCACAAGGGGTCCCCCGAAATTCCCTCCGTAGTCGTGGGAGCGAGAGCGAAGGCGCGGCAAGCCCTGGGCGTTTCGAGCCCATGTGTTGGCATTGAACTTCTCGCTTCGTGGCTCATAGAAAAGGCTACCATGATATTCGCTGCCGCCGCGCCGAGTGGTGAACTTAATGTTCGTTCCGCTTTGGGCCCCGGAATCTGCACCGAGCCCACCGGTCTCCACAGAGACCTCCTCGACCGCCCCCAAGCGCACGGGAACGGTCATAAAGAAGACCGTCCCCCCGCTTTTGAAGCCATTAGAGGCATTGTTGATACCATCAACAGTGACATTCAGCGCCCCGCCCGCCAAGTTATTATAGCGCGTACTCCCCCCAGTGGCCGGAGCTGCACCAGGAGCGAGCCGGGCCAAGGCGAGGACGTTACTGCGATTGGCCAAAGGCAGTTTGGTGATCGTCTCCTTCGTAATCGTGCTCACCACCAATTGAGACGACGTCTCCAAACTCTCCGAGGGTCCCACCACAGTAACGGTCTCCGTCATGTGGCCAACCTCCAGCCGGATGCGCACGTCCGTCGTCTGGCTGGTCGAGACGGAGATGTTCGAGAGAACGGCCGTTTGAAATCCGGGTGCGGTCACCGTGATCTCATACACGCCGCTCGCCAAATCGGGGAAGAGAAACGTCCCGTGGGGGCTGGAGACCGCTTCTTTTGTCAATCCCGTTTTCATGTCCTTCAGGATCACCTTCGCATTGGGGACGACAGCACCACTGGGATCCTCGACAGTCCCCGAGATCGCCCCAACAATCCGCAGTTGTGGAAACACCGATGCCCCACCAAGCACCCAGAGGACGATCCCCACGAGGATACGGTGAGAAATAAACCTGAGGCGTTGCACCACCATCGTTCGATCCTCCTTTGCCGATATGACCTCCCGATGCGGCGGGAGTAGTACACTAGTCCCGAACGAGTTGTCTTGCACGATCTTAAGGTTTTGAACGGAGTTAGGGTTGACGAGAGAGCCCTGGAGAGGAGAACGACGCGAGGGTCAAGATCCGCGGAGGGAAGCGGTCCCCGGCTGCCCGTAGTAGGCACCCGAGCCATGCTTGCGAAAGAAGTGCTTCTCGAGCAAGGCCTCAGAGATCGGTTCGCACAAGGGGTTCAGCCGAAGCGTTTCCAAGGCCATACGAGCAATGTACTCTAGGACGATTGCTGTTTCGACAGCAGCCTCGACAGTAGCTCCCCACGTGAACGGAGCATGCCCGGCAACCAAGACTGCAGGCATGTGCTGCGGATTTATCGAAGCGAAGCGCTCGACGATGACCCGCCCGGTGTTTGTCTCATAATCGGAGAGGATCTCTTCCGGCATCAGGGACCGCGTGCAGGGAACCGGGCCACGGAAATAATCCGCATGCGTCGTCCCCAGGGGAGGGATCTCACGGCACGCCTGAGCCCAGATTGTGGCATAGAGGCTATGGGTGTGTACGATTCCTCCGATCTCGGGAAACGCACGATAGAGCTCTCGATGCGTAGGGGTATCGGAACTCGGACGGAGATCACCCTCGACGACCTCCCCGGTCTCCAACGAAACGACGACCATATGCTCCGGCCTCATGCGGTCATAAGGGACGCCCGAAGGCTTGATGACCAAAACCCCATCCTGGCGGGAGAGACCACTCGCGTTCCCCCACGTCAGGCGAACGAGTCCCTCCCGAACTAATCGCAGATTCGCTTCACAAACGCGCTCTTTCAGCTCTTCCAACATCTCCTTCCTCTCACTGTCGGACGCGACTCCGAATCTCGAGGAGTCGCTTCATCACATGATGGAGATTGCCCCGCCACTCTTTGGTTCCAAAGGCATCATGAAGCGCGCGGTAAAGCGAATAGAGCTCCCTGTAGATCGCATGCGCATCGGGATCCGGATTGAATCCCTTAGGCCTCACCCCGGTCATCGCCCGCTGAGCTTCCGGAATCGAATCATACCCTCCAGCCCGTTTCCCCGCGACTACGGCTCCAGCGATCGCTGCTCCCAAGGCGCAGGTTTGGGCGGAGCGGCTGATCCAGATGGGACGCCCCAGGACATCAGCATAGATCTGCATGACGAACGGATTCTTCTCCGCGATCCCTCCACAGGCGATCACCCGATCGATGGTCACCCCATACTCTTCGAATCGCTGAATGATGGTGAGCGCACCGAAGGCCGTCGCTTCCACCAGGGCGCGATAGATCTCCGCCGGTGTCGTATAGAGCGTCTGTCCGAGTAACAGCCCCGTCAGGCGCTGATCCACAAGTATCGTTCGGTTCCCATTGTTCCAATCGAGAGCGAGAAGCCCAGACTCGCCCGGTCTCAGACGAGCGGCTGCAGCAGCCAGTGCCTCATGCGTGCCAGCGCGTCCGAGCGGGCGGATGTAGCTGACGAACCAGTTGAAGATATCCCCGACAGCCGACTGACCGGCCTCCAAACCATAGTAGCCCGGGATGACGCTTCCGTCCACGATGCCACACAGTCCAGGGATGTCGGGCAGATCCCGATCCTTCGGGACCACCGTGATGTCACACGTGCTCGTCCCAATGATCTTCACCAACGTGCCGGGAGCAACGCCCGCACCGATCGCTCCCAAATGCGCATCGAACGCTCCGACGGCGACAGGGATACCCGGGGGAAGGCCCGTCCGCCGAGCCCACGCCTCGGTCAGCCCCCCCACAGCTCGATCCACGGGATACGCCTTCGGTCGAAGCCGCGATCGCAACACCGCGAGCTTGGGGTCCAAGGCGGCGAGAAATTCCGCATCGGGATACCCCCCCCAGGCTTCGTTATACAGTGCCTTGTGTCCTGCCGCACAAATCCCTACCTGCAGCCGATCCGGATGCTCGGTCCCCGTCAACAGAGCGGGAATCCAGTCAGCGAGTTCGACCCACAGGTAGGCGGCATCGAAGACCTCCGGACTCGTGCGCCGGCAATGGAGGATCTTACTGAAAAACCATTCGCTGGAATATACCCCTCCATACTTGGCGAGGTAGTGCGGGCGCAATCGCCGCGCCAGTTCCGTGATCTCTTCCGCCTCGGCGACCGCCGTGTGATCTTTCCACAACCACGCCATCGCCGCGAGATTTCGAGCAAACTCCTTGCGCAACGCCAAGGGACGACCGCTCTCATCCACAGGAATGGGAGTACTCCCGGTCGCCGCAACGCCGATACCGATGACCTGATCCGGACGGAAGCCCGGCGTCGTCCGACGGGCATGCGCCAGGGCTCTCTTGAGGCATATCTCCGTCCCCTTGATGTAATCCGCCGGATGCTGCCGAGCAAGATTCGGATCGCGCGACAACAGCACGCCAGCCTCACCATGCTCATAGTTCCATATGGCCGTCCCGACCTCCCGCCCGTGAGAGACATCTACGACCAACGCGCGCACCGAATTCGTCCCGAAGTCCAAGCCGATGGCATACCGTCTTCCCCGCATGATTGTCCTCACCCCCGGAAGTAGAGGTACGCGAGCGCGATGACTCCCAAGACGATCCCAGAATGGAGAACGTCCCACTTATTCCAGCTCATGCGGGACGCCTGCCGTTGCTCCGGAGTCACAGTTGCATATGTCAGACCACGGATCTGCCCCTCCGACGGAGGCTTCGTCATGTAGCTGACGCCGATCAGAACCAGGATAGAGACCAAAAAGATAAGCGCGCTGTAATACTGGAAGTAGATGTTGTTCACGATCCAGAAGAGCGACCCTTCGGAATAGCCGTTCTCAAAGCCGGGGAGCTTGAGTGCCACCGGCGTGTCCACGAGCAATCGAAAAGCCCCGAGGATAAAGCCAACGATCAGCGCCGCCAGACAGGCGGCCCCATTGAGCCGCTTCATGAACACGCCAAGGAAGAAGACCGCAAAGATGGGAGGCGCTAAATATCCCTGAACTCCCTGCAGATAATCGTACAACCCTTTCCCTCCTCGGATCACCGGGATCCAGAGCAAGCCGATGAGTACCATGACCGCTGTCGCGACACGCCCCACCCAGACGAGCCGTTGCTGTGAAGCGCCGGGTTGGAACTTCTGGTAGAAATCGATCGTGAACAGCGTCGAGCAGGCGTTGAAGACCCCAGCCAGCGAACTCATCAGAGCAGCGAGCAAGCCGGCCACGACAAGGCCTCGGACGCCAACCGGCAATATGTATTTGACCATCAAGGGAAAGGTCGCCTGAGCTTCTCGAGGAATAACCTCCCCACGGCTATCCACCATCACGCTCAGCTCAGGAACTCGCCCGGTCTTCGCCAATGCCAGGCCAATCATTCCGGGGATGATGAAGATGAAAACAGGAAGAAGCTTGAGATACGCAGCGAAGATCGCCCCACGGCGCGCTTCGCGTTCATTAGGCGCTCCTAAAGCGCGCTGAACGATATATTGATCCGTGCACCAATACCAGAGGCCGATGACCGGCGAGCAGAGCACCATCCCCAACCAGGGATAGTTCCCATTGAAATACCATGCGATCCGATTCGACTCCTTCACCGGCTCCCATGTCCCCTCCATGCCGGGCGGAATGAGCGGCTTCCACAGGTTGAACATATCCGGATCCAATGCCGCGCGCAGCTCACCCCATCCTCCCAACTTCGCAAGTCCAAAGAGAGTCAGCAAAACCGATCCCACAATGAGGATGAGCGCTTGGACGGCTTCCGTATACGCCACGGCGCGCAATCCCCCTAAGACGGTATACACGCCGGTCAAGAGGACGACGAGGACTGAGCCGATCCAAAAACTATCGAGCGTCAGCCGCCCGAGGGAGATGTACAGCTCGGGCAAGAGCGTGCCCAAAACGATGCCTCCGGCGAAAATTCCTACGGCGATTTTCGTCAGCACATACGCGACAAGGGAGATGAGCGAAAGGATCCACCGGGCCGCTGGGGAATACCGCTTCTCCAGGAATTCCGGCATCGTGAAGACGCGCGAGCGCATGTAGAAGGGAATGAAGACCCATCCGAGGACCAACAGGCACCACGCGTGCAGCTCATAATGCGCCATAGCAACCCCACTGGTCGCTCCGGATCCCGCCAGGCCGACCAAATGCTCCGATCCGATGTTCGAAGCAAAGATCGAAGCCCCAACGATGAACCAACTCAGGTTTCGCCCCGCCAGGAAATAATCGTCGGCCGTTTCCCTCCCCCGCCGAATTACCCACCCCGCGAGTCCCAGCAACCCGACGAAATAGAGAGAGATGATCAACCAATCCCAAAAAGCCATGCCTCCCTTCCCCCTCAAGAGATCTCCTACTGATGGTGATACACGTCCCACCCCATGTAGGTGCCAAGGGCATCGGCCACAGCCTCGGCCACCGTATCCCGCGTCGCCGCCACATGATGCTCGAATCCTCGACGGCAGATGACGTGCAAGAGCTTTTGGAAGTTTGGAATCTCCACAACGCCATATCCCCCGAAGGTCTCCAGCGGATCGTCCGTGAACCGTCCCTCTCCGACAAGAGCCCTTATACTCCCTTCCAAATCATCTGTCGAGACCCGACAATAGGTGAAAGGTCCCGGTGCGATCCGACCGAGAATCGTCCCATAGGTGTTCTCCTTCCCGACGGTTCCGGCGATAATGTCTTGATACCCCATCCGTGTATCGGTGAAGAACGCCTTCGGGAGGTTGGAGCAATGGAACAGAACCCCCTTGTTCGGATCATCCGCGTAATTGTTATTCCAGTCGAGCAGCGCCGCAGGCTTCTCCGAAGCCGCCTGCAAGATATACATACTCACTAACCCCGTGACATCCGACTCGCACGCGCTCGGTACAAGAGCATTCGACATCATGCTCATCACCGTGCACGGAACAACGCCGTAATATTCCTCCAGAGCCGTCCAACATTGAATCGCGGTCGCTGAGAGATGCTGTTCCTGAACCAACTGATCAATGACTACTCCAAGCTTCGCCATCTTGATGAGGGAAGGCGGGGGAACTCCCGTCGTATCCGTGTAGGCCTTGATCGCTTGGAGCTTATCCGAGACGGCAGGATCGGCCTCGCTCAGCCGATTCGCGCGTCCAATGACTTCAGAGAGGTCAATACTCTCGACAGTGATCCCCGAACGCTCTAGCAGTTTCTCACTGTAGCGAACCGTATTGAAAGGCGCCGGCCGCATTCCTACGGCCCCGATGCGCGCTCCTCGCAAGCGACGGACGACCCGACAGGTCGCCGCGAATCGCCGCACGTCCTCCCGAAAGGAAGGATGCGACGGGTGCACGGTGTGCCGCCGCGTCAGCGAAAAGGGAATCCCGTACTGGCGCAAGTTATCACACACGGAGATCTTCCCACAAAAGCTGTCTCGACGGTCATGGATCGTCATCCTTCCCGGCTCGTCATCGAACGCATGCACGAGAACAGGGACGTTCAGCCCGGACCACCGGATCGTATCCGCCACCGCGCGCTCGTCACCGAAGTTCGGCAATGTAACAAGAATCCCATCAATCTCATCACGATGGGCGCGGAAAAGCTCGGCGCATTTTTGAGCATCTTCGTAACTCTCCACAGCGCCATATTTCGTCGCATCCGGAGGGAGAACGATGACCCGGATCCCTTGCTCTTCCAAAATCCGCAGGACTTCCCTTCGACCCGATTCGCAGAGATGGGCCGGAAAGAACCCCCGATTCCCGACGATCACTCCGAATGTCGTTGGCTTGGACATAGGCCCTCCTCAGGGTACGATTTGTTCAACGGTCCTCCCGATATTGCCGAATGTATTCCTTCAACTCACTTCCAGCATTGAGGATATGCCGTTCTAGAAGTTGCGTCGCGGCCGTTACGTCCCGCGCTCGGCAATATTCCAAGAGCAACCGATGCTCCCGTTTGACCTGCCGGTGCATCTCCAGAGAGAACCAAATGTGGAGCCGGATATACCGATCAGCGTTTACATTCGTCATCTGAATCAGGGACATAAAGCGCGGACGATTGGCCGCCGCATAGAGCGTCGAATGAAACTGCCAGTGCAGTTCCCCCCAGCTCTCTGAGTCCGCCACATCCAACGCTCTCTCGTAGGCGTCCAAGACGCGCTCCGCTCGCGCCAGATCCTCCGCCGTCAATTGGGGGATCGCCTGACGAAGGATCGCACACTCCAAGACGGCGCGGATCTCAAACAGCTCCTCAATCTCTTCGGGAGAGAGCGAAGAGACAATAGCCCCACGGTGAGTGATGATCGTTACCAATCCCTCGGCCTCCAACTGTCGCAGCGCTTCCCGTACAGGAATCTGGCTGACTTGAAACTCATCGGCCAATGCCTTCTGTTGCAATCGCTCTCCTTCCCTGAGCTCCCCGCGAAGGATCTTCTCGCGAATCTTATGGGCCACTTCCGTGGCTAAGGATCGCCGTACAATCCCCGTTGGCTTCCGCGCCGCAGCGCTCTCGTCCATCATAGCCCCCTCCTGTCCTCCCTTAGGGAGGTCGGTCCTATTCGGAGCTTGGCACCTCCCTAAGTGTCGAGACCGGCGCTAGAGGCGCGAATTATGCCACAGAGCGGCTTGACAGTCAAGCATATCATATATTATATACGATATGCTCATTTTGAGACTCGGGAGGTGATACCGATGGCACAGGCGCAACATTATCCAACAAGCGGCGGAGAGGAATGGCACGTGGAACGGCTTCCGCCAGGGTCCCTTTATGGAGAGGCGCTGCGCAGTCGAGTACTCACAGGGCTCGTCTTGTCAGAACGGAGATATGCTCCTTTCTTCAGGACCCCAAAACACGCGCATGGGCATGCCTTGCTCTGTCTTGTGATTCAAGGTGGATACACGGAGACCTTTGGCACACGGACACGCACGTGCGAACCCCCACTTTTGATCTTCCATCCGGCCGATGAGATACACACGGAACAATTTCACCAAATAGGGGGCCGTTTGTTCATCATTGAGTTGGAGCCTAAATGGCTGGAGCGCGTGCGGGACCAGGCTCAAGTCATTGAAGAAGCAGCGGAGTTCCGCAGTGGGGACCTTGTCTACTTAGGGATGAAGCTGCACCGGGAGTTCCTTCATGGAGCGGACGACCTGTCTCAACTTATTCTCGAGGGGCTTGTCTTGACCATCCTTGGTGAAGCGTCACGCCGTCCCTCAGTGCCTCCTCCCCAGAAGCCTCCAGCTTGGCTCCTCCAAGTGCGAGAAATGCTGCATGCCCGGTTCACCGAGTCCTTGACGTTAGGCGAGATCGCACAAAGCGTGGGGGTTCATCCTGTTTATCTGGCGCAGATGTTCCATAAGTACTTCAAATGCACTGTAGGCGCCTACATCCGACAGCTTCGCTTGGACTTTGCTCGCCGAGAGCTAGCGACTTCGGATGCCCCGCTGTGCCAAATTGCTCTGGCTGCTGGCTTCTCTGACCAAAGCCATTTCACTCGGACATTCAAACGCTACGTCGGCGTCACTCCGGCCCAGTACCGGGAATCGCTACTTGGTCCTCATCGGTCGGCCAAGCCTCTTATGCGACGCTCGGCTCCCGACCATTTCCTGCTCTTCTAAGAGGGACGAGCGAGGGCGCATTATGGGATCGAAGACCGTTTGGCGCGTGCACGTCATTGATTCGCATACAGCGGGTGAACCGACGCGCGTGGTGATCCGTGGCGGTCCCGATTTGGGGACCGGATCGCTCGCGGAGCGAATGGAGCGATTCCGGCAGCACTACGATCATTTTCGCTCGGCCATCGTGAATGAGCCCCGTGGATCGGAAGCGCTGGTCGGGGCGCTCTTATGCGAGCCCACCGATCCCTCCTGCACAATCGGTGTGATCTTTTTCAACAACGTCGGATACCTCAGCATGTGCGGGCATGGGACGATCGGAGTGGTCAGCACGCTCGCGTACTTGCATCGGATTCGGCCGGGGAAGTGTCGGATAGAAACTCCCGCGGGCGTGGTTGAGGCGCGGCTGAACGAGGAAGGGACGGTAACAATCCGGAATGTTCCGAGCTACCGTTTGGCCGCGCGGGTTCCTGTGGAGGTCCCCGGTTATGGGACGGTAATCGGCGATGTAGCCTGGGGTGGAAATTGGTTTTTCCTTGTAGAGGATCACGGCTTAGAGCTGTCGCTGGAAAATTTAGAAATCTTGACCGATTTCAGTTGGCGCGTTCGTCAGGCCTTGGCGAGCAGGGGAATTCGAGGTATCCATGGGGAAGAGATCGATCACATTCAACTCTTCTCCTCTTCTTCCAAGCCGGGCGTTGACAGCAAGAACTTCGTCCTTTGTCCCGGTAAGAGCTACGACCGTTCCCCCTGCGGGACGGGCACGAGCGCTCGCATGGCCTGCCTCTACGCGGACGGGAAACTCAAGGAAGGGCAGATATACCGACAGGAGAGCATCACTGGAAGTGTCTTCGAGGGCACCATCTCCGTTATCGAAGGGAAGATCTATCCGAGCATCACGGGTTCGGCCTTCATCACCGCGGAGGCAGAGCTGATTTTGGATGAGCGAGATCCGCTGTGCTGGGGGGTTCGTCGGTGAATCGGCGTGCGTACGATATCGTCATCGTGGGGGCCGGCATTGTGGGTGCGGCATGTGCGGCTGAATGCGCCCAGGAGGGGATGCTGGTGGCGGTGGTGGAAGCCGCTTGTGTCGGTGGTGGAGCCACAGGAGCGGGTATGGGGCATATTTTGGTTGTGGATGATTCGGAGGCGCTCTTCGCTCTGACGTACTACTCCCGATCGCTATGGGATCAACTTGCCGAAGAGCTCCCCCCAGAATGTGAATTCCAACGATACGGAACCATCTGGATCGCATCTGAAGATGAGGATATGGAGCTTCTCAAGCGTAAGGAGCAGTTCTACCGAGCCCGTGGTGTGGCCGTGCAGATCTTGGACGAACGCGCCCTCGCCGAAGCCGAGCCCAATCTGCGCAAGGGGCTTCGTGGAGGGCTTCTCGTTGTTGCGGACAGCGTGGTGTATCCCCCATGTGCAGCCCAATTCCTCCTAGAGCGCGCTCAAGCCCGCGGCGCTAAGATTTTCTTTGGACAACCGGCCTTACAATGTGAGGCGCAGGGCGTGAGGCTGCGGGATGGATCGCTCATCCCCGCGGACGTGATCGTCATCGCAACCGGCACCTGGGCCTCAGAGCTGGTGCCTGCGCTCCCCATAAGGAAACGAAAAGGGCACCTGGCCATCACCGAACGCTATCCGGACTTTGTGCGCCATCAGCTCGTTGAAGTGGGCTACACGAAAAGCACCCACGCCCACGAAGCCGATGCCGTGGCCTTCAACGTCCAGCCCCGCCCTACGGGGCAGGTGCTGATCGGTTCATCTCGCCAATACACGACCGATGACTCGCACGTGGACCATAAGACCTTAGCTCGTATGCTGCAGCGCGCCTGCACTTATTTACCTCGGCTCGCCGAACTAATGATCATCCGAACATGGACGGGTTTTCGCGCAACGACCCCGGACAATCTGCCGCTCATCGGTCCGATCCCGGGTCATGAGCGCTTGTACTTGGCCACAGGCCACGAGGGTTTGGGTATTACGACCTCATTGGGCACAGCCAAGCTGCTCACCGCGCATCTCCTAAAAAGGTCGCCCCCTATCTCTCTAGAGCCCTACCTTCCCGCCCGAATGGAGAACCCTGTATGGCTGAGCGCGTCACGGTGACCATCAATGGCGTTCGCGTCGAGGTTCCCGCGCACGTTACGGTCCTTGCGGCCCTCATCATGCATGGGATCGTTACGTTTCGGAAGTCGGTGCGCGGGGAAATGCGCGGCCCTTTGTGCGGCATCGGCGTTTGCTTTGAGTGCCGGGTCACGATCAACGGCCAGCACCACTCTCGGAGTTGCCAGGTGCTCTGTCAGGAAGGCATGGACGTGCGAACGGAATGAGGAAAGAAGTCCTTACGTCGGACATCCTCGTTATCGGCGCTGGCCCTGCGGGTCTAGCGGCTGGATACAGCGCCGCGCGCAGTGGGCGCTCGGTGCTCCTCGTGGACGAAAACCCAACGCCTGGGGGACAGATCTGGCGAGGGGAGTGGAGACATCCGCGTTCACGAAGAGCGGCCTTCTGGTTCAAAAAGATCTATGAGGGGCGCATTCCGGTTCTAAACGGAGTGCGCATCATCGCCGAACCCGAAGAGGGCGTGTTGCTCGGTGAAGGAGTTGATACCCTCTATGAGCTCCGCTTCGACAAGCTGATTTTGGCCACCGGCGCGCGCGAGCGGTTCCTTCCCTTCCCGGGATGGACGCTCCCCAATGTCGTGGGCGCAGGCGGATTGCAAGCGATGGTGAAAATGGGCTTACCTATTCGGGGCAAGCGCGTCGTCGTGGCCGGAACCGGCCCTTTGCTCCTGGCTGTTGCGGCTTATCTGCGCGCACAGGGCGCATGTGTGCTGCTGGTCGCCGAGCAAACACCGCTTTCCCGCCTTCTTTGGCTGGGATGGGGCTTATGGAGGTACCCCTCAAAGTCGGTGCAGGCGCTCCTCTTGCGGGGACAACTGCTCGGCGTTCCGTATCGCACGAACTGCTGGCCGATCGCAGCCGAGGGGGAGGGAAAACTGGAGCGTGTAACCCTTCGGTGCGGATCGCGCACGTGGGTGGTTCGGTGTGATTATCTCGCCTGTGGCTTTCACTTGGTTCCCAATGTGGAGTTAGCGCGCCTTCTCGGCTGTGAGCTGCTCCACGGATTTGTACGGGTGAACGCGCTCCAGGAGACCTCGCGTCCGAACGTCTTCTGCGCCGGTGAACCGACGGGGATCGGGGGAGTTGAGTTGGCGCTCCTGGAGGGACAAATCGCCGGTTACGCTGCCGCAGGCGACCTAAAGCGTGCACGCTCTCTTTTTGCCGCTCGTAACCGATGGCGACTTTTCGCCGAACGCCTCCATCGCGCCTTCACCCTGCGTCCGGAGCTGAAAGACCTACCGGATGCGCAAACGATCATCTGCCGGTGTGAGGACATCACACTAGAGCGCCTGGAGCGCTTTTGCTCCTGGCGGGAGGCCAAGTTACAGACCCGGTGTGGGATGGGTCCTTGTCAGGGACGCATCTGCGGTCCGATCGTCGAGTTTCTCTTTGGCTGGCATGTTGATTCCGTTCGACCGCCGATCTTTCCCGCCCGGGTTGTAAGCCTTATACCGATGGAAGGGGAGGATAGCACGTATGTCCATGAGCTGGGAAGGCGTTATGCCGGCGATCACCACGAGTTTTGATGCGCATTTGGAGATCGATCACGACTTCATGGCCCATCATTGCCGTTGGCTGATCGAGAACGGATGCACGGGGATCGTAGCCTGTGGGTCCTTGGGGGAAGCCGCAACGCTCAGCTTTGAGGAGAAAATCGCCATCTGGCGAACATGCGTGCGCGCCCTCAACGGACGGGCCCCTGTGGTCGCGGGGATCTCTGCCTTGAGCACCCGAGAAGCCGTTGCATTAGCCCAGCACGCGGCCGAGGCAGGTTGTCAGGGGCTCATGGTCCTACCACCCTACGTCCACCGTGGGGATTGGCCGGAGATGAAGGCGTACCTCGCGGCCGTGTTTCGTGCGACCCCTCTGTCGTGTATGCTTTACAACAACCCCATCGCGTACGGAACGGACTTCCTCCCCGAACATATCCAGGAGCTGGCCGCAGAGCACGAGAACTTCCATGCCGTAAAGGAATCCAGCGCGGATATCCGACGCGTGACGGCGATCCGAGTGGCCCTGGGTGACCGATTAGCAATATTCGTAGGCGTGGATGATGCTATCCTGGAAGGCATCGCCATGGGGGCCGTGGGATGGATCGCGGGCTTAGCGAACGCCCTGCCTCGGGAATCGGTGGCCTTATTTGAGTGGGCCAGAAGAGGCCAATGGGATAAGGCCTCCGAGCTCTATCACTGGTTCCTCCCCCTTCTGCGCATGGACACCGTGCCGAAGTTTGTGCAGCTGATCAAGCTCGTCCAACACGAGCTGGGTGTGGGCAATACGCGCGTGCGGCCACCGCGCCTAGAACTGAGCGGCGAAGAACTGGAACGGGCAAAAGCCCTCATCCATGAAGCCCTCCGGTCTCGCCCTCACCTAGCGTAACCTCCTTGGCTTGAGGAAACAGGTATGGCTACACTCAGCGGACTTTCCCTGATCGGATACCGGCGTGGTTCCCCAGGAGGAGAGCCCTTCTTCGCTATTAACCCCACAACGGGCGAGCGCCTGGAGCCCGCCTATTATTCCGCTCTTCCTTCTGAGGTCGACGAAGCAGCTCGTTTGGCGGCGCGCGCTTTTTTGTCCTATTCCCGCCTCCCAGGGCGTGAGCGCGCAGCCTTTCTGCGCCGCATCGCGGAGAACCTTGAATCCCTCGGAGATGACCTACTAGAACGAGCCGCCCAAGAGACGGCCCTTCCCCTGACACGCCTTCAAATGGAGCGCGCGCGCACGTGCTTCCAACTTCACCTATTTGCCGATCTCATCGAAGAGGGCTCCTGGGTAGATGCGCGGATTGACCGTGCTGACCCCGATCGCCAACCTACCCCCAAGCCGGATGTCCGCTCGTTGCTCCGTCCCCTAGGACCAGTGGCTGTTTTTGGCGCCAGCAATTTCCCCCTCGCCTTCTCCGTGGCCGGAGGGGACACGGCTTCGGCGCTCGCCGCAGGCTGCCCGGTGATCGTCAAAGCCCACCCTGCTCACCCGGGAACTTCGGAGATGGCTGCCTCGGCAGTGCTCCAAGCTGCAAGCGCCTGCGACATGCCCGAAGGTGTGTTCTCGGTGCTTTTTGATGCGGGCGTCGAAATTGGGCGCCTCCTTGTGAAACACCCCGAGGTAAAGGCCGTCGCCTTCACCGGTTCCCGTACTGCTGGCATGGCGCTTATGGCGGAAGTGGCCACTCGGCCTGAGCCGATCCCGTTTTACGCCGAGATGAGTAGCATTAACCCGATCTTCATTCTCCCCAGCGCTCTCCGCGAGCGCGGGGAAGCGATCGCTACCGGATTGTACGCCTCGGTTACGCTCGGCGCCGGACAATTTTGCACCAAACCAGGCCTCGTCATCATCGAAGAAGCCGCCTTATCCTCCCCCTTCGTGGACAAACTCGTTGAGCTCGTAACCCAAACGCCTCCGGTGATTCTTCTGAGTCCCCGGATCTGCGCTATCTACCATCAAGCCCTCCGAGAGCGCGCACAGCAGGTCGGGCTCACGCTTTTGGCTCCGCAAACCGCTCCACCTCTTGAACCGGACTCGAAAGGATGCTACGCGTACGCTGCCCTATTTCAAACCGACGCCCGTGCGTACCTTGCACAGCCCCTGCTGAGTCAAGAAGTCTTCGGCCCGACAACCCTTTTGGTCACCTATTCGCGCCGGGAAGAACTCCTGGATATCGCTCGGGCCATGGAGGGCCAACTCACTGCTTCCCTGCATGGCTCAGCAGAGGATCTCTCCGTCTTCCGCGACCTCGTTGACATCCTGGGGACGAAGGTCGGGCGGCTTATCTTCAACGGGTTCCCCACAGGGGTAGAAGTCTGTCATGCGATGGTGCATGGCGGCCCCTTCCCGGCGACCTCCGACGGACGCTCCACCTCGGTGGGCACGCGAGCGATTTATCGCTTTACCCGACCGGTCTGCTATCAGAACTTTCCCGAGTCCGCGCTTCCCGACGAGTTGAAGGATGACAACCCGCTGGGCATCTGGCGACTCGTAGATGGCCAGTGGACACAAGCACCTATTCGTCGCTGACGTGTCATTGCCACTTCAGAGGGATATTTCGACCGGTTCTCCGGTGAACAGCAACGGATGTGTTTCTCGGCTCAGTGCCATACGCACGTGCAAACGTCGCGGCACGGGTGGAAGCATCCGTGTCCCTTCCACGAGTCGGAGGGCGAGTCGCCGCGCGCGATCGTTCCAGCGCGCCTCGATTTTCATCTGCTCGCCCCAGCGGAAATCGAACGTCACGCCGTCGTCCTCGTAAATCACAAAGTGTCCATCCGCCCCAGGATAGATGACCAGTGTGAGCGGCTCATCGCTCGGCTCCAGCGCATACTGCTTCACCGGACCAATCGGAAGGATAGTCCCGGATCGTACGTAGAGCGGCATCGTCGCCAGATCCACCGGGCGATCTATCTCTCGCCCGCCCTCTACCCGCTCTCCGGTCCAGAAGTCGTACCACATGTCCGGCGGCAGATAGAGGCGGCGTACGGTCGCTCCTTTCTCCGCGACCGGTGCGACGAGAATATCGCGCCCCCACAAGTATTGATCGCCTCGCATGACGGATGCTCCATCACGCGGATAATGCAGCCACAGGGCGCGAATGATCGGCAGCCCTGTCTCGCATCCTTCGCGCACGATGCTGTAGAGGTACGGCAGGAGCCGATAGCGCCATTCTAAGTAGGCGCGACAGATCGGCTCGACGTGCGGATTGCGCAGCTCGCTCGGATCGGGATTGGCCGCATCGCTGTAGGAGCGAATCTCGTCCGGTCCCAACTGCCCCGTGTTCCATCCCCAGGGCAAGCGCAGGTGCCACGTCCTTCCATGGGAACGAAAGAGCGGACAGAAAGCGCTGAATTGAAACCACCGCACGTAGAGTTCTCCTGTCAGTTCCTTAGTTGGAACAAATCCCCCCGTATCCGTTCCCCAATAGGGAATGCCGCTCAGGCCCGTATTGACGGCGACCGGAACATGCGTACGGAGCGTCTCCCACGTTGAATACACATCCCCTGACCAGAGAAAGGCTGCATATCGCTGCATTCCGGCATGCCCATTGCGATGCAGCGCGTAGGGACGTTCGTTCGGACGATCCACCTGTGGTCCCTCCCAATACAGGCGGTTTCGCGTCAAGCGAGAAGCGCGGTCCAGAGGATCGCCTTCATCCACCCACCACCCATCTACGCCCATCGAGAAGACGCGTCGGTGTAAATTCCAGTAGCATCCCGCCTCCTCTTCGTCAAACCGAGCCAGCGAACATCCGTCGTGAACCGTCCCGCGCAGTGCCCGCGAGAGAATGACGACGTGAAGGACTACGTGAAAATGCATCTCGTGTAGCGCGCGGATCATACGATCGGGATCCGGGAAGACCGACCGATTGAAGGAGAAGGAGCCGTTCGCCGTATTCCATCCCGACGGAGTGAATCCGGTCCCCAGATAGATGAGCACATCGCAGGGCAATTTCTTCTCGCGAAACGCTCGCGCGACGGAGAGGACCTCTTCCCGGCCGGCGAGCGTGCGATGCGACTGCTGATACCCGAATGCCCAGAGCGGGGGCATCTCCGGCGCTCCAGTGAGGCGAGCATACTCGGCCATGATCTCTGCCGGCTCCTCCGCGCCGATGACGAAGACGTCCAGTGGAAGTGCAGCTTCGGGGCGGCGCGGTTCGAACCGGCCCTCCGCTCCCGTGAGATCGAAGATTCCCTCTGGCTGATGGACGAACATTGCCCATCCGGACGTCCCGATGAGCCAGGGAATCGGCACGCGCCCACCGTGCGTGCGCAACTGATACCCTCCTTGACCGCTTCGCATCAGGTCGCGCGATCCGCGACGATCGAACTGCGGTCCTCCTTGTCCCAAACCCAGGATGGGTCCCTCACCCATGAGGAAATTCATCGCTCCCGTACGGGGATCGAATCGCAACCGCTGCAAGAGGCGCCCCTCAGATGTCTCTACGTGAACCGACATCGGTTCGGCGGAGGCCCAGACGGTGAGCGCTCCCGAACGCACGCGCTGAGAGCTCCTCAGGACTCGCCAGCGCGCGATCGGCGGCTCCCACACCTCCCGGATGAGCGAACCGTCCTGCGGAATGGGCACCGGCCTGCCGGACTCTATCGGGATCACGCTGATGCGGACTGTACGTGCGCTCACCGGGGAGATGACGAGTTCGACCGGTCGGTCGAGAATCCGAAGCTCCCCTTGTGCGCGCCTTCTTCGCGAATTCAGGAGCGCTCCGAGACCGGCGGCCCCAACGCCTTTCAACATCTCCCGCCGTGTGATCGTCGCCATGTTCACTCCCTCTCACACGCTCGTTGCACCGTCACCAAATCGGCGAAGGAGGGGCCTCCTTCACCCCTCTCCTTCGCGCATTCGAATCAGCTCAATGACCGTGGCACTTCCGGAGACGCTCACCGCAACCTCAGCCTCTTCTCCCCATCGAACGCTCCCGACGCGCCGTCCATCTTGAACGACCGCATAGGCCGCGCGTGCCGCCCCAGTCGTCTTCTGGAGCTCTGATCCGATAGCCGCCACTCTGGCTGAAAGCCTGAGCAATGTCACATGCGCATCGGCCGTCCGATTTTCAACCGTCATCCGTATGCGCCCCATGTCCTGAGCGACGAAGATCGGACGCTCGGCCGAAAACCCGTCTCGATCCAGCTCGATCCCCAAGCGCATGTCATCTCGGATGATGAAGAATCGCTTCCGCAGCCCATCGCGCGGAACGATGGAAAACCCACCTTCGGTGACCGTCAGTGTCCCTCCATAGGCAAACCACCCAAAGAGCGGGTCCTGGGTCAAAATCGTCGCTGCTGCCCGAAGAGCGCCGCCATAGCCGAGATCAATCTCGCCATCATAGTGCCAGGCTCCCCGTGGCATCTCTTTCCGAATCCACGCGCGTCCGAACTTGGCCGTCATGAATTGCCACCCGGCGGCCCCATCATTCTCCGGACCCGGGAACCAGAATCCGTAATTCGTCTCGGGCCGCCCAGTGTTCATGAGCGACCAGGAGCTGAGGAAAGAGGCATATCCGAGCTGCAACCAGTCGGCAGGGTCAGGCGCAAAATGGAGGGCGTAGTCGAGGATCGCCCAACCGCCCATCGCCGCCATGTAGCTCATGGCTCCCACATCAGAAGACCCCGTGAAGTCAGCTCCGAGCAGATAATAGGCCGCTTCTAACCATCCGCGAACAGCCAGATTTGCCTTCAACTGCCGTTGCATGAACGCCAGGGCGTCTTCCTTTCGCACGACCGGATGCGAATACCACCTCCCCAGCTTCTTATCAAACCACAGATTCCGGTCCGGCTTCATCTCGACCGTCGCTCCATACTTAGCCACAGCGTAGGTCGTCTCGAAGGCCGTCCGGTCAAACGGATATTCCGAACGATAAGGATACGTATCGTCGTAAATGAAGTATTTGACCTTCTTCTCCCACTCGTTCCGAAGCCATGCCGCTTTCTCCGGGAACCCTTCTTTCTCGAGCGCCGCGATCAATGACACGATCACCAACTCGTTATAACATCCGATCTTGTACGTCTCGTATTCTTCCGGCAGGATCTCGTAGGGATAGAGGAAATAGGCGCGGGCCGTCTGATAGGCACGCTCAAGATAGCCCAGAGCATCGAGAGAGCGCACCAGACGAGGATACTTCCGAGCGATCTCGTACATGTGAAAATAGAGCATGACGAGATGGGGATAGTCGAACGAGCGCCAAATGGGCATCTTGTCGAGATGCCGATTGCGAATCCCCGCCCGTTTCTTCGGATCCGGATCGCGGTTCACCTTCCAGTTGGGAACACCGTAAACTCCATAGGGATACGGCTGCTCTCTGTCAGTGCGTTGCAACCCACCCCAGACGAAATTCTCGATATGGTACTCGACTGAGGCGATCTCCTCCGGGTCCGGAAAGTGCACGTTCTTCGCTGCGACAAACGAAGCTTTGCCGAGCACCGGATCGTCCGAGGCCAGAACGTATCCCCACCAGTAATCGAATCCGTCCGTGTCGTCCGGCCCCCTCAGGGCTTTGTTCTTCATGTCATAGATCGAATAGAGCCCGTTGTACCACTTGGACGGATCGCGATGCTGCTGCCGACGAGTGATGAACCGGCTCCGTTTTTTAATCAGGATCTCCAGGGGCTCCGTCACGAAAAACTCCAGATGCGTTCGCCGATCGCCGTCATGTCGAATCGTCAGCCGATTCTCTCCCAACCGGGCGAAGGCAATGCGATATACATGATGATCCGGACGCTTTTCACCGAGATAGGTGATGCGCGTCTGCCCAGGAAATTCCGGTTCCAGGGCCTCGATGCGAGCTCTCGTATGGAGGGCGAGGAGAGCCGTCAGGTCTTCGGGAACCGTCATTCCGGGAACGACACGAATATCGAAGAGCCCTTCCCGGTAGAGGATCTCACGCATCTCCGCATACGAGCGCGCCCACTGAAATCGAACTCCGTAGCGAATCCTACTTCCAGGAACGCCCGCCGGCTTCAACTCCAAAAACGTATGTGGCTGTCGCCATGTCCCCCGCGTCTCCCGCCCCCCGGAAAGCCCTGAATGGATGAAGGCCCGATAATTGCCCCTCCCCTCCGAGGTGAAATATTCCAGCTTCGTCCCCGGATGCACGGTCACGATCACATACGGAGGCTCTCCGCTCGGTCGGACGAAATAAAGAAACGATCCGTGACCGGCAATGAAATGATGCTTCGTCCAGCTTCGCTCAAAGAGCGTCTCGGCATCCGGGCCCGAAGGAAAGCGCCACGGAATCGGCAGTGCGAGATCCCCGATCAGGACGGGGAAGTCCATTGTCGTCTCAATCTCAATAATCCAGTCCAATACACCATCCCGAATCTGGAACCACTGGACCATCTTCAGCGGCGATCCGGGATCACTGTCCGTATAGGTCAGCCTCCCCTTCTCCGGCTCCGCTTCGAGCTTTCGCGCTCCCGTGTAGATCGGCAGCCAATCTCCCTCCTCCACACGGTAGATCACGATCGGCTCTCCCAGCCGCCCTCCCGCACTCAAGAGATTGGCCTGAAACCGATCCTGCGGATTCCACAGACCGGTGATCCCTCGGCGATCGTATGTCACGACAAAATGGGCGGTCTGAATCGTTCCCGAACGGTTTTGCCCCGCTGCCGATCCGAAGAACGAATGGAGGATGCCCAGCACGCTGAACCAGATGAGGAGTGTTCTTGGCGTTCGCCTCATGGAGAGAGACTCCGCGCGCTTTTCAATCCCGCCGTGGACAGCGTCAGCATGTCTCGACTCATATTCCCGCACGCTGACGAGCGCGCCAAATCACAGCTTCCATCTGATCGCGATAGGCTGTGAATGTGTCGTCCACGACGCTGAGCGTGGGAATTTGTTCGTCTCGCAGCGAGAGCGTTTCCGGATTCCAGCGACCGAACCCCGCTTCGTGCACACCGGTACTACCTCGTCCCGGAGCCGGATGACTGAGATGCTGGAAAAAGCGGGCGTACTTTTGAACGGCTGCGGGATAGGCGAACTGCGAGAAGACGTGATAGAGAGGAATGAACTCCAGTAACGCGTCATAATGCATCTCGCCGCAGGCCAAGACATAGGGATATTTCGCCCGCAGATCCAGGACGAGCCGCCGCGTTCCCTCGTGCATGTCGGCATGAGGATTGTTGACCCACCCCCCGACGATATCGAGGAAATAGGCATCCACGCCATAGCGGGCGATGACCTCTGAGATGCGTTCAAAGAGATACTCGCGCCAGGACGCAACTCCGAGATTCATGTACGAGAGCCAGCCGTCCTGATGACGATCATTATCCCAATCCACCCAGTTGAGATCGAATCGGTCGCCGTCAATTTTGGCCGTTGCTGCGTCGGCTATGCGCGCGAAGACCGGCTGCTGACGATTCGCAGCGTTGGCTCCGAACATCGGCATGATGCGGAACCCGAGCGCCTGAGCTCCTCGAACGAGCTGACGGAAGCCGTCCTCTCCTCCCATGCGCGGAGCAGGCCGATAGAGCGGATAATCCCAATAGTATCGGCCATCCCACGCCGAGAGGAAGACGAGCACGCGATCCGGCGGAATGCGCTCGGCTATCCAGCGGAGAATCTCCGCCATGCGGGCATAGTCGTTGAAGATGTAGCCCGTGTAGTGCATGCCGTGAAGCGTGACCACGAGAGCGATTCGCCGGAGCCAGTCGGGAACATCCTCGCGCGCCTCCCACGGCCGCAGACGATAGACCCGCTCCAGGTGCTCGAAATGTGCGCGGGCGATCGCTTCGACTGTCGTCATGCGTCCGAGTCGCCAGCGGGGAAGCGTCACTGTCGTCTGCCGCGTCCACCCCTCCAGCTCGCACACGGCCTCCAGGCGATAGCCTCTCTCCCCGGGTTGGAAGTAGTAGCGTTTCGTGCGCACCCGATCGTCGAGAGAAGAGATGAAGAAGAAATCCTGCTCCGCCGCCTGTACGATGGCCAACGGCGTCTCCATGCCCCGCGCCGCCCCCGGACCGAACAGGTCACCTCCGGAGAAAGGATAACCCAAGAGCACCTCATCCTCTCGCGGATCGAAAAAGCTCTGTAGCGCACTCGATATCCGACCGCGCGGCACGCCCCGGATGATCGTCGTGACGGCTTTGATCGGGAGCGCCATCTGAACCGTCGTCTCCCATTCGATGAATGGCCCGCGCTTCTCTAAGCGCGTTCGCAGGTATCCCGGAGCCGTCTGCTGCCCTCCGGCCCATACGAACCGATCACCGTGGAGCTCAAGCCCCCCCTCGCGCTCCTCCACCCGCATGCGTTCTCGATCCACACCGTAAACGTTCTCGTTGGTGAAGACGAGGAATCCGAACTGATATCTCTCGAACTCGACAGATGGCTCCGGGAAGTCGAAGCTGAACTTCATATACGACCGACCGCGAGGGGGAACGTGAACGCCGCTCGTAGACGTGAAAGGATGAATCGTTCCGTTGGGGACCTGAAGGGCGATCCTCGGCGTTCCCGAACGGGAGCGAGCCGAAACCGCCACAGCGCTCGCCCCCAGTATTCCGACGCCGTGAAGAAAGGCTCGACGCGAGATTCGCTTCGTCATCTCCGGCTCCCGCAGCGAGAGAGATCGTTTC
>Ga0272449_1000872_pt1 | contig 33744 bp, 32 predicted proteins | sample YNPCB0241_FD_198679 | JGI IMG/M metagenome (GOLD analysis project Ga0272449, IMG submission 198679) | Hot spring sediment microbial communities from Yellowstone National Park, WY, United States - YNP-CB-024-1 | ecosystem: Environmental > Aquatic > Thermal springs > Hot (42-90C) > Sediment... | reverse complement strand
AAATGTGACTGAAGTCGCGATAAATGTGACTGAAGTCGCGACAAATGCGACTAAAGTCGCGATGAATGTGACTAAAGTCGCGACAAATGTGACTGAAGTCGCCATGAATCTGACTAAGATCGCGATAAATGCGACTGAAGTCGCGATAAATGTAGCAAACGGGCAAAGAAATTCGACAGATGGGAAAACCAATGTGACAAACGCGAAGACGGTTTGTGGTGGTGTGGCAAGCAATCCGCAGGACCGCTCATATTGGGGTATCTATGGTCGCATCTTTAGCCAATAGCGCCACTCGAATTCACCCTGCGTTCTGCCGGGTAAAAGAAAAAAGCCATCGCTTCCGAGCAACTGGAACACAGAAACAAAGCGGTGGCAAGCCACACGCACTCCAAAAGCTTTTTGGAGTGCGCAAACTTGTTTGCGCCTTGTTTTGATGCGCCATTACGGGGGGCTACGGGTTGCCCGCCACTACGAAGCAGTGCCTTGTCCTGGCGTTACGATTTGCCGGGACGAGGCACGCCTCGCCCTTACATCGGCTGTGCCATGACATAACAAAGCATTAGCACCCCCGGGCGTTCCAACGCGGTCTCATCCTCCTGCGCCCGAACCCTGCCCTCAAACTAAACCTTGCACCAAAACCCCAATCTCTTCAAGGTTCATAGTCTTTTGTCATTGACTTATGAGCGCTCGAGTCGCTAACATTCGGTGGCTTTTGGAGAAAGGCTATGCTCGAGATCCGTTTTCACGGAAGGGGCGGGCAAGGCGCTGTGACAAGCGCAGAAATCCTTGCCCTTGCTGCGATAGAAGAAGGAAAATACGCTCAGGCGATGCCTAGTTTCGGTCCAGAAAGGCGAGGCGCTCCTGTTGCTGCTTATGCCCGCATCTCGGACGAAGAGATACTTGTTCGCACTGGCATCACAAATCCTGATTGCCTGGTCGTGCTAGATGCCTCCCTGCTTTCCCCAGCGCTCCTAAAAGGGCTAAAGGAAGGTGGGATGGTCGTGGCGAACTACGACAAGGACGAGGCAAGTTTGCGTGAAAGGCTTGGCGGATTCAATGGACCCCTTGCCTTCGTGAACGCTCAAAGGATTGCATTCGATGTCTTAGGCGTTGCAATCACAAACACCGCCATGCTTGGCGCCCTTGTCCGTGCGACCTCTGTCGTGTCTTTGGAATCGTTCGACAAGGCAATGCACGAAAGGCTTGGAAGGGTTGCAGAAAAGAATATTGTTGCGGTGAGGAAGGCTTATGAAGAAACCCATGTTAGCGGAAAATGAGTTCAAGACAGCAACAGAGCTCAGATGGTACGACTTCGAGCCTGGCTTTGTCCTTGTGCATGTTGGCACATCAAGGTTCTACAAGACAGGCGACTGGCGTTCTAAAAGACCAGTGTGGGACAACTCGAAGTGCATAAAATGCGGGGTTTGCTACATCTTTTGCCCTGATATGGCAGTTAGAAGAAGGGAAGATGGCTTTTTCGAGGCAAACCTCGATTATTGTAAGGGCTGTGGCATCTGCGCACAGGAATGTGTAACTGGTTGCATCTCGATGGTGGAAGAAAAGAAATGAAAAGGTTGGAAATCCCAGCAGGACACAAAAGGGTTGGTTTGGAGGATTCACACGCAGTTGCACATGCAGTGATGCAGTGCAATGTGGATGTGGTGGCGGCGTATCCTATTACGCCTCAGACGCACATAGTTGAAAGACTTGCAGAGATGGTCGCAAACGGGGAACTCGATGCCGAGTTCGTCCCCGTGGAAAGCGAGCATTCCGCGATGTCTGTGTGCGTGGGCGCATCTGCTGCGGGCGCAAGGACATTTACATGCACATCAGCGCAAGGGCTTATTCTGATGAGCGAGATCGTCTATATCGCAAGCGCGATGAGGCTTCCTGTGGTTATGGTGCTTGCCAATCGCTCGCTTTCTGGTCCCCTTTCTATCTGGTGCGACCACACGGATTTGATGTGCATAAGGGATTGCGGATGGATACAGACCGTTGCAGACACTGGGCAGGAGCTCTACGACAGCATCTTTCACGCCTACAAGGTTGCAGAAAAAACTTTGCATCCTGTCATTGTCAATGCAGACGGGTTTTATCTGACCCATGTTGTTGAACCCATCCTTGTGATGGAACAGGCGCTTGTGGAGCGCTATCTACCCCCATTCCAGCCAAGATATGTGCTTGACCCAAGAAGACCTGTGACAATGGGGGCATATGGCGTGCCAGAACTCTACATGGAAACAAAGAAGAATCAGGACGAGGCGCTAAAGGCAACATATCCCACCATAATCGAGGAATGGCAAGAGTTTGGGCGCCTGACAGGGCGCTTTTATAACCCTGTGGAAGTCTATCCAAACGAAGAATGCGACATTTACTTCTTGAGCATGGGCACAATAGGCATGACCTGCATGGTCGCAGTGCAGAGACTGCGCGAAAAAGGGGCAAATGTGGGGGTGGCAAGACTAAAACTCTTTAGACCATTTCCTTTTGGTGAACTCAGAAAGAAACTTAGGAACGCAAAGAAAATAATCGTCATGGATAGGGCGCTTTCCTATGGTGGTCCTGGCGGTCCGCTTGCAAGCGAAATAAGGGCTTGTTTCTATGAGGCGCCAAACAGACCCGCTATTTACAACTATGTGGTTGGGCTTGCAGGCAGGGATGTGACTGTCGAGGACTTTGAAAAGGTCTTTGACGATGTTCAGGCAAGGAAGGAAGCGCCACGGCAAGAAGAATATGTCATTTATGGTGTGAGGGAATGATGCGTCGCTTTGAAGACTACACAGTTTATGTGCCAAACCTTGTGCCAAAAGAGGAGTTGTTCGTTGAAGGGCACAGGGCTTGTCAGGGTTGTGGGCTTGCACTTGCTGTGAGGCTTGCGCTAAAGGCTAGTGGACCAAATGTAATCGTGGCGACAGCGACGGGCTGCCTCGAAATCATAACAACGCCTTTGCCCTACACCGCGTGGGCTGTCCCATGGATACATGTAGCATTCGAAAACACGGCTGCTGTGGCATCTGGCATCGAATCAGCGCTGAAGGTGTTGCGTCGAAAAGGGCGCATCCCTGATGAAAAGGTGCATGTGCTTGCATTTGCGGGCGATGGGGGCACGGCAGATATTGGGCTTCAGGCGCTTTCAGGCGCTCTCGAGCGTGGGCATGATCTGACCTATATCTGCCTTGACAACGAGGCATACATGAATACTGGGGTTCAGCGTTCTGGGGCAACCCCGTTCGGCGCATCAACAACTACAAGCCCAGCAGGGAAGAAGAGCATAGGGCAGCAGACATGGAAGAAGCCCATGCCCATGATAGCCGCTGCGCACAACATCCCCTATGTTGCGACTGCAAACCCAAGTTATCCTTTCGATTTTATGCGCAAGGTGTCCCGTGCACTGGAGATCGAGGGACCCGCTTATATCCATGCCTATGCTCAGTGCCCAACTGGGTGGCGAAGTCCAACGGAGCTCACGATTACCTTAGGAAGGCTTGCAACCGAGACTGGGGTCTTTCCTCTTTACGAGATCGAAAATGGAATATTGACGCTCAACTATGACCCAACGCCACTAAGACCACTCAAGGAATATCTAAAGCCACAGGGCAGGTTCAGACACCTTACAGACAAGGACATCGAAGCGATCGAAAGGCGTGTCAGGGAAGAATATGAAGCCTTGAAGAGCAGGGCTATCTATGACGCAAAAAGGGCGAAAAAGATGAAAAGTCTAAAAGGGAGATGAAGATGGTAAGTGAAGCAACTTCGGGAAATGGGCAACAGGTTTGTTTGTGCGAAAAGGTCGAAGAGATACTGGATAGATACAACAGGGATGTAAGCCAACTCATCTCGATCCTGCAGGACATTCAAGAGGAGTTCAGATATCTGCCAAAAGAGGCGCTGGAAAAGGTAAGCGAGGCGCTATCGGTGCCTATGGCTCAGGTTTATGCGGTCGCCACATTTTTCAAGGCTTTCAGCCTGAAGCCAAAGGGGCGCCATGTGTTTCAGGTTTGTATGGGCACTGCCTGTCATGTGCGAGGGGCGCCTTTGATTCTGGAAAAGCTCGAAAGAGAACTGGGCTTAAAAAATGGCGAGACAAGCAAAGACCTTGCCTACACCCTTGAAAGCGTGAACTGTGTGGGCGCATGTGCTTTGGGACCTGTGGTGGTCGTAAATGGGGAGATCGAGGGGCATTGCTCGCAGTCAAAGGTTGATGCATTGCTTAGGAAGGTAAAAGGGCAGTCATCATGATTTTGGGGTGTGTTTTTGCCACAAGGGCTTTGAACGATAATCTTTTTTGCAGGGAAGACAATGGCTTCTAGAAACATTCCATTGATAAGAACGGTTGAAGACCTCGAGAAGGCTCGTGAAAGATTTCGAGAAAAGTATTATTCGGTGAAGCGCTATATATCGGTTTGCGGTGGCACAGGTTGCAGAGGTGGCGGGTGCCTTGCAGTGGCGGAAGAGATAAAGAATGTGATAAAGGAGGCGGGGCTTGAAAAAGAACTTCCAGTCAGGCTTACGGGGTGTCATGGATTTTGCGAAAGAGGACCGCTGGTTGTGGTTTATCCGCAAAAGATCTTTTATCAAAAGGTAAAGCCCGTTCACGCACGCAAGATTGTCCTGCGTTCTGCGGCGCAGGGAGAGGTCATTGAGGAGTTGCTATACGAGAACCCAGAGGAAGCAAAGAAGGTGGTGCAGGAGGAAGAGGTCCCGTTCTACAAGCACCAGATGAGGCTTATTTTCGGCATGAACGGGATGATAGACCCAGAAAACATCGAGGATTATATTGCGCTTGGGGGGTATTCAGCGCTTAGGAAGGCTTTGTTCGAGATGCAGCCCGAACAGATCATCGAGGAGGTGAAGAAGTCAGGGCTTAGAGGGCGTGGGGGTGCGGGATTCCCGACGGGGCGAAAGTGGGAAAGCGTGAGGCGGGCAAAGTCTAGGGACGGGATAAAGTATGTGATATGCAACGCTGATGAGGGCGACCCAGGGGCGTTCATGGACAGGTCTTTGATCGAGGGGAATCCCCACAGCGTGCTTGAAGGGATGATTATCGGCGCTTATGCAATGGGCGCTCATCAGGGGTATGTTTATATAAGGCGTGAATATCCGCTTGCTCTTAAGATGCTGACCCGTGCCATCCAGCAGGCTAGGGAATATGGTTTTCTTGGCGGAAACATCCTTGGGAGTGGTTTTTCTTTCGACATTGGGATCAACAGGGGTGGCGGGGCGTTTGTGTGCGGAGAATCTTCGGCGCTTATGGCATCTATGGAGGGTAAGGTTGGCGAGCCAAGACCTAAATATGTTCACATGTCGGAAAAAGGGCTTTGGGAAAGACCCACCTGCCTGAACAATGTCGAGACATGGGCGAATGTGCCTTTGATAATAAACAAAGGTGCGGACTGGTACGCCTCGATAGGCACTGAAAAGAGCAAAGGGACAAAGATATTCAGCCTTGTGGGCAAGGTGAACAACACTGGGCTTATCGAGGTGCCGATGGGGATAACTTTGAGGCAGGTGATTTATGACATTGGTGGCGGGATAAAAGGTGGCAGGAAGTTCAAGGCAGTGCAGACTGGGGGACCTTCGGGGGGTGTGATCCCAGAAAGCCTCCTGGATCTGCCCGTTGACTTCGACAGGCTCACAGAGGTCGGGTCAATGATGGGGTCGGGCGGGATGATAGTGATGGACGATAGAACCTGCATGGTGGATGTTGCCCGATACTTCGTGAACTTTTTGACCGAGGAATCGTGCGGGAAGTGCGTGCCATGCAGGGAAGGCGTGAGGAGGATGAAGGAGATCATTGACCGCATTGCAGAAGGCAAGGGTAAGCGGGGCGACCTTGAGCTTCTTGAGGAGATGGGGCGTGCGATCGCTGATGGAAGCCTTTGTGGTCTTGGGCAGTCTGCGCCAAACCCCGTTCTTTCAAGCATAAAGTATTTCAGGGAGGAGTGGGAGGCGCATATCAAAAAGCGCAAGTGCCCTGCTGGCGTGTGCAAGGAACTTATTACCTATTCGATCGACCCTGAAAAGTGCACCGGTTGCATGGCTTGCATAAAGCCGTGTCCTCAGCAGTGCATCACGGGGGAACGGAAGAAACCGCATGTGTTAGACGCATCTAAGTGCATAAAGTGCGGGGCGTGCTTCGATATATGCAAGTACGATGCAGTGGTGAGGCAGTAGATTTGGCGAGGTAGGTTTTATGGAAGAACCTTTGGGAAAAGAGATAACAATATATGTGAATGGAAAAGAGGTCAAAACAAGGGATGGCGCAATCCTTTTGCCTATCTTGAAAGATCTTGGGATAAAGGTTCCAACGCTTTGCTTCCTTGAAGGGGTGTCAGCGGCTGGTGCATGCAGGCTTTGCGTGGTCGAGGCGAAATACAAGAACTGGAGCAGGGTTGTAATATCGTGCTTGTATCCTGTGTGGGACGGGGTTCAGATCGAGACGGATAATGAAAGGGTTCATGCGGTTAGAAGATTCGTGCTCGAGACCTTGCTTGCAAGGTGCCCAAATGTGCCTTTGATACAAAGACTTGCAAGCGAATATGGGATAAAGAAGCCAAGGTTCAAGCTCGAGAACCACGAGTGCATTTTGTGCAGTCTGTGCGTGCGGGTGTGTGCAGAGGTGGTTGGGGTTTATGCGCTCTCGATGCAGGGGCGGGGGGCTGAAAAGGTGTGCGGAACGCCTTATCTGGGTGGCGAAAGCACCTGCATCGGGTGCGGTGCGTGTGTCTATGTGTGCCCCACTGAGTGCATAAAGATGGAGGACAAAGATGGGTTCAGAACTATCTGGCACGAAGAGGCAGGCGTAAAGACCAGCGTTCGCAGGTTTGAACTAAAGACATGCAAGGTTTGTGGGGCTGTGATCGGTCCAAAATATCAGATTGAATACATTTCGAAGAAAACGGGGGTTCCTGTTGATTACTACGACCTTTGCAAGACCTGCAAGGCGTTGCAGGCAAAGGGTTTGTTGAGCGCGTAGGAAAACGAAGATCGATATTTTTGGGGGAAGCCTGGGATAGGTTCTGCGTGAAAGGGCATAGCAGGCGTTAGAGGGGGCTAAAGCGGATTTATGTATGGGGGTCAGATGTTACATCAAAAGTGCCACGGGAAAGATGGTGGAATCTAAGAGTTAGAGTTGTCTGTTCTTGAGCTCTCGTAACGCATAAAAAGGGGACCGGAAAGGTAAGGAAATCTAAAGGTGGTCTCTTGATTCAGATTCAGTGGTGCTGAATGTTAGTAGATGTGTGCAAGATTGCGGGCGACATGCTAGACGAGGCGTCGTGCGCTCCCCGCCAGCATCGCTGGAACACCCGGTTTTTTGCCATATGATGTCTTTGCGCCCTTTTCGAGCACACCCGGTTCCGACAGGCTCCCAACCTTGTTCGCCATATGGTGTCTCGGCTTTTGCTGTGGGCACACTTCCAAGCTTTGCTGGGACGCCCTTTCTTTTGCCTCATCGTATCAAGGGGTTTGTTATGAGCACACTTCCCACTTTCGCTAGAACGCCCCTCCTGTGCCATATGATGCCTTGACTTCCGTTCTTAGCACCCCCCCAATCTCGACAGGTTCTCTACCTTTTACGCCTTATGGTGTCACGGGGTTCGCCCTGAGCACACTCCCCAGCTTCGCTGGGACGCCCGCCCACCCGCCGACCTGCCTGCCTCGTCCCCTTGACCACTGGGCACACTCCCACATGCCTCGCTCCTAGCGGGCTTTCAGTGACCTCTCACACTCCCTGTTTGGGAGTGCGACCGAGGCAATCGCCACACCCAGGTCATGACGACTGGAATCCGGGTCAGCTCGGATTCCAGTTTGCGCAATAGCAATAATTGTGCCAAACTTGGCAAACCCGCAACCCCGCAATTTTTATGGGTTATTTTGAATCGCCCCTTGTGGACATGTTGGACAATTTGGACAAGTTTTGGACAATGTCCAAAATGTCCAAAACAGTGTCGCAAAACATAATACCACAATAAGTCGTCACATTTAGAACCGCCTCGATATGGTTGGTGAAAGCATAAGGATGAAGAAGCCAGAGAAGGTTGCACATGCCAGAGATTAGTGCTCAACCTGAAGGCTGTGGCGAGCCATAGCGAACAAACATTCCCATGGTTGGATATTTCGAGTGCGAAACATAGGTGAGGAATCGAGGATTTTTTGCGCGCACTTGACCTTCCCGACAATGCTGTGTAATAATATAATGGGTTCGAGGTGAGAATGCCAGTGGAACTGGTCTGTAATAACTGCGGCAACAGGTTCGAAGTTGGCGACGAGGTGCTGACGAAAAAAGAGGTTGTGGTCCGTTGCCCAACTTGTGGTCATGAATGCGTCTTCCATAGTGCAAGTCCAAGCCAGATCGTGAACCCAGTCATTGCTCCTCCTTCGCGTACCGGAGGCTTTCGCAGACCTATGCAGGTTTTTGCAGCCGCTACGAAGACGCAGGAGCAACCCAAACTACGGCCAGAGGGAGTAGCCCAAACGCCCAAGGGCGTGGATATTCTGACTCCCAAGGAGGTTCCAAAGGCTGAGCCCGCCCTGGAGCCTTCTGGCGACGGTAAGTGGCATGTGAGGTGCCCAACTGGTCTTGAACTCGTGTTTCCGAACTCCCAACTGGTTCTTGCGTGGGCATCGGTGGTTGATGACCCAAATCTTTACTTTGTATCGCGGGGGGGTGAGGAGTTCGTAACGATGGAAGAGTGGATGCAAAAAATCAGACAAGGGAGCAGGGGGACAATGGCTTTCAGGACGGTCGTGGCAGAAAAGGAGAAGCTCCATCCAGGTGCTGAAAGTATGGAATCAAGGTCTGGTGAAAAGGGCGAGCAAGCCCCACCAAAGACTTTCGAATCTACAAAAAAGACGGTCACGTACCAGTTACAGTTCAAGACGAGAGATTCTCGAACACAGAAGCGTAAGAAAGCGATTCAAATCGCGGTCTTCGTGGCGATTGTGGTCTTGGTTGGGGGCGCAGTGTTAGGTGCACATTTCTTTGGTCTTTTCTAGGGCTGACGCATGGCACAGGTGATCTACGCGAAAAGCACAGATGGAGTGGTTCTGAGGTTTGAAGACATTGATACTTTGAAGATATGGGTCGAGACAGGAAGGCTTGAAAGAGACGCAGTTTACCTAAGTGGTAAGGAGTGGCGTCCACTTACAGAACTGTTAGAGACAGTAAAGCGGGAGTCTCCATTGTCGGAAGCAAGTCTGAAGAAGCCCGTTTTTGTTGAGCCTGCGGTGTCCCAGACAAGAGGTGGGGCTGTCTCTGAGGTCGAGAGTAGGCTGGATGACAGGGTTATTCAAAAGGGTCATGGTGCTCTGGAATCGCCGAGAGAGTTGGGTGAGCAACAAGCCGAGGATACCGTTGAAACTCCTGCCCCTAAAGCGTTTACGGACGAGCGAAAACCAGATACGGCGAAAAAGAACACGAGTGCTGGATGGCTCGATGGCAGTAATAGGACGGGAGAAAGTGCGACAAGAAGGGTAGAGGACATACCGATTGAGCCACAGGTCAAGCCAAGGGCAAAAGTAGACGAACACATCGAGTTGTGGGCATCAGAACCCGACCCGTTCGAGAAAGCTGAGAGGAAAAAGGCAATAAGAAAAAAGGTCTTGGTTGCAATTCTTGCCTTAGTGTGTGCGTCGGTCGTTGTGGTCTTGGTGTGGCAAATCGTGTTGCCATGGATGAAGCCTGCGGTGATCCTTGTTTCTACACCGAGTAAAGCATTGGTTCAGGGAGGAGGCATGCCCCCAGGCGGAGCGGGCGGAAGTGGTCGGGTGGGACAAGCAGGGGAGGCCTCAGGTCTGACGACATCGGCTGTGCCTCAGACTGGGACGGTGACTTCTGCAAGTGATGGTCAACCTTCTGATGAATCGAAAGAAAAGACCGAGACCAATGTTGAGAGCGGGACGAAAGTTGGCGAGAAAACAGAGGAGGTAGAGAAAAAGGCGGACGAGACGAAGGCTTTGAAAGAGCGACCTGCTGTAGCGGTTACACCTGGGAGAGATCAAACGGGTCAGAAAGAAGCGGGAGAGGGAGGGGCACGTACAACGGAGGAAATGAGTTATTCCAAACACATGGTCGAGGGTCACCGCTATCTAAAGAAGGACCCGAAGCGGGCAATGGCGCACTTCCAGATGGCATCTCGGCTGAAACCAGATGCTGTCGAACCCGTTTCAAAGATGGGCGACTGTTCTTTGGCTATGGGCGAGATTGATGCAGCCCTGGACTATTATCAGCGAGCGCTTCGGATGATGGAGGGATACGGTCCAGCGATGATTGGGATTGCTAGAGGGTTTGCAAGGAAAGGAAACAAGGAACAGGCAAGACTTTGGTATCAGAAATATCTCGATGCCAATCCTCGGGGGTCGCAGGCAGAGGAGGCGAGACGCTTTCTGGCTGATCAGGGGCTATAAGAGATAGGATTTCAGGAAGGAAGCCTGCTTTTTCGACACCTAACACATAAGAATCATTATCCATGCCCAGACGACAATGGTGGAAAATACTTGTAGCAAAAAGCCCCATTTTAGCATGTCGGTGACGGATAAAAGCCCTGTGGCGTAGGCAATGGCGTTGGGTGGGGTCGAGACAGGCAACATGAACGCCATCGACGCAGCGATGGATGCTGCCCCGACCGATGGGGTTGGGTCAAGACCTATCTCAACTGCCACTGAAAAGACAACAGGAACAACGATGTTTGCTGCAGCGGTGTTTGACATCAGGGTTGTTAGAATGCCTGCAGAAACGATAGAGACAAAAACAAGCCCGCTCTGCCCAGTTATTCCTGTGGCGTTTATGAGCTGACGCCCTACTTCTTGACCAAGCCCAGTTTTCATCACAAGCGAACCAAGCGAGAGACCGCCTCCGAAAAGGATGAGGGTGCCGAAGTCTATGTCTCCTGCATCCTTCCACGACATAACAGGTTTGTATGGCGAAATAGTGGCAGGCATGACGAACAAAAGCACCATCCCGATGATTGAGACAACGGATTCTGGGAGGCGTCCTGCGAGCGAGGTAGCGTCGTTTGTAGGTGCGACAAGTCCTGGCAACAGCCATCCTAGCAACATTACAGCAAAAACCAAAATCACAGACTTTTCTTGGGTGCTGAGCGCACTCAACGCGTGGTCGGTCGAAACATGCGGTAACTTTTCATGCTGTTTCCCTGCCCAGATGTGGGCGAGAAAGCAAAGACCGAGGCACAGGACAAGAGAAAGCGGGAGAAAGACGAGCATCCATCGTCCAAATGTCATTTTTGCGTATCCCATTTTGACGAGATAAGCCTGACCTACCAAGTTTGGCGGGGTCCCGATAGGGGTAGCGATGCCACCTAGGCTTGCAGAGTAGGCTATTCCAAGCACTAGCGCCTTGCGGAGTTTGGCGCTTGCGCTCTTGAACAGGGTCAGTCCCAAGGGGATGACTATGGCGGCTGAAGCGGTATTGCTCATCCACATGGACAGGAAGGCGCAGACTATTAAGGGCAAAGCAAGCATGACCTTTTGGTTCAGACTGCCTTTCATAGCTGCGTAAGCGATGCGCACATCGAGACCAGACTTCTGTATCGCAACTCCCAGCGCAAAAGCGCCGAGAAACAAAAAGATGATGGGGTCAGCGTAAGGAGAAAGAACTTCGCCAACATTTCCGACCCCAAGAAGGACGCAAAGGGCAGAGGCAAGAAGCATGGTCACTGGGAGGGGGACGGGTTCAAGGATAAAAAAGACAATACACAAAGCGATGATCCCCAAAAGTCTTGTTTGGCTTTGGTCCAGACCCCATGGGATTATTTGCGCAACAATAAAGGCAAATAGACCTGCAACGATTTTGATTAGAAGTCTCACAGGCAAATAATGTATCACAAATGCCAGTTGTTCAAGGATTTTATCGGGCCAGAAGGCGGCAAAAGCCAGTCTGCTTCAACTCATTGTGCGTGCGCATCAGGTCAGGCGGGGGTGATAGGGCAGGGGAAAGGCGGGATTGCAAAGTGCCCGAGTGCGAAGGAACTATGAGAAATATCAGCTTTCAGATGAAACATTTTCTGCAAATACGCCGAATTTGTTATTGACAGATGCGCTCTTCTTGCCACTGCCAGCTGGGGTGGCTGGGAAGAGCGGGCCTTGGGCGGGTCGATGGCGGGCGCATGAGAAATGCGGAGGCTTTAGTCTGTCGTGCGGCTGGACCGCGGCGGGAGGCTCCTTGGGGGGCCGGGGGGATGGCGGTCGGTGAGGTGTGACCATAGGGGTGGGAGTGATTGCACCATTAAGGCAGCAATCGGAGAGGAGCGCGCATACCGCAGTTCGACATTGGTGGACATGTTCCAACATTGTTCGAAAATCCGGGAATCCGAGTTGAGCCTCTCACGCGTTAAACCTCGGAAGATTAGAAACAAAAAAGTAGACTCAGCGAACTCCACTCAGAAATCTGTGCTGCTTGAAGATCGCCCCGCGAACGACGCACGAAAGAGCGAAACAGACTTAGTTTGGACAAGGTTTGGGGTAAGTGTTACGCACTTTTGCTCGCTCTAAGGACAGCCACCAGCACAACGCCCGGGATCGTAATCCTGTATGCAGGCCCTGCCAGGTCAATGACTGTCCACAGGATGGCTATGCCCCAACCGATCGGTCCCAGTGCAACACTTACAAGCCGTGTGAGCGTTGCGTTAGCGACCAAGGAAAGTCCCCGTCCGATGAGAGCCCTCGCCACCGCGTTGGCAACAATAACGAGAAGCTTGTAAGTTGTAAAGCCGGCAAGCTTGCCGACTAGCAATCCCGCAACCAAAGCGCCTTGCCCGAGCGGAATGTCCTTGGGCAGTCCAGCTCGCTCAAGGTTCTCCCTAAGTTCTTGCTTCTGTTCCGGTGTCATCTCGTCTATCGCTCGCTCAAGGATTGCAAATAACACGAGCTGTTCTACATCCAAAGTGGAGTCAGATGCCCTAACCTTGACGCCCACTTTACCTGCGACATCGCGAACGATTTCGGCCCAAGAAGGGCCGCCGCCGCGTAACCAGTTTACGAGCGAGTTTCCACCGTTTAGGAGCAAGTTGTCGTGCACCTCAACGCGGAGCTGCTCCAGAGGCTTGCTTTTATCCCAGGTCCACTCTATGTCTCTTTCGGACAAAAGCTCCAACAAGGGGGTGAGCTCGTCAAGACTAGCGTCTTTGAGTGCTGGCCACAAATGCTTGTCTGGGTTTGCCGGGCTCATGATATACCTCCTTACTAAGGGCAGCCTAAGCATAGTGCCAAGTGAGAGCCCAGTCAAGAATGTTCTTTGCGAGACCTTATCTTTTGGACTTGACGCTTTATAATACGCTCTTCTGTCCTTTCTCCGCGTGTAATTATGGCTCGCTTCATGGGGATTCTGGAATATCTTGCGTTTGCAGTTATAGTGTCAAAATTACGCTATTGACGGTTTGGACTATGGAAAAGCCGAGCAGCGACAAACGGCGCAAACCCAATAAAGGCACATGCCCACTCTGCAAGCAGGTGGCAGAGTTTTTGTGGACATGTCCGTGTGGTTTCAGGATGTGCCAGAAGTGCATGGAAGAAAACCTTTGGGGGCTCACATGCAACTTTGTCACATGGACATGCCCAGATTGTGGAAGGGAAAGGTCGTTTTGAACCGTCAGCGGTTGCTCAGACCGGCCTTTTTTAGTCCTAGGTACACTTCAAGCGCAAACTTAGCAAGATGCCCGCCCTTTATCCTGCCGGCGTCGCCTTTTCCTGTAGACACAAGCGCGCAAAAGGCGATCTCTGGTTTGTCTGCTGGGAAAAATCCTACCATCCATGTATTGAAAAGCCCAGACCCATCCCTGCTTGTTAGAGTCCCGCTCTTCACTGCAACCCCACCTTTTACATCAAAACTCGCAAAGTATCGCCTCCCTGTGCCAGATGCAACTGCGAGCCTCATCATTGACGCTATCTCGTCCGCGACACGCTCATCCAAAACCCTTTTCTCCCCTTCTTCTGCTCCCTCGATCTCAACCTTTTCAGGCAGTCTTCCTCTATTTGCAATAATCGCTCCAATCACAGCCCCATGCAAAGGTGACATCTTTGTGTTCGTGAAACCTGCAGCCATTCTGGCAAGGTCAAGTTCGTCTGTCGGCTTCCGAGCGAAAGACTTGGTGACCAAAGATTCTATCCCCAGCCTCTTATTGAACCCAAAAAGTTGGGCAAAATGCATCATCACATCAGCATCAAGATATTTTGCCCCAAGTTTTGCAAAGACCCCGTTTGTTGACTTGGCAAAAGCCTCAGCAAGGGTCCTACATGCCTTGTCTTTTTTAGGCATATCCACAATGTTGTCCGCATAAATCCACGATGCCCCACCGTGATAACAAACCGTTGTTGCCTTGGTTGCCTTTCCTGTGGAAAGCAATGCTGCGGTAGATACGACCTTGAAGATAGATGCAGCCGGGAATATGGCAGATTGCGCAACCTCACCGTGCTTTTTCGCCGCCTTAGAATATTCCGCCAACGCGAGGACCTCGCCTGTCTCAGGCTCGATCGCCACAAAAGCCCCATAAGAAGGGCGGTGTATCCGCAAGAATTTCGTCACTCTTTGTTCCCAGCATTGTCTCAAACTGCTACAGTCTGTTGACGCTTCCTGAAAATACGAATCCTTCCCTGACTTTTCCAAAACCCTCGAAGTGCTCCTTTTTGCCCTGGAACCTCGTGGCTTTCCTTCAGCGCTATTCCAAAAAACACCGACCGCCACGGCAACCACAAGCATCTTTGCACACACCGAAAGCAACCGTGCTGTCATTTTTTCACCATGCATCCTCGCAAGAAGATCATATCACCACTAGCACTATCCTCAAAAAATGCAAGACATGCACCCGCCGCACACTAAACCACCAACGCTATCTTTTTCAGCCCAGAACCTTTGCGCTTGCCTCGAGAAGAGGCGAGAAGTAAATACCAAACAAGAGGGTAGGGATTGCAAGTAGCAAAAGCACAACCACTGTCATCACAGGAAAACGCACCTCTGTGTAGTCCGCCGACCTATCCAGGAACATGACCTTCAGGATGCGGGCATAGTAAAACAAACTTATAAAGGAGTTCAAAATCCCAACGAATGCGAGGACATAATAGAAGGCTTCATGCTGGGCAATCACTGCGTAGAAAAGGTAAAACTTCCCAATGAACCCAGCGGTAGGTGGTATCCCGGCAAGGGAAAATAAGAACAACCCCAAAACCGACGCAGAAAAAGGTTCACGCTGTCCAAGGGCTGTGAACTGCGTAATGTCATCGGATTCCATTTTGGAAACGACTAGACTCACCACGAAGAATGCCCCAAGGTTCATGAATAGATAGACAACAAGATAAAGGAAAACAGCCCTGAAGCCCACAAAATCTGCTGACCCACCCATGATAGCAGGCAATGTAGTCACGCCCATCGCCATGTACCCAGCGTGTGCGATGCTCGAATAAGCCAAAAGCCTTTTCACACTGCGCTGGTTGAACGCAGCAAGATTGCCAAGTGTCATCGAGACCATAGAAACTATGCCCAAAACAAGCATAAGCCCTTTGGAAAGCATGGCGACATTCGTGCCCTCTAGCGTCAAAACGCAAAATCTAAGCAACAAAGCGAACCCCGCTGCCTTTGGTCCGACCGAAAAGAACGCCGTGATCGGGGTTGGAGCACCTTGATAAACATCTGGACACCACATGTGCATGGGTGCAAGCGCTGTCTTGTAGAAAAGCCCCGCAAACACCATTACAATAGCCAAAAGCGCAATGGGTCCAAAGCCCTTTTCTTTCTGCAAAACCTCACGCACTGCCACCAAAGATGTATCTCCAGCAATCCCAAAAAGATAAGAAAGTCCAAACAGCGCAACCCCAGATGCAGCAGCCCCAAATATCACATACTTGAGCGCAGCCTCTGACGACAACCTGCTTTCACGCTTCAAGCCCGCAAGCACATACGACAAAATCCCAACGAACTCCATTGCGATGTACATGGTAACCATGTCTGATGCGCCTGCCATGAAGCTCATGCCAATCGTGCTTGCAAGTACAAGCACAACTACATCTGCCGCATCTCGCTCATCAATCTCCTTTGAAAGATAGGCAAAAACCAGTGTAAAAAGGGCGCATCCAAAGAAGAGAAATCGGAAGACAGCGGTCATCCCATCCGCCACAAAATGACCTCGAAACGCAAACACCGCCTTTTCGGGGAAGGCCAACAGCGCCGTGAAAATAGCGATACACAGTCCCACAATGCCCGCTACATACGCGGACTTTCTTCCAGACGACAGAGCACCAAGCCCCATCGCTACCAGAACCGTCAGCGCCAAAACCGCCTCGGGCACGACAAAACGAAGACTCTCTTTGTTAGAAAGCGTGTCCATCTAAAGCCCTATCCTCGTCATCGAGCCATCAGAACAAAATCCTTCAAAGCCCCAAGTGTAGCAGACATCAAATCCAGAACTGGCATTGGATAAAACCCAAGCACTATAACTGGGATTGCAAGAGGCACGAGCGATGCCCACTCTCTAAAGTTCAAATCGGAATAGTGTGCATAGTCTTCATTCTTCAGTGGTCCCAAAAACACCCTGTGGATTGTCCACAGAACATAGCAAGCAGCAAGGATCACGCCACTAGCCGATATTATGGTTGCAATCCTGTGCGTCTGGAAAGCCCCAAGGAATACGAGCGCCTCGCCTATGAAGCCAGACAGTCCTGGAAGCCCTAGAGCAGCCATGAACGCAAGCCCTGAAAACCCAGTATAAACAGGGAGCACTTTTGCAAGCCCACCAAACCCGTTCAAATCACGGTGGTGCGCCCGATCGTAAATAACGCCAACTAAGATAAACATCATGCTTGTAATTGTCCCGTGATTGAACATCTGAAGCACTGCACCGTTCATGCCCTCCTGCGTGAAGGAAGACATACCAAGCAGGCAAAATCCCATGTGGCTGATGGACGAATATGCAACAAGGCTTTTGAAGTCCTTCTGGGACATCGCACAAAGCGCTCCATAGACGATGTTAATCGTGCCAAACACAGCGACCGCAGTGGATGCCCAAAGGGTCTCAGCAGGGAACATGGGGAAGTTGATACGCAATATCCCGTATGTCCCCATCTTCAGGAGCACACCAGCAAGGATAACAGAAATGGGTGTTGGCGCCTCGACATGGGCGTCTGGCAACCATGTATGGAAAGGAAACATGGGGATCTTGATCGCAAAACCGATAAAGAAAAAGACCCACAACAGTTTTGGGCTAATGAAAGAAACCCACTGATATTGAGTATGGTATGCCAGATACATCATATTGAATGTGTGGGATGCCACGCTTCCATCAGCCAGCAAGAAGTTGCCCTGCGTCGGCTTTCCATAGATATACATGTAGATAATCGCCAGAAGCATCAGGACACTACCAAGCAATGTGTAAAGAAAGAACTTTATCGCTGCGTATTCCTTCCTCGGGCCACCCCAGATGCCGATCAAGAAATACATGGGCAATAGCATGAGCTCCCAGAAGATATAAAACAGGAAGAAATCGAGGGCGACGAACACACCCATCATCCCTGTTTCCAGCAACAGAAGGAGCGAATAGTATGCGCGCTCTTTGACCTGTATCCCAGCGAGCGAGTTGTGATGCGGTTCAACAGGCTTTTTCACGAGCATCGAGGCTATCACCGCGACGAACGAAACGAGGGCGGTCAAAAGCACCATCGGCGCTGAAAGACCGTCAATGCCTACGAAGTATTCGATGTTGAAGGTCCTGATCCAGACTGCTCTTTCAACAAACTGAAGCCCGTAAAGGCTGTGGTCGAGCGACGGCGCAGATGTTTTTAGCGTCAATATCTTTGGAACAAGGTTTCTGTCGAACTGCGCAAACACATAAATGGACAGAACAAAAGGAACCAAGGCACCTATGAAAGCCAGCCACTTGAACGAGTCTTTAAATCTGGACGGTAGAAAAACTATTATTACGGCTGGCAATAACGGAAAGAATGTCATCCATGAAAGGCAATGCTCAATCATCGTCCCCACCTCGTTTCCAGAAATCAACCTGCAACCACATATATAAGCACCCCAAGGCAGATGATGCCAACGCCAATAACTGTCACATAGAACTGAATCTGACCAGTCTGAACCTTACGCACCCTTTGGCCAAGCGCTATCGTGCCCTGAGCCATAAGGTTGACCGTGCCATCAACGAATACCTTGTCAATAGCGCCGTCAATCCACGATAGAATCTTTGTTGCCTCGGCAGACAGGTTTACGACGCCATCAATCACATACTTATCGAACAAGGCGCACGCCTTTGAAAGCCACAAGAATGGGCGCACTACATAGGCGAGATAGAACTCGTCAACGAAATACTTATTGTAAATGATGCGATGCAGTTTTTGCCCGAAAAGCTCAGCCTCCTGTTCTGGACTTCTATATGTCCTGTATATCTTCCACGCAAAGAAAATCCCAAGAACCGCAACACAAACAGCAATCGCCATCAATAGAATCTCGCCAGTGTGCGAATGCAAGATTGATGCGTGTTCTTCGGATGCAAAACTCAAGAACTGTTGCCCAGAGGCAAATACTGGCTCAAGGAAATGCTCGAACCTGTTTTCCCCACCAAGGACTTCTGGAACGCCTACGAACCCTCCAACGATTGAAAGTGCGCCAAGGACAATCAGAGGAATTGTCATCCTCTTATATTCCTTTGCATGTTGAAGCAAGTGTTCGTCCGCACGGGGTTCCCCGAAAAATGTAAGCAGCACAAGCCTTGTCATATAGAACGCTGTAAACATGGCAGCCACAGCAAGGATAGCCCAAAGGACTACGCCAGACACAAGGGTATTTTCGTTGTCGAATGCACGCCACAAGATTTCGTCCTTGCTGAAGAACCCCGATGTGCCGGGAATGCCAGCGATTGCTACGGTTGCAGCCAAGAAAGTCCAGAAGGTCAGTGGCAGTATGCGTCTTAGCCCGCCCATGTCTTTCAAGTCCTGATGGTGGTGCAACGCATAGATGATTGACCCAGACCCAAGAAAGAGGCAGGCCTTGAAGAATGCATGGGTCATAAGGTGCATGATGCCAGCAGAAAACGCCCCTACGCCTACGCCAACAAACATGAAACCTAGCTGGCTAACCGTCGAATATGCAAGCACTTTCTTTATGTCTGTCTGGAAGAAGCCGATGGTCGCAGCAAAAAGTGCAGTTATGGCTCCGACCGTGGCAACGACCGTCATGGCGGTTTGCGATAGGGCGTACAGGAAGTTGAGCCTTGCGACCATGTAAACCCCAGCAGTCACCATGGTTGCTGCATGGATGAGGGCGGAGACTGGGGTCGGACCAGCCATTGCATCTGGCAACCACACATAAAGGGGAATCTGTGCGGATTTGCCTGTCGCACCAAAAAAGAATAAGATGCACACAAGAGTTACAACGGGAATACCAAAAACCTCCTTAGAAAGGAAGGCGTTCCTGAAATCTGGGTTAGCAATCCTTTCCTCAAGCGCACGGAACTGCAAGGTAGGCATCAAAGCGCCCGAGTCCTGAACAAATCTTCCATCCTGCCAAGAGCCAACCATTGCCCAAAGAAGCAATGCCATGCCGACAATAAATGCAAAGTCCCCGATCCTGTTCACCACGAAAGCCTTCATCCCTGCCTGTGCCTTATCTATTTCTTCGTAGTAGTATGAGATGAGCAGATACGAACACAGCCCCACGCCTTCCCAGCCCATGAACATAAGGAGTATGGAATCCCCCATGACCAGAACGAGCATTGCGAACATGAACAAGTTCATCCATGCGAAGAAGCGCCAGTATGGCTTTTCGTCCTGCATGTAACCAGTAGAAAACACATGGATCAAGAAACCAACAAAGGTGACCACAAAAAGCATGACACAGGTAAGCCTGTCAACCGCAAAGGCAAAAGGCACTTGAAGGCTCAGCCCCTTCCAGTTGAACCCAATCCACTGCCACAATGTCTGCGTAAGCACAAGGCGTTCTTCGCCAGTTGCCACCTCGTAGATTGCGTAGAACGCAATGCACATCGAGGCAAAGACAACAGACAGGGCGATTGTGTGCACAGCCCATTTCCCAAGCCTTTTTTGAAGCTGGGCACCCAAAGTGGCGTTCAGGAATGCACCTAAAAGGGGAAGGAAGGGGACAAGATATAAGTAAGGAACCTCGCGGGTGGTAACGGCTTCAGTGAGCGGATGAACCGCTTCTTGCAATGTAGCCTCCATCAATCCCTCATGCTCGAAACTTTGCCTACATCCACGGTGCGATAATGATGGAATATCGCAAGGACAATCGCCAGAGCCACCACAGTCTCAGCCGCTGCAAGGGCAATGACAGTGACGGCGAAGACATTCCCCTCGATTCCACCAATGCCGAGCCTTGAAAATGCAACGATGTTCAGATTTGCTGCATTCAAGATGAGTTCTACTCCAAGGAGCACGCCGATAGCATTCTTCCTTGTGGCGAGGTTTATAAGCCCGAACACGAAAAGGATCGCGCCAAGAACAAGATAGTGCGTCAAACCAACGGGCGTCATTTGCATCTCTCCTCTGGTTTTACTTCCCTTCTTGCCATCAACAGTGCGCCCAGAAGCACAGCAAGCAAAACGCCAGAAAGAAGTTCAAAAGGCAAAAGATAGTGCCCCAAAAATGCATCCCCAATGCCAGATGTCGTTGGGCCACTTGCCTCGACTTGTGCGAATGGTATCGGGGAAATGAGCAAACCAAAAAGGATAACGCTTAGAAGCACAAGGCCAACAGGCATAGCCAGATAGATGTTCATAGAAAGGTTCGTGGCTTTTACTTCCTTTATTCGTTCGGTCAGGAAGACACCGAACAAGAAAAGGATGACGACACCGCCAACATACACCACGACTTGCGTGACCGCGACGAAGTCGGCGTCGAGCAGGGCATAAAGGCACGCCACGCTCACCAGTGTGCCCATCAAACCAAGTGCTGCGTGCACGAGGCTCTGGTGGAATGTCACCATCCCTGCGAAGCCCACCGTCAAGAAAGCAAACACATAAAACAGAATGTCTTTTAGTTCAGCGCTCTCCATCATCTATCCGTCTCTGGCGCAATAACATCAAGACTTGCAAAGAATGCCACAAGGTCAGCAACCATAAGCCCAGCCACCTTTTTCGGCACAATGGAAAGGGCATTGAAAGAGCCAGTCCTGAAATGAACCCTATACGGCTTTTCAGTGCCATCAGCCATCACATAAGTGAAGAGGTCGCCCCTTGCGCTTTCGACCCTTGAAAACGCCTCCTTCCCTTTTTCTGGTTTGATCTTTTTTGGCACCTTTCCAAGGATAGGACCAGGCGGGATCTTTCTGAGAACCTGCCTTATTATCCTTGCGGACTGCCTCATCTCTTCGATGCGCAGGTAGAATCGGTCAAATGTATCCCCGACAGTGCCAACAAAGCCACGCCCAACGGGCACTTCGAACTCCAGTTCAGGGTAGGCACTGTAAGGCACATCACGGCGCAGATCGAAATCCACCCCACTAGCCCTCAGATTCGGTCCAACAAATCCATAAGAGATCGCCTCCTCCTTCGATACCACCCCTATGTTTGCGCATCTTTGAACGAATATTTCGTTGAAGGTTATAAGGCGGTTGAACTCGTCAATGAAGACATCCAAGCCATCGAGGAAGTCCAGGATTTTGCTTCTAAGCCCTGGGGTCAAATCGAACGAAACCCCACCGACGCGCATGTAGTTGTAGGTTAGCCTTGCGCCACAAAGCTCTTCTATGATGTCGTTTATCCGTTCCCTTTCCCTGATGCCATGCAGGAATGGGGTGTAAGCACCCAAATCCATCGTGATGGAGCCCAAACAGATGAGGTGGCTTGCGATTCTATTGAGTTCGTCCGCAAGAACCCTAAGATATTCCGCTCGCTTCGGAACTTCTATGCCCAAAAGGTGTTCCACAGCCATCACATACCCGTGGTTCACGAACATCGCACCAAGGTAATCTACCCTGTCTGTATATGGCACAAAGCCCTGATATGGCACCATCTCTCCGATCTTTTCGATGCCCCTGTGAAGATAGCCAATGTCAATGTCACAGGAAGATATGACCTCGCCATCCATTCGCAGGATGAACCGAATAACTCCGTGGGTAGAGGGGTGGTGCGGACCCATGTTCAGCACCATTTCCCTCAAATCTTTGTCGTGTTGCGAAGTGTCGGCATCTAGGCGTTCGTCCATCTGTCAACCTATTCTTCTTTGCCCTTGGCTCGGGCTGCCCTTACCTTATCCATCATCGTCGTTCTGGTTGCTGGAAAACCAAGTATCGTGTCTGGTTGCTTATAGTCTTTCCTTAGCGGATGTCCAATCCATTCCTCAGGTAGCAGGATTCGCCTCAAATCAGGATGCCCCTGGAACACGATTCCAAAAAGGTCATAGACCTCACGCTCGTTCCAGTTTGCTGACCCATAAAGGTGCGCAAGCGACGGCACCGTCGGGTCGTCCCTAGGGACATCCACCCTAACCACGACAGTGTGCCTGTGGGTGTAAGAAAACAAATGATAAAGCACCCTGAAGCCTTTTCCCTCTTCGATACCCGCCAGGTCAACACCCGTGACTGCCATCAAGAAATCCATGCGCAATGAAGGGTCTTCCTTCAAGAACGATACGACCTTCAAAAGGTCTTCACGCCGAATATTTACACAAACATAGCCCTCAAAACCTGTGCACTCAAAGGGAACATCCCCCAGCACTTCCCTTATTTTGCTTTTTATCCCTTCGACATCCATGTTAGCTCATTACCACCTTCGCAAATCCTTTATCCAGCGCACATCTTTACGCAATACTGCATAGACAAGGGCAGCAAGAAGCACGAGAACGAAAAGGCTTATTTCCAAGAATGCAGTGAGCCCTCGCCCAAGTTCAACCCAGTCCCGAAATACCGCAGTAACAGGAAATACAAGGGCAATCTCGACATCGAAGATAACAAAGATGAGTGCTATTAGATAAAATCTTGGGTTATAGTTGAACCACGCATCTTTCACAGGCTCTTCAGCACATTCGTAAGGCGAGTCCTTGAGCGGTGTATGCTCGACAGGGGGGCGCAAAAACTTACCAACCCAGAGAACCACAAAGATGAAGCCTGCAATAATCGCGACAAAAATCAAAACCGCCAACAGTCCTGTTTCCATGGGCACATAACGCCACGAAAAAGTCGCTGTGCATCTATCACACTGCCAATATTCTGTCAACTGCGATTGACAATGATTGGGCAGAAAATCCGAACATGCGATATGAAAGGGTTTAGGTGATGTAGGTGGGCACATACGAGATAGTTGGAGATGGTTCATCAGAAGTCGCAAGCGGATGGTAGTGGGAACTGAAGAATGCTACGGTCTCGCAGGGTTGCGTTGATGCAGCAGGTAAGAGAGGGGCACCATTTGGACTTTCTGATTGCGTGGAAAATGCCAGTGCTGGTTCTTGCGAACTCCGATAACGCAGATAGATGATATTTGTCAAATTTCAGATGAAACGATTTCGCCAAAACAGCGAATTAAAAGGGTGACAGATGCGCTCTTCTTGCCACCACCATGGGGGTGGCAAGGGGAAGCGGGCCTTGGGTGGGTCGATGGAGGGCGCATGGGAAATGCGGAGGCTCAAGTCTGTCGTGCGGCTGGACCGCGGCGGGAGGCTCCTTGGGGGGCCGGGGGGTGGAGGTCGGTAAGCTGTGGCCTCAGGGGGTGGGAGTGATGGGACCGCAGGGGCTGGCGGCCGATGCGGCATATGTGGAAACATTTTGTCATCGCCAGGCAGCTTCAACCGAGCTATGAAAAAGTGTCGGGTGTTGCAGAACAACCTTAAATCCAAGGCGCAGATAACTGAAGAACTGAACCTACGCATGGAAAGTGGTTTTGTGGCAAATGCGGTATTTTCGAGCTTTTTCATGAATCCTTTCCACATTGTTCGCGACGACGAAACTCCTGGAGCGTACAATCACACTTGCGCTCTGTCATAAGATTCCCGTTCGCAAGGGGTGAGGCATGCCACACCCTCACAAGCCGGCACCTTTTCAAATCCCAAGAGCGCAGTGAGACCAGCTACCTCGCTTGCTTAGCAAATCAAACCAAGAAGATGTCGGAAGACCGCCCCGAAAGCCACATTCACAACCTGAGTCCCGCATTTTCTTGAAGCACTGAACCTCTTATTGGTGAACTTGCGCCTTTTGGCGCTTCCAAATCGTGCTTGTCAACTGCTCAGATGCCAGCACAAAACAATGTATTTCACAACCGCTATTCAGGGACCTTCCAAGCCCACACATCCCCTTCCTTCACCACAACATCTCGGCTCCACTCTAACGGGCGCTGTTGTGCTTTCAAGGTCACCTTGTGTTTTCCAGCCTGCACTCCTTTGAATGTCACTTCGCTTTGAGGCTCGACCGCCCCCACCTCGATGCCATCTACCACAACATGTAAAGTTTCTGTGAAACCATTTGAAATCTTTATCGAACCAAAAGGTGCAAGAAGTTCTACTTTGTTAGGGATGCCTTTAGTCACAGCCACGGATACAATCGCTGAGACCTTGGTTGAAAGCCCCTTGTGTTCAAACACATGGTTTCCAGCACTAAGCAAAACAGTAGCCTCCTCTTGTGGCGCTAATGTCGCTATGACCTCCCCGTCCACGAGCAGCCTCACAACCTCGTCCCTTTTATTCTTTACCGCTACTGACGCGGTGGGCACAGAGGTCGTAACCACTGCATCACCGCCTTCCTCGACAAGCACCAAAGCCTTGAAAACATCCTTGCTTCTAACTCCGAATACCTCGACCAGATGCTCACCTACGGGCATCTTGACGAAAAGCCTATCCTTCCCTTGCCCGATCTCTCCTCGTTCCCATCCGTCAATTCGCACCCTGACAGGTTCATCCCTTATGTTTCTTATTCGAATCTGACCGAATCCCTCCCGACCCTCTCCAACCGTCCCCCTTTTTATGAACCACAAAGCCTTACCCTCCGCCGGGATCGAAAGTTCCTTTGCGCCGACAAGCACACCATCAGAAGAAAAAGCCTTCACTTTTGTTTGTCCAATCGGGAGCCCTTGAAACTCCGCCCCCCCTTTTGGTGGCACATCGCCAAGGACCCTTCCGTCAGCCATGATCCTCAGTCCATCGTCAATCTCGGACACCACCGCGAGCACACCTTCTGGGGCTTTGACATCAATCCTCTTCAGTTCCCCTGCCTTGATTATTGCCACGCCCTCAAATAACACCCTAAAGCGATTGTCCTCCGCTCGCACCTGATACTGACCAACACGCAGATTTGGCAAACGCCTCGTCTCGCCTGGCTTCAATCTCATTCTGATGTCGTCTCCAACGACTACATTTGCTTCCAACGGTGCGCTGTTCGTTATTTCGAGCGTCCCTTGTGGAGGAAAAACTTGCACGACAGGTGTCGTCCCAGATGCTACTTCGACCTGCGCCTCGACCACAAAACCCGACTTCGCACCTTCTGCCCTAACATTATGTTTTCCAACGATAATCCCATCATAGAGAGCCTCGGCGGACTTCCACACCAGTTCTTTGGGTTCATCATCAATTTTCACTCTTATAGGTTCGTCAGCAAAGTTTTGAATCTTGATTTTCCCTTTTGGGATCGCATCTAGCGCCTCTTTCTGTTCTTTTGTCTCGTCAACCCTCCAAGATTTTTTCACATTCTTGTCTAAGGTTGTTACTGTCTCGTGGCGCGTCCTTGAAACCAGTCCAACTGCCTCAAGCCGACATTCCCCGACAAGAAGCCTGTCGAACTCCTTCATCTCTTTTGGCTTCAAAACACCAAGATAGGCACCGTTGCATGACACCTCGACCTCCTCCCTAGTTGCGTTCGTCACACTTAGCACGCCCCCTTTGGACACCATTTCCTGATTTACTGCATGGGCACAGCCTCCAAGCACTACGACAAAGACCATCTGCACTGTCGTTTTCATATCTTGCACCACCTCCACAGGTGCGACCACAGTAAAATACCATGACTTGCGCCGCATTGCTAAGCTTTTTCTAGGAAAAGCCAGTTTTATTAGTATAATCTGCTTGTGGACGGCTCGAACTACCACAAAACGCTTGTTATCGAAGTCGGGGTTTCATGCAACAATCGTTGCGTCTTCTGCTATCAAAGAAACCTGCGAAGGATTCCCTCTTATCCAAAGATGCTCAGTTTTTCGGAGGTCGAGGCAAAACTCAGGTGGGGAAAAGAAAATGGCTTTGACGAAGTTTCATTTACTGGAGGTGAGCCCACAATAAGACCCGATTTTCTGGAAATAGTCAAACTGGCAAAGAGTTTGGGTTACAGACGGGTTGCAGTCACGACCAATGGCTTTAAACTTGGGGACCATCGTTTCTTTCAGCAGGCGATCCATGCTGGACTTACCTCGATCGGCGTTTCTGTTCATGGACACACAGAGGAGTTGCACGAAGGCTTGACAGGGCATCTCGGGTCATTCAAGAGGGCTTTGGGAACTATACAAAATGCAGTCGAGGCGCTAAGGTCTGGAATCCCGATCAAACTGAACACATTTACCTTGGTCAACAAAAGGAACGCACAACACCTGCTCGATATGGCACAACTTTTCTATCGGCTGGGTGTGCGGCTGATGATGTTTCAACCTTTGATACTTTCCAAATCTAACTTTTTCGACGCCCTCGCTCTCGAGATGCCTCTGTCTCGGGTCGTCGAGGCAGTGTCAAGGGTAGCAATAGAAGGACAAAGGATTGGATTCAGGACGAAGGTTTTCAATATCCCACTTTGCCTGTTTTCGTCATGCCTTGGAGGGTTTGATCTCCCTTATTACGCTATTCGGACTTTTCGGGAACAGGACAAAAGCGAACCAGGTTCGGTAAGTATGGGCGATGAAGCGGGCAATATAAGGATGGCAAACTGTAATGAGTGTGTGTTTTCGAATGTGTGCCCTGGACTTCATGTGTCCTTAGTGCCGCAGGAAGATTTGGTGCACATCTGCGAAGATTCAATAAAAGCGAGTTCCTATTGCCTCAAGAAGAGGTTATGGCTTCGTGGAACCGACCTTCTGGATGGGGCGAGCCTTGCTAGATTGATACGGGTCGCAAGACATGAAGGGTTTTCCAAGGTCTTAGTGACCCATGGGGGACTGTGCAGATGGCATCAAGCCCTTCTTAGAACTAGAAAGTTCGACGAGGATGTGGAGGTAGTATTCGTCCACCACCAGAAAGACCCACACACTGCAGACCGAATCATTGCATCCCGAGGCAACGACGAAGAGATTTTGCGTTGCATGACCGAACTGGTTCAAGCGCATGGGAAAGCGCTGAAGGGTAGGGTAGGGGTTTTAGTAAGCCCTAGCCCCGAGGCTTTGGACTTCCTGAAAAGGAAGGAACTCGAGGTGCTAGATGGGCTTATGGCGACCCTCCACATAAGGGGAGAAGAGGGCTCGATAGGTCGCATTTCGTGGTTCATCAAACATCTAGAGGAAATCCCATTTTCCTTTTCCGATGCAGTGCTAGAGGCAATCGAACCTTCTAGGGTGGGCTTGCTTCTGGCATATTCCCTGATAGCACTCAAAAGTCTGGGCAAGATCAGATTCAGTTTGTGGGACTCTGCGCAAAACAACAATCCTTTGCTCCATCCGTTTTATGGAGTGTTGAACTGGTCTGACCCCAGGTTGACCAAAGTGGACGCCGATTCAACGCGAAAGCCTTCAATATTTTGCAGGACGATAAAGAACACACCTATCACGATGAGGCTTTTGCGTTCTATCTTGAAAACGCCATATGCCTTTGAGCGAGCATAGCGACCATATCCGCTTGCTTTTCGATCTCGGACGCCCCCCAACCCAGACAATCGCCCATGATTTTTGCAACCTCCTTTGCGACCTCCACGCTTTTTCTGCAGTCTAAATAGAAGAGAGGGGTTCTTCTGCACAAAAAATCTATAACTGTCCGTGCCATCTCGTGTCTTGCTGCCCAAAAAGCCTCAAGACGCAGGAAGGGCAAACCCTCGATGATCGGGGTCAAAAGCGAACGATCCTTTGCCTTTGCCTCCGCCACCACCTGTTTTGCCAGCGATCCAAATGCACAACAAAGCCTGTGCGCAAAAGGCTTTTCCAAACCATGCTCCCTGGCAAGTTCATTCTCCACTTCCTCGATGGCGCCTGGCTCGCTCAACTTTTCTCCATAGTACAATGGCTTTCTAAAAACCGCCTTCTTTCCCACATCCTTTTTACGCCCCAAGACCTGAAGCACCTTCTTCATTGCATCTACTGCCATGACCCTATAGGTTGTAAGTTTCCCTCCAGCAATAGCCACGATGCCCCGAGTGTCCATGGTTACCTTGTGTTCCCTTGATATCTCCGATGGAGAAAGCCCTTCTGCACTTAGAAGCGGTCTTAGCCCAGCCCATGTGCCCTTTATGCGGTCGGGCGTAAGCTCAGCCTTGGGAAAGTAATGTTTCGCTGTGGTTACAAGGTAATCCACATCTTGTTTATCGGTGAACACCTCGTCTAGGCTCCCCACAAAATCAGTGTCTGTCGTGCCGATCAGGGTTGCACCCTGCCATGGGATTGCGAATGTAACCCTTTTGTCTATCGGCGAGGTCATGACAACAGCGTGTGCCAAAGGCAAAGTGCTGCGATCGAAAACGATGTGAGCCCCTTTGGTTGGTCTTAGTTTTGGACCCATTGGAAGGGCGTCGAGGCGAGCCAAAACCTGTTCTGTCCATGGTCCACTTGCCACGACCACGCAAGAGGTCGAGACCTCGTGCGTAGAGTCGTCCATATTGTCCCTGATGACCAATGTCTTGATTCTCCCCTTTTCGTAACGAGCGGACAGAACCTCCGCTCGGCTCATTGCGTACCCGCCCGCTCGAACTCCGTCAAGCACGGTTTCCAATGTCAGCCTCGAATCATCCGTCGCAGCATCGTAATAAAGGACGGCGCCTTTAAGCCTTTCCTGTTTCAAAGCGCTTTCTTCCTGCAAAAGCATCGCCTTCGAGACCTTCTTGTGGTTTTTATAGTTGTGAAAAGCCCCCAGGATGTCATAGAGCCACATACCAGCGCATATCTTCCAGAAGGTGTGGGGGGAATCTTCGTAAACTGGCATGATAAAAGGCAAAGGTTTCACGATGTTTGGCGCCAAGCGCATAAGATTCCCTCTTTCCTGCGCTGCCTCAAACACCAGCGACAAGTTCAACTGCTCGAGGTAACGCAAACCCCCGTGCACCAGTTTGGACGACCTGGATGATGTGCCGTATGCAAAGTCGTCCTTTTCTACGAGCAAAGTTTTCAGACCTATCAAAGCCCCGTGCCTGAAGATACCAGCGCCCGTTATCCCGCCTCCAATAACGACCATGTCAAAAGATGTGTTTTCGCACTTTCGCCAAAACGCATTTCTGTCTAAACTTTCATCGTCTTGCATGTTTGCCCCCAAGATGGAAAAGCCAAAGCAAAAAATATTGTAGTAAGATCATGGCTGGGTTGTAACGATAAAGGTCCGTTATATGACAGATCACGAAAAACAGTTTGCAATTCTGGCGATGGGGTTGGGCATATTTCTCGCCATGAACACATGTTTATATTCTTGTTCCCGTCGTGTGGAAGAGTCGAGCGGGGCTAGAAAGGGCGGTGGCGCTGGTGTTGTTGCACAAGACGCCAGGCAGAGTCCCGTTAAAGACGCTGGTACGGTGGAAACAATGGATGCGACTGAGAGTCTGCCCAAAAAGAGCAGGACAAAGGCGTCTTTGGAGAGGGAGTATGTGCTTCGAAGCGCCGATGAAATCTTTGTGACCGAGAACGAAAAGAGGCTTGGGGAGTTGCTTTCAGACCCCAAAAGGGGGGCAGAGGCGTTAGAAGAAGCAAAGAGAGGCGGACGGGAAGCGCTTGTTGCACTTAGAAAGGCGCTGAGGTGCGACAGGAAGAATGTGAGGGTGCAGGCTGTCCTTGTGCTTGGCAATCTGAAGAAAGTGGGCAAGGAAGAGGTGGAGGCACTTAGGGACGCATTACTTCTCGACCCAGACGAAGATGTTCGTGCTTATTCAGCAAAGGCTTTTGTTGCCATAAAAGACAAAGGTGCGGTTCCTGCACTTGTCCGATGCTTGAAAGAAGACCCTTTTCCACAGGCGAGGGCTAATGCGGCATGGGCACTTTCTTCGATAGGCGGAGGACAGGAGGTGAAGGAGGCTCTGATCAAAGCGCTTTCGGATGAAGACGCATGGGTCAGGCTTCGAGCGGTAAGCGCGATCGGGCGGCTCAAGATAAGGGGCGCAGAATCGGAGCTTGCAAGGCTCAAAGATGACCCGAGTCCTATGGTCAGGGAACGGGCTTTGCAAGTCCTAAAAGAACTTCGCTAAGTTTTTCGTTGAGCCAGAAACAGTATCAGGGATAAGGAGGCGGTTGCAGCGCCTGCGGAGATAGCGATTGCCAAAGTAACCAGGGCTGCTGGAACGATTATGTCCATAGAAGCCTCCACAAGAAGGTAAGATAGATTGTCTGCGTGGGGGCGTGCATCTTACAAAAAATTTGCTTTTTGAAAAGGGAAGGGGGGACAAGGTGCTGGTCGTTGTTGGGAAAGTCCATGCACACATAGGTTTGTGGTGTTTGATGGGGTCATGTGATGGATACCTTGGGGTGGCTGGAGGCTTGGCAGGGTCTTGGAAATAAGCGAGTTGACATAATATCTCTTATCGGACACTATCAGTCACCGTCTTATGGCTTACGAAGCCCGATTCTCTGCTCTTCTCGGTTGTCTATGTTTCAAATACGAATGCCAGAAAGTGGCAGGCTACTTTATGTTCTCTCGCAGGATCTCATATTCCTTGCCAAGAGACTCAGAATACACAATCTCTCCAAACTCGTCTCGTTTCCCTGTCCATGGTCTTGCGAAGCGGGCGTAGTAAACAAAGCATCGCCCGTCTTCTTTTTCCACTGCAACTGCGGCGTCAATAAATCTGAACACATTAGCCTCGATACTCTCCTGTCTTTTGTCCTCCCACGCCTCGGCTTTTTCCGTCCAGCTAGGACTTATAATAACCACCTTTAGCACCTTTTCCTTGCTCCAGCGCTTCTCGAAAGCCTTCTTGATCCCTTCGATCACCGCCTTCTTGTCCTTTCCACGATATTTGTCTTCAGGGAGCCTATTTTGTGCAATCTCCTTCTTACGCATTTCTTCAGCCTTCTCGAGTAGCTCGTTCGCCTCGGTCTGATATGACTTTGCATCGTTGTTCTCGGCGTTGATTGCAAGAACTGTTGAGATGCACTTTAGCGCCTCGTCCGCTTTGCTTTTTATTGTCACAGCATCTGTCCCCTGTTTAGCCTCCGCGATCGCATTTTTTGCACATTCAAGATATTCAGGGACGAGGACATTGCTACCGAATGTAACTGCCCACATAAATCCTGTGGCGTAGTTGTCCAGCATTTTGACCATCTCTGCATCGGCTGCGTAAACAGCCTTCGGCTGTGGTGCTTTGGCTGCAAAATCGAGCCACACCTTTCTAGCCTCTTCTACCGTCTCGAATAGTTTCGACACCCTTTGGCTCTGCTCCGAGCGACTGAGCATCCTGTCATCTATCATCCTTGAAACCTGATAGAACACAAAGTCGTAGTCCTTGAGCTTTACCTTGAACTCGGAACAGAGTGCAGTTGCTTGCTTGACTTCTTCATCCGATGCTGAACTAACCTCTTGTATTTGGGGCGCACTGGGCTTTTTCTTACCAAAAGTGAAGCCAAACTTCGATGTAGCGTCCTCCAACTTCGCTTTCGCTTCGGAAACAGACCCTTTTACGCCCTCGAGTGTCAAACCCCATGCCCTTGCAACGAGCCTGTCGTAGTTGGCACACGCCTCAGCCATGGCTTTGTTGCGGTCATAGGACATCCTTTGCCCGACCAAACCGAGAAGTATCAGTCTTGCTTCGGTCTGGTCGCCAGCATCGAGATGTTTTTTAGCCTCTTCCAGCCACGCCCCGAAGATCTTCATTTTGATCTCGTGTGGGGACTGCTGGGCATGCACCGCTGTAAGCGAAGCACACACAAAAAAGATACAAAGAGCACCAGCAGAGCGTTTCATAAAGAACCTCCTTATCAAGGGACGGGCCCGCTTTACCACAGTCTCACTCTCTTGTCAATAGTCTTTGTTGCTGGACCGATAGGACTATTCTGCCCCGAAGGTTTTCAAGTATTCCAGAATAGAGCGAGATTCCTCTTCAGAGAGATCGAATAGCCCTTGCATCCTTTTGACAATCGCTGGCCACTGTGTTGATGCCCGTTCGCCTGGCACAAAAAGTCTGTGACATCCCCCGCACTTCGCTTCATAGAGTCTTCGTCCCGCACGCAAACTTTCCATGGTAGCCCCTTCAGGCGCACGAACAAGGTCTGACTCTGAGGGCTCAGGGAGCGCATTGATGGTCACACAGGCAAACCATGCGAAGGCAATCAAAACGATTTTGTAAGGTTTCATAAAGCCTGCTAATCAAAAATGATAGCCTAACAGAAGCCGTGCCTGATAGCGCTCAAGGTCGTGAAGCTCCAGATATTTATGAGGAGAACCATCTGACTTCTTCAGTGCTGGAACCTGCGCAAGAAATGTCAAAGTCGCTCACATCCTTCCAGAGCTTAGAAATACATTCGGTCCAACGAAAAGCGCAGAGTAGTCCAGTTTACCCTCGGAGAGTTTGTTCTTGTTTAGAACCTCCAATCCCACATGGACACTGTCCGCAAGCCTTATCGAAACCCCAAGGATGTTCTCTATAATCCCAGCCTTTTCCCACTCTAGCTCCTTGCCTTTTTCTTGCTCTGCCTCAATCTCGAACTCACCCACCAGATTGTAAGCAAGTAGAACCCTGCCAATCCATTTGTCTAAGATGATCTTGCCCTCAAGCTCGATTTCGTGTGGCATCCATGTTATTTCTCCGTAAAGCGAGCTTCCTATAAAGTTCGAGACGGGGTTTGTAATCTGCCACTTCCACTCGGAAGACACACCACGAAATTCAAACTTCTTCTTCATCCCATCATCGCTAGTCTCGGCTTGACCACGCATGTTCAGATAGAATGCAGTTTGTAGGTTCTTGCCTAATCCGACCTCGAACTCTATCCGTTCATCGAACCTCACAAAATAATGGTCTCGCATGAGTCTAGGCGTAGTCCATAGCTCCACCTCCATCGCACCTTTTGGCAAAACTAGGCTTTCATAAAGATAGCTAAGGTGTCGCTCGTAAGCGAGCGATGACTGCGGGCTTAGCCCATTCAAGAAGAGTGCTAGACACGCACATGTGACAGTGAACGACTTTGTTGACATAACACACCTCCAGAGCTTGGAAAACACATCGCTTCCGCATGAAGGCCCAACCACGAAAAACCTGGCGCGACCTTCTGGACTCTGGGTTCCCTGACCTCTGGACTTTGCGGTTCGGGCCACCTTCCGACCCGACTCTCCAAGTGTATAAAAGCGTCCGCAAAATGTCAAGTATTTTGATAGACTTTATTTCAAGGCCCCTCGTAGGAAGGTTGAGACGGGTGAAGCTGGGCGGTGGCACACGAGTTGCTTTGATGCTGTGGGAGATAACCAAGGGCCTATAACAGGAAAGGCAGGGTCTTTTGTGCTTTAGCGAAAAGAGGTGTGGAAAGGCGTTGGTAGTTTCATGAACCAGTTAGGCAACGCCATTTGGTAGGGACTCCGGAGGTCTGACATACCCCCACTTTATCAACAGAAAAGTTTATCAATCCTATAAATATTCACGAGAACAACTGCTATAAACACAGGCATAACGCGACTAAGATGCTGTAGGCTACGATGGAGTGCGTTGCGGAA